>Ga0209995_1000098_pt1 | contig 13655 bp, 12 predicted proteins | sample InoplaM3AM_FD_187580 | JGI IMG/M metagenome (GOLD analysis project Ga0209995, IMG submission 187580) | Arabidopsis thaliana rhizosphere microbial communities from the Joint Genome Institute, USA, that affect carbon cycling - Inoculated... | ecosystem: Host-associated > Plants > Roots >... | reverse complement strand
ATGACATCCATCGCCACATCGACCGCTCCTGCCGCTTGATCCAAAACAAACAGAGCAGCGTCCATCGTTCCCAGGACTGCATCCTTTTTGCTGATCCTCATCCGTCTCGGAGTCTTTCCCTTGTTAAATGTTTCATGATGTTTGTTGGCTGTGTCCTGCCATGTGATCCGGTTTATCGGCTCGATCACGACCTGGATCCGGACAAAATCGTCGTCCTTGATCTCTTTCTTTGCGATGAGGATGGATCCGAGCGGCTCGGTCTCCTGTCTCCGGTCCACCTTGAGAGCGAATATATTATGTCGGGACAGTCCCATCTCACAGATCTCGGAATGATCCTCCCAGGACCCATCCTCCCAGGAGATCTCGATCGGCTCCTCCTGGATGGCTGCCTTGCTCCATGTAAGCTCCAGCTGAGACTTGATAAAAGTCATTTTCTCCCTCGGCATCGTACAGAAAAAAGAAACATCATCGGAGGAGATGATGATGTCCCAGATAAAACGATTTTTCTCGACGAGCCGCTTTTGTTTCCAGTCGACCCTCTTGCTGTGAATATCATGGATTGCTCTTATCAGATCATGAGTCCTCCGATTGCTCACAGTACGATCCGGAGTGATCCGGAGTGTGACAAGCTCTTTTTGTCTGATCATGCCCCTACCTCCACCCGGAAGATCTCCAGCACAATAGAAGCGATGAGAGCTCCAGCTGTGAACTTTCCGGAATTTTTTATGTTCATAATAACTCCTAAGCATCCAATCATACCGAGGATGATCATCACATCCGGAGACACATGGAGCAGGAACATCCCCACATGATGGAGAGAGTCTCCGATTTTATTAAGGATCCACTCTGCTATAACATCGGACGGACCTTTCTCCTTGACCGCTGAAAAGTCCGGGATCTGCCAGCTGTCCGAATAGTCCGGGACCGATGGATCAGGAGGAGCAGGAGCCGCCAGCGGTCCTCCTCCGAGCGGCATCGGCTGAAATACGTTGTTTAGGTCCAGGGACTCGACGATCTTTCCACTGATTTTTACGATCATGAGATCTCCTCCTTTTAAGGTCCAGAGTTACGGATCACTTGCATGATAACCGGGACCCAGTTGATCGCTATATATCCGATCGCTGCATACTTCATCCGGTTCAAACCGCTGGCAGGACGACCGCAAATACATTCAATACAACCCCAGACAAACATGATATAGCAGAGAGGATCACTGATATCGAGCAGGAGAGCCTTGACCGGAGCGAAAGCGCTGGAGATCGAGCCAGCTGATCCCATCACCTCGATAGCTTCCGGACCTGGAGCCGATCCTCCGATCATCCGGGCTCCTTTTGTGAGTGTGGCAGCTGTGATCGTCCAGGATCCTCCGCTGGTAAACAGATCGATAAACACAGTCGCCAGAGCAATCGAGAATACAACCTTGTGACCCATCGGGAGATACTTTTTCACTTTCGCTTTAAAAGTCGAGACAGCTTCCAGATCCACAACATCCACCTTGTAAACAGTCGGAGCAGCTGCTCCGGAGATCGTTTCCCCGTTAATTTTCACGATCATCATGATCCCTCCATGTTTTCAGCTTATAGCAGACCACAGCGCCCAAAACAATGTAACCTGGAGCAGCCAGGAGCAGACTCGATGTCATCGCTCCGAGTTTCAAACAGACAGCCCCAGCGATCAGGAGCGGTCCGGAGTGTTTCTCCAGGAGTTTCACAGCTGCCCCAGGTATTCCTTGAGATACTTCTGGACAGCTGCTCGATAGATCCCGGATCTGTCTCTCTTAGGGATCCTTTTGATCATCTCCTTGAGATCCTTGTCATGCTCTGGATGGAGCTTGGCGCTGATCTGAGTGACCTCATCCTTGTCGGCTGGCTGCTTCATCTTAGAAACAGGAGCAGGAGCAGGAGAGCTCCCCTCCTTGAAAGATAGTCCAGTGACTTTGATCTCGTTCATTTTTCCAACCCGATCACACGATCGACTCTCTTGAGACCTTCCTCAGATAGATAAATCTTTTTGTCACTATGAGCACGTTTGATTCTCATCGCCATCTCCACACGTTTTAAATTTTTCAATGTTGTGCTCATGATCACTTTTTCCCCAGCTTTGATATTGATCTTTGTCATCCAGATCCTCTCCCTGTATGAAAGTTTATTACAGAGTGAGAAAATGTGAGAAAGTTTGGGAGCTGCTCTCACCGTTTCTCACTCTGTAATAAAAGATATGAGTCGGATGCCTATATCTTGCAAGTCCGTTATAAAAATTTATGACTTTTTCTCACCGACAAATAAGGACAGGAAAAAGAGCATAAAAAAAGCAGGAGCCCGATCTGAGCTCCTGCTTTTTGTGTATATAGTATCCCTCACGATCCTGGGATTAATCCCAAGATATGCACACATCCCCGAAAAGATGTCTGTCTTACATTAAATCTACATCTAAAACTTTTGCGGACACCTTTGCGATCTGGATCTTTTTGTCCTTTGAAAACAATTTAATAGTCCAGGATGATCTTTCTGGCAAGGATACAGGGAGATGAGCCTGGATCGTGACCTCTTTCCAATGCAGCCCGACCAATTCCTCATAAGCAAATTTTAGATTACTTGAGAGTCCAACCTCTCCCAGCTGTACTTTTAATGTTCCCAGGTCGAAAGAATCCTCTGTGATCGGCATCGGATCTGTACTGTTTGGATCATAGATGTCCGGGAACACCCTCGCCCATACTTTAATCTGCAAAGCTCTCCAGCGGTCATAATCATACGGTATAGTGATGTTTTGAGAGATCGTACTCGATGTCGTGACCTCAACCATACCTTTCAAGCGATCACTCGGACCTCCCTTGTCAAAAGGTAGAACTCCGTCCGTTGGGACCGCTGCTGTGATCGTTCCCTCTGTGGTCCATCCTGCCAGCTCTGTCGAGTTTCCGAGTCTTGGCTGTGCTAGGAGCTCGGAGTTTCTGGACTCTCTGAGGATGTCCTGCTTAACGTGAGTTGTGACTTTTCTCGCTTCTCCTGCCCAGTCGACATATACATCGCTAAGAGAGAAACCTCCTGCTTTATACAGCAATAAGCTCACCTTGTCGTAGTTCATGTATTTCGGCAAGTCCTCTTTTGCGATCCTAAAATCTCCGCTTGCATCACCTGTAATCTGGCTCCAGGTTCCCTCCGGTTTTCCTAGTTGGTCATAGAAAGCAGGATCGAAACCGCTATAAGTTTTGTCATAAGCGATAGAAGCATCCCCGGTCCCTGTTTGGAGAGTGAGAGTCCCGGCTCCGCTGCTGATCCGCTGCTCTGTATCCATTAAGAGCATATTTGCGGACGCTACTTTCGCCACGACTGTAAACGTGTAAGCGCTCAGAGCTGCATCATTGGATTTGTAAGTCGCCCCGACAGAAACGGTCGGGTTGCCTGTGTATCTAAACGCTTGATAACGAGTATAACCTTTTACATATGGACCTTTGTACACTTGGCGACCGAACACAGAGACGGACGGATCCGAAAGATGCAAAAGGAATGATTCCATGTCTTTCGCTGTCGATGGGACGATCACATCGATCAGAGCATAGTCTCCAAAAGAGACAGCTTCTTTGTTTTGTAGCTTCAAATACTCGGAGTATTCTGTCGTGCTTGAGACAGAAATCTGATCGATAGCATCCAGATATTTGAGCTGTGCATCTGCTAACCGTCTATGACCGATCGTGATCTCTTTGAAACGTTTTGCTCGTCCTTTGATCGTATCGAAAAGGAGGTCGTCTCTAGTCGCCACAGAAAACTCATCCCGTTTCCGGAAAATTTTCAGCGACTGAGTAGGTCTCGGCAAGCGCTGGAGCTGAGTCAGAAACTGATCATAAATCAGACTGTTTGTCCGAGCCGCTGGATGACCCCCTCCCCAGAATCCATTGTATTTAACCGCATTAAAAATTCGAGCTTTGGAAAAGATGTCAATGAACATGAGACCGTATTCGTCCGCAACCTTTTTCAGAGCTGCCAATCGAGTGAGGTCGTCATTTAGAAACTCAGTCGAGATGATCGGCTCCGCTCCAAATGCTTTGATCGTGTTCACGATGTCCTTTAAGTTGTTAACATACCATTCCAGATCCCAAGACTGATGATACCCGTCATTCGTATACGACATTACGATCGCATACTTTGACCCATAGTCTTTAAAGGATAACGACTGATGATATTTCGGAGTATCCTCTTGTAAACGTTGATTCATTTCCGAGAAGTCATCACCCGAAACGGCATAGTTTTCAAAATTGTAATCAGACAGCATAGACAGATTGCTTATATACGCTTTGTTTTTCGGAGTGTAAATACTCTCTGTGTATGAGTCACTGATGATCGTGATCCGATCTGCATCTTTGACCGTTATCCGCTTTGTTGTGGATCCGGCTGCTGAGGATGCCGCTGGAGTGAAAACAAGATCCTCCGGTTTGCTCTTGTATGTCCCGTACGTATCCAGCACACTATCTTTCACAAGAGCTACTTGAGCGACTTTGAAAGCAACCTCCAGATTTTTATCCACAGCTTGTGGGATGAAGTTGAGCACAATCCCAGTAAATGCTTTTCCGCTCACTGTTGCCGGGACTTGGATCCCTCTGTGTACATATCCAGTAAACTCCGCTGTGTTTACAGTCTCGACCGTATGTGTGAATCGGCTGTCACCTACTCCGAGAGCCGAAGAATGTGGAGTTGTTTGAGAATTAAGCAAAATAACATCTGATGCATAACTCCATTTAGGTGTATATAGGTTCGTTCCGTATCGGAGAGAAATCCAAAATTGCATTTGCTGAGAGTTTACAATGGAATTTTTCAAAAACATCCCTTTTGCGCTGATCACTGGAGGAGTCGTGTCATTTGCCACGATTCCCATGAGAGCCAGCCGCTCAGGAGGGATATACATCGTCAAGGTAGGATCATAGTTTCCGTTTAATGTTCCCCCTCGTACCTCTAGGACATTCGGCTCTCCGTACTTTGTGTACATATCTGCGTCATAGACACGTTTGACAGTAGCTGCCGACAGAGTAACCATATCTGATGTGCTCGGATACACTGTGGACCCGTATCGACCTTTTACAGCGTTTTTGTACTCTGGAGTAACTAAAGGAGGTACAAAGTCCGCTTTAGTCGTCACAGCAGCAGCGGCATCGTCATATTTTGTGATCTCTGCATCACTCTCCGGATAAGCTGTCTCTGGAGAAAGAGGAGCATTTTTTAACACTGTATATCCCAGGAGGTCGATCTTTCCGCTGATCTCGTTTGTAACATTCGAGAAACGGAGATAAGCGGTCACGTTATCGACTCCAGAAGGGACGGTACAAGAATGAGACAAGTACACCCAGTCTTTGTATTCTCCCTCGACTCGGACGGTCATATCGACCCCAGAGACAGTCCAGGTCCGCTCGTAACCGACAGAAAGAGCATCACTCGGAATAATATCATTAAAGGCTCCAATGCCTTGAGCTCCTCCGAGAGCAAACTGGAATAAAGGACTATACTTGAGAGTTGCCCCTCCTATGCTTGCAATCGTTTGGATGTCGGTCTTTCTCATCCAGTAACCCATATATAATTTATCTCCAGGAGCGACAGTGATCTTTTCTCCCATCCAGATATAAGCGTATATCGCCCCACCTGCATCTCTCACGACACTATAATTTACTCGTAAAATATTCGGTACTTTTTTAACATGATAAGGATCGTCCGCTGTCTTTGCGACATAGGCAGGAGTAACCTGTTTTAAGTTTGTCCAGGTTGTTTTTGTTCCTCCCTTGATCCCAGTCACGAGATTGACGGTCAATTCAGCTTTTGATCGATTGACCGAGTTTTCATAATACTTGTCCTTTTGTTTGGTACTTCTGCTAATTCCCATTATTTCACCCCTAGCGCTCGGAAGGTCTGAGTCCCGGATGTAGCTTTATAGTATAGAGTCGTTACCTTTCGAGGGATGTCGCTCAACGCTTCCCCAGTCTTTAAAGTGAAAGCTCCAGCGGCTGTCGTAGCTGCATCAAAATTAAAAATGATATCCCCGGATCCGTCATTGGCAAGAAAAATAATGTGCTCCACATTGAAAGCGGAGTTTGCTTCTGTTGTCGTAGCGCTTGCCGATACACTCGCATGAGTACCTCTCCCGGCTGGAGATACCCTCTGTGCATTGATATCTTTATCAATAGCGACATAAGGACGACCCCCGGAGGATTGCTCCTCGATTAATTTTCCGTTTGCATCAAGAGCCATACTTGATCCACTCCTTTTTATGTTCTCGTTTATTGCTGCCCGTCAAGGGAATAATAAAAGATCCAGGATCTCTCCTGGATCTCTGGGATCACTCTGCTGATCCCTGGACCGATCTCCGGACGAGATCCGCTCCCTCTTTTAGCTTTGTATCGTGATTGTAGAGCTTGAGGATCTGTCTGATAATCTCGTCCAGTACCTCGGCATTGTCTCCGAGCTCGATCGAGATCAGACCCTCCAGACCCTCGATCACTAGGTCCCTGATCTCGATCGCATACTTGTCGATTCCTTTTTCTCTGGCTGCATTAAAATCATAATAGTGATTGATCAGGGACTCGATCCCCTCTCGGATCATAGGCAGCTGGATAGGAGCTGCTTTCTTTCCTTTTCGTCTCTCGCTGTACCACTCAAGACCAGCCTGGACCAGCACATAAGCAAGAGCGAACAACATCCCGGAGAGCTCCTGATCTGTGGAGATCCCCCAGGAAAAAGTCTCATTTCCAAATGTGATCAGCATCGTGATGATCACTGTGGCGAACTTTTTAGATTGAAACCACTTTTTCTCCATCGTTTACAGCCCCTTCTTTCTCAGCTGCTCCTCGATAGCCGCCTTTGTTTTCGGTCCATAAACTCCGATAGCTTCCTCCGGTAAATAAACGGACTGGAATCGTCTTACAGCATCCTCCGTCTTAGGTCCGAAATTCGGAGCAAAGTCTGTCTTGATCTTGAATCCTAGCACATCAAGAGCCTTTTGGATCTGGATGATCTCAGGACCCTCATCTCCTCGCTTATACGATCCGGACGGTAGGGGATAGGATGAGACCGGAGCAGGAGCTGGAGCAGCTTCTCCTTTTTTCGTATAAGTGACATACTCGGACGATCCGGAGATAAAACCGTCATGAATACGGAGCCAGCCGCTCTCGGATCCGTACACGTTCCATGTTTCACCCTCATCGAGCTGTCTGAGGACCTCTCCGCTCATCGATGCAGCACTCCGAACATTGAGCTTGTCCACTTTGATATAAGCTGTCCCGGCTGGAGTCTGCTTGCCAGCAAGATCCTCCGGAGCGTATGGAGCTTTCGGTCCAGGAGCAGGAGCTGGAGTCGGAGCAGCTGTCCCGTCCCATTGATCGTAAGCCACATACAGATCAGACAAGAAGTTATTCCAGGTCTTGCCGATCGTCTTGAGAGCGGAGACTGGATCCGTCTTTCTGCCTGGATCAAGAATAAAGTGACCTGTGACTTTCGTCCGAGGATTGAGTCCATAGATCTTGCAAAGTCTAGCAATATACCATACATACATTTCATAGGCTTTCACTGTGTCGATGTTTCCTCCATAACACAATTCGACCCCGATCGCTATGTCGTTTGCATCATCCCCGAACATCTGATTATCCAGAGGACGGTCATACAAAACGTGCCATGCTTTCTCATCCATCGGAAGGATCTCCAGGATCTCCTTGTCATCGATAAACGTATGAGCGGAGCTGCTCACTTTATCCTCACTCTGGAACCAATTCCGATTTCCTGCCGCTGTCGATCCTGGATTCCCTGTGTCATGAGCGACGATAAATCCAGTGTAAGGTCTCTTAGTCCAGACCCGGCTCTTTGAACTTGTTACATGATGTTGTCTGATCTTATCAGTGTACAGATCTTTAAACATTTTTCATCTCTCCCCTATTTAAAAATTCCCGGTAAAATGCCGAGCCAGTCGGCTGCTCCCTTGAGTCCTGCCAGCGTAGCAAGACCGATCAGGATCCACTTTGCCAGCTCAAAGGCGATTCTCTTAAACTCGTTTGTTTGAGTCTGGGCTTGCTGGATCTCAGCAGCTTGAGCGGCTGCTTTCTCCTGCTCCTGCTTCTCGATAAACTTGTCCAACTTTTGGTCCATCCCGTTCATGGTTCTTTCCATCCCGGAGATCGTGACCTCCACTCTTTCCATGAGTCGATCCTGTTGGTCCACACGTTTATCAAGATCCTTGACATCTCCCTTGATCTCTCTTGTCGTTTCCTCTTGATTGCTCATCCGTCTCTCCAGATCTGTGATCCTTTGCTCTGTTATGAGATTCTCTGCCACATCCGACCCCCTCCTCTCTATCATGAATATTTTACCACGTTATCCAGCCCGGAAAGATAGACCATCAAAGGAAAAAAGGATCGAGGAGCCGCTGATCGGAGTGACATCTCCATCCGGATCAATCTGGACCGCTGCCAGCACTTGACCGGATCCGTCCTCTGAATATGCCATGAGCTTCACTGTGTCTCCAGGTCGAGATCCAGCCGGGAGCGTATAGACCACAGATCCGATCGTCCCTCCTGCCATCGCTCCGGACAGATAGACTCTCCCATCCGTACTTTTGTAATAGCCGGGAAAGTCATGAGATGTGGCGACATCCCAGGTCCCAGAAAGAGTCGGATATGTGATCGCTGGGCTCGCCAGCATCTCATCGATCTCCGACTCTGTGTAATAGCGGTCGTCATGGTTATGATCAATCGGAGCATATACTCCATCGTGATTATGAGCGATAGGAGCAAAGACTCCCGTCCCTGGCTCCGTTACTGTATTAGTACGGACCGGAGCAGCTCCGATCAGCATCGGATCCGATCCTGGAGGATGGAGCAGGACAGCCCAGTCTCCGACCTGTGGGATGTATGCCGCTATGCAATTAAAAGGGATCGATGCTGTCTGGGCTCCAGGGAAAAGGACCTCCGCTGTGTACCCTCCGTTTTCGAGAGCGTATGTCGCTTGCACCTCAGCGAACTCGACAAAGCGGAGAGCGTTGATCTGATCCTGGATCTCTTGCTTGACGACCCTCGCCAGCTCGAAAGTATTGAAATTACTCATGATTCCTCCTCCGATCCGAGAGCGTCCAGCTGTGATATGTGTATATTTGTATCAAAAGTCGGACCGCTTGCGTCATAATCATGATCGAATCCCGTTACCACATACAAAACATTGGACGCTTTCGCTTTCGGGATGTTCACGATGACGACATCATCTGGCTGGAGAGCAGGATGTCCCGTCACCGGGAGATTAGTCCGATGTTTGAATCTCGTCCGCTCGAATAATTTTTGTTGTGCGAAAGCTCCAGCCTTTTCGATCGAGTCAAATTCTTGATTTTCATAAGTATAGACCCTCCGACCCATGTCCTCGGTATTCGTCGGAGAGTTTGGATTATTGTCCTCAGCGATAGCAAAGATCGCTTTGTCTGTGCTGCTCTTATAACTCACGATGATCACATTAAAAATTTTATTGGAAAACTGAGGACTGTAATTGAAAATATTGTCCGTCTCGACATCGAAAGTCCAAACGGGCTCCAGAGGATTGATGTCCCTGTTTCGTGTGGCATAGGATCCCACCTCGTCGAAATACGGTTCCGTCCAAGCATTACCGACAGCGATCAAACGAGGGAGCCGCTCCTTTTCCTCTGCAATCGGAGCATATCGGTCCAGGATATATCTATTTGTCTTAGGGACGGAAAAGCTCGTGATCCCGGCAGCCGATACGATGTCCTTGATCACTTTGTCCTTTGTCTGAGTCGCTGTGATCATCTGGGCATATGCGACCCGGAGCTTGATCGGATAACTTGTCGGGAGCTTGATCGGATTGAATACGATCCGGAGATATGAGCAAGTGATCTCCTGGATCGGATGATCATGATCCCCGAATCCCGGAGAGTCCCAGGTCTCGCCATTTAGCATCACCACATCCGACCAGCTGCTCCCGTCTGATGAGTATTGCCACTTATAGAAATACCGTTTCCATATGTCCCAGTGATGATCTCCCCAGGCTGTCAAGAGAGTGTTAATTGTTCGAGATTCCCCAAAATATACTTGCCAATAAGGAGCAGCGTCTCCAGGAGCAGGAGTCCACCATGTATTTTTATCAGGATCCGTCACTTTGTTCGGCTCATGTCCTGCTGTATACGAGGATGCCGAGATCACGATCCCGGTCCCGGTCGACATATAGTCCGGGCTTTCTGTTGCGGTTCCCTGGACTTTAAATACATCACTGTACTTGTCGTCTATCAAGCGGCTCATGAGATCCTGTCCCTCGATCTCGACCACTCCGCTCTCCTCGTCGGCATCGATAGAATCGATTGTAAAACGACCTTGAGGGAGATACTCATCCGTATCAAAAAAATCCCCGGTACGATACCCATAATAGACTTGTATCGTCTTTGTGTACCATAACAAGTTTTGACTGTACAGAGCAGGATCCATCGTGTACTTTCCGTCCGAATTATCAAGAGTGATCTGGACCGTCCGGAGGACCTTCCTGGAGCTGGCGACACTCACTCGGACCTTTACAGGATCGAGGATCACATCACCAGCCAGAGATCCGTCTTTGTTGTATACCTCTAGTTTACAAAGAGGGACCTGATAGTCCCTCCGAATCGCTTCTTTTAAACTTTCTGAGATGTTCTGCATCTTACTCGATCACCTCTGATAGATCTATTTTGATTTCATATTCCAGCCGCCCGGTCCGGAGCAAACTTTCCTCCATCGGTCCAGGAGAGATCGTCCACTGTCGACCGAAAGGATCCCGGAGACTAAAGAGCTGAGTTTGATCCAGGAGCTCGATCAGCTGATCATACTTGTCGGACCCAGTGATGATCTCATCGTCAAAGAGATTGAACACGATGGACATATCTCCAGGGAGATATCCTCCGTCCTGGATGACTCGCTTGCTCCGTCCATCCGGTCCGAGTGTGGTCCGTTTCGACTGAGCTCTTTCTCTTTTCCTCTGGAAATCTGTTACCGAATCCAGGATCATATCTTCTAGGAACCAATGATCAAAGAGGACGGATCCGGACACTGGCTCGGACATCTCAGAGATATTCCCTCCGTCCGATACTGTCTCGATCCGGTAGAAATAAAGCTTTCCTGATCCGACTTTCCGATCGATAAACTCCGGAGATGTAAGCAGCGTTTTATTTAACTTACGATACACTCCCCCGGCTGTATTGGATCGTAAAATGTTGTAACCTTCCAAACCTTCCGATTGACCAATGAGCCAAGAGATCCGGATCGCTGCAAGCTCTGGAGCTGCCACTACTGTAAGACCTTCCGCTGCTGTCGTATCGAGCACGAAACGAGCTTCCGACGTATAAGCCGACCATGTTCCGGAGGAGTCTTTCGCCCTCATCCGGACAGTGTACTGGACATCATAATGTAGAGCAGCGGAGTCCGGTATCTCATAATACCGATCGCTCCATAGGTTCATGAGTCCAGATTTCATCATCGACTTTCCGTCCATATCCTCGACGATCGAGATCGGTCCACTATCCCAGACTAGAGCATGAGCTGGATATGTGTAGACCTCGACCTGGACCTGAGTCTGGAGCTCGGAGTCTGAATCTGTATAGATCCAGCTGATGACTGGATTTTTTGAATTGAGAAATTTTGCCGGGGTACTTGCCCCCGGCATCGGATAAACTAGACTAACGACTGGCGATGCCATTTCCTCTCACCTCGTTCCTTATGTTGCTTTGAAAGCAGCGTCCAGACTAAAGTCTTTGATTTGCTTAACGAATTGATTGCCATCTTTGACCCCTGGTAAATTCACTTGCTCAAGTGTTACCTGGATGACCGTCTGTCCGGATCCGGATCGGCTGCTGTTGTTCGCTGCTGCTGCTTGATACTGTGCTGTTGCGGCTGCTGGAGAATATCTGATACTTTCCACTGGAGCAGCTGTCGCCTTTGCCATAGTTTGCGCTGATCGGACAGCCATCTTTGTCATGTCATTGATACCGACTGCCAGACCTTCCGGGAGAGCTCCCCCGATCGGTATCATGATTTTACTCGGACTGTTAACTTGAAAGAATCCTTTGACCGCACTCGCTACATTAGACGCAAGCGTCCGAGCTGTCTCGATCGCTGAGTCTGCCATCGATGAAATACCATTGATCAGACCCTCCACGATGCTCGATCCGATGCTCGTTAAATCGATCCCAGAGAAAAAGTCGATGATACTGTCTCCGATACTTGTGATCGCTGATATTACATCTGCTTCCATTTGATTTAATCCATCGACAAGAGCCTGGATCAATTCGATCCCAGCTTCCAGGAGTTGCGGTACAGCGTTGATCAATTCTGTTTGTAATGCCATCCAGATCTCGATCGCTGCCGATATAATTTCCGGGACCATCTGGATCAGACCGTCAACAATAGCCATACACAGATCATGTCCAGCTTGGATCAGCTGTGGCAAGGAAGCGATCAAAGCACCCAGGAGACCAATGATCAGCTGCATCGCTGCATCTAGGATCATAGGGAGAGCCTGGACCAATCCATCCACTAAAGCAAGGATGATCTGGATCCCAGCCTGGATCAGTAAAGGTAAATTTTGAATGATCATATTAGTGATTTGATTGATCAGATCGATGATCACAGGGATCAGAGTCGGGATCATCTGGACGATCCCCTGGATCAGAGCTGTGAGGATCTGGATCCCGGCTGCTATAAGCAAAGGTAAATATTGCACGATCGTAGTCAATAACATTTGCAGGATCTGGATCGCTGCATTAATGATCATAGGTAAATTTTGAACAATTCCATTTAACAAAGTGAGCAGGATCTGGATCCCAGCCTGTAGGAGCATAGGGATCAACTGAGCTATAGATGTGAGCAAAGTCTGGATAATCTGGAGCCCGACAGATATCAAAGTCGGCAAGACTTGGATAATCCCAGTTATTATCGTGATGATCACCTGGACCCCTTGCTGGAGTAAAGTCGGCAGGATCTGAGTAATCCCAGAGACTAGCGCTGTGATCACCTGGACTCCCATCTGGATAAGCTGTGGGAGAGCCTGGAGCAATCCCATAATAATTGTATTTCTGATCTGCATAACCGAGCCTATGATCTGAGGGAGAGCCTGGATCAGACCCATCAAAAATCCTCCGATCATCTGAGATCCACTCTGGATCATCTGTGGGAGATTTGAGCTCAAGAACGAAACAATTCCAGTTATCATCGATTGAAAACCAGCTAGGACAGCCGGGAGATTTGCCTGGATCGATGAGACCATCCCGGAGATAAATCCCTGGATCCCGGCAATAATTCCCGGCAGACTTGCCGAGATTTTTTGTCCGATCGAGGAAAAAATATTTCCGAGAGCCTGGACTCCAGACTGGACCTGAGAAAAGTCTCCAGAGACGATCCGAGTCAAAGCATTGACCCCGGCTGTGATCGCATTGATCACGACAGCCATCCCGTCTCCCATCTTTGCCCAAAACTCCGACATCGTTTTGACTCCAGTCATCGCTTGCAAGAAACCGACAACTGCTGATACTGCTTTCTGGATGATCGGACCGAATAGCTTGCCGAACGCTTCACCCAGTTTTGAAAATGCTTCTCCTAGTCCTCGGACCGCTTCCCGGAGCTGTGCGCTGTTTGCCATCATCTGTTTCCAGATAGCGATCAAGGCAAC
>Ga0209995_1000097_pt1 | contig 13686 bp, 12 predicted proteins | sample InoplaM3AM_FD_187580 | JGI IMG/M metagenome (GOLD analysis project Ga0209995, IMG submission 187580) | Arabidopsis thaliana rhizosphere microbial communities from the Joint Genome Institute, USA, that affect carbon cycling - Inoculated... | ecosystem: Host-associated > Plants > Roots >... | reverse complement strand
TGGCACCGACGCTTCCGCCGGCGAAACGTCCATCCAGAGCGGCTAGCAAAGATCGCTCAATTCGTTTACAGACCGCCAGAGTCGTCGGACTCAGGGTAAGGTATCGGTTTCCTACCGCCTGCGCTTCATCGGACCGAAAGTCACTCTAAATATCCCGGTAACGCGGGCTCTGCCTCTTTTGGGGTACCCCATTTGGGTCTCAACAAGCCCTGCCCTACCCGCTAGGTTTGATGCGTGCCCAGAACAAAGGAGGTCCCAATGACTTGTCAACGGTGTCAAGGATGCATGGCACGGGATCACTTCCTCGATCTTCAGGAAAGCGGCGGCGACTGGTGGCTCGAAGGCTGGCGCTGCATCAATTGCGGACACGTCTTCGATCCGGTACTGGAACGAAACCGGCAGCTCCATGCAGCAGCCCTGATTTCGGCAAACGTTCAGCCTCCATTGAGCGCCGAACCGGCGGCTGAAGAGGACTCCGAGCACTCGAGCGACCTTGCCGCCTGATGCCCGGGAGTCCTTGAGAGCCTCAAGCGTCTATTGTGTTGATTTTCAGCTGTTTTCTTGTCAGTCCACTGGACGTGGGCTACACTTTCCACACATTCTATGGCACGGGCAAAATCTGAGCGGGCACGGTCGAAATCGCTTGCAATCGACGACCTCACTCAAAGCATTGAACAATTGCAAGCATTTATCCCGAAACTTGAAGATCTCGGACGGGATGGCTTCCCTTATCTCGAGGGTGCCCTCACCCGTACTGAGCTCCAGCTGCGCGAGTGCATCAAGCGCGCCTTCGGCGATAAATCGCCCGAGTTTCAGACGCATCGCCATCTCAAACTGGCGCTTTCGTCAGCGACCGAAAAAAAGCAAACCCTGACGCTCCTCCGGAGCCTGATCGCGTCGCTCGAGGATAAGAAAATGGAACTGCAAGGGCTCAAGCCGGCGGTGGCTCAAGAGGCTCCTTCAGCCGCTACGCCGCAGTTAGGGCTGGTCTCTCCGTCGGTTCCCACCCCTCAGGTGTCCGTGACAACGGTAACGACGACTTCCCGACCGACTGGGACGACCTTGCATCTGGTTCCCGGCATTGACAATGCCGCCCTGACAGCACCTCCAATCGCTGCCGCTGTACCACCAGCCAGCCCACCGACTCCTCCCGTGGTGGAATCGGCACCGACGCCAGTCGTGCCGCCCGTTCAATCGATACCGCCGCGAACGCCGATCGAACCGATCTCTTCACTGTTCCGCACACAAGAAACCAAAGCCGTACCGCCAGCACATGAGCAGACTGCACCTGCACCGACTCCACCTCCTGCTGTCGCTGCACCTGCACCAGCCGCAGTACTTTCACCGCCTCCTTCGCTTGCTGCTGTCACTCCACCGTCTCCTACACCTGTATTATCCCCTTCCGAGATTCTGGCGGCTCCACCCATGACAACGTCGCAATCGCAGGGCGCCGCAGGCGCATTTATGAGCACGCAAGAAGTTCCCCTCCTGCCATCACACGTATCGGAGACGACATCCCCCACGACGGCACAGGCCACGGCACACTCCTCGGCCGTCACCGAGATGGATCACCTCTCCATCACGAAGAAAGTCTGTCAACGATTTCATGTCGTGGCACGCCAACTACGCTTGCGCGGCGAGTACCGATCGACGATCAACGTCGAGGATGAGTGCGACGTGCAAGACCTCATGCATGCGCTCCTTCGTCAGCATTTTGATGACATCGGCACGGACGAGTGGACCCCGTCCTATAGCGATGGGGCTCCCCGCACCACCTATCTCCTCGATCACGATCGTTTGGCCATCGTGGTGAAAAAAACTCGGACTGGGCTCACCCGGAAGGATCTCGTCGATCAAGTCCGCGCCGACGTCGAGCGTTATCGAAACCGAGGACGATGCGCGCATCTGCTATGTTTCGTCTACGACCCTGAAGGCCGGATCGGTAACCCGCGCGGATTAGAGAGTGAGCTTTGCACCACAAGCGAACATTTTGCCGTCGACGTCGTCGTTGCACCCAAGTGAGGCACTCATGAAGAAGTCCAGACCTTCGGCAGTCGTTTCCAACCAAACTCCCGGGCCCGCTTCAGCCACATTGACAGGTACTCAGGGTATCCGCTACGTTGGCAAAGAGCCTGCCATTCCGGCGGTGCCTTGCACGATCCATGCACCGGTAGACGGTGGAGTGGTCATGGCAGACCGAGCGTACATCTTGATCCATGTACAACCGGGACAGACCGGCCGTGTGGTACGAGCGCTCGGCGAGATCAAGCAGATTAAAACGATCGATCCTTGCTGGGGCAAGCCGGACATCATTGCGGTCGTCGAAGTGCCGGATCAAGACGCATTGACACAGCTCGTCCTCAGCCGCATTCACTCGATCGACGGCGTCTCACAAACCGATACGCATCTTGTGTATCGGTTGAAGGACACGAAACCCAAGTGACCTCACGCTGCCTTCGCTTCCTGGCTGCTCTTTCACTCCTCGCGAGTGCAGCCTGTGCCGGTCCCCCGATTCCTCATGCCCCCGATATCGTAGACGTCACCTTGGCGACCTCGGCCGACCACGTGCGAATCGCGGTGATCCAGGTCCTGACAGACGGCGGATATGAGGTCGAACAAACAGATGATCAGAACTTGACGACGGGCTATCGGGAAGAAATCCGCGGTCCATGGGATGGGCTTCTTGGGTGGCGTTTTGGCACAGGGCGAAGCCGCGTCGATGCTTTGGTGACGGCCGCTGATGAACAGAGCACCAGACTCAGACTACACGTGCTGTACGAGGGAAAGGACGGACTCTTTACACGGTGGGAGGAGTCACCCACGGCCTTGCCCCAGAGCGCAGAAAATCAGGTTCGACTGATCAAAAACGCACTCCACATTCTCTAACGCTACCCTACATCCTTGTCGCTCCCTTCGGCATCAGGTTCCAGATCCAAACCAAATCGTTCGGCCATGCGATAGAGCGTCCGTCGGTCGATGCCGAGGATTTTTGCCGCCTTCACTTTGTTTCCCTTGGTTTCCCTGAGCACGCGCACCAAATGGCGTTTCTCCACTTCCTCGAGGGTTAGATAGACGGACTCGGCAGTGTCGGGAGCGTCGGATTTGTGCTCGGCGGGACTGGGCACTTGCCGGATGGCTGCCGGTAAATCGTCTGGAGTCAACAACGGCCCGTGGCTCAGTGAGACTGCACGTTCGATCGCGTTTTCCAACTCGCGAACGTTTCCAGGCCAGTGGTATCGATTCAGACTGTCCAAAGTATCCGGATGGAAGCCTCGCACGGCCGTCGTCGACCCAGCGGCGCATTTCTGCAAAAAGTGATGAGCGAGCATGGGAATGTCTTCCTGACGCTCCTTGAGCGAGGGCAGCGTGATCCGCACGACGTTCAAGCGATAAAATAAATCATCCCGAAATTTGCCGTCCTTCACGAACTGTTCGAGATCCCGGTTCGTGGCCGCGATGATGCGGACATCCACCTTGATGGAATTGGTGCTGCCCACCCGGCGGACTTCATGATCCTGCATCACCCGAAGCAGTTTCACTTGGAGGGCCTGACCCAACTCGCCGACCTCATCGAGAAATAAGGTCCCGCCGTTGGCTGACTCGAATAGACCGGTCTTCGTGCCGACTGCACCCGTGAACGCCCCCTTCTCATAGCCGAACATTTCGGACTCGAGCAGCGTGTCCGGCAAAGCGCCGCAATTGACCGGGACAAACGGCCTGTCGCGGCGGGGGCTATTGCCATGAATGGCGCGGGCGATCAGTTCCTTCCCCGTTCCACTTTCTCCTTGGAGGAGCACGGTACTCCGGCTTTCGGACACCCGGGCCACGAGTTTGTACACTTCCAGCATCGCCGGGCTGCTGCCAACCAGCGGCGACCATTCGTCCTTGCTCTTGAGTTCCTCCCGAAACTTCGTGTTTTCTCGCAACAGGCGGCAATGATCAAGACTGCGTTGAACGACCAACTTGATCTCTTCTTTCTTAAACGGCTTGGCCAGATAGTCGTACGCACCTTGTTTGATAGCCTCGATCGCGCCCTCAAGCGATCCGAATGCGGTCAAGACGACGATCGCCGTGTCCTGGCTCATGCGCTTGAACTCCCGGAGCACCGTCAGTCCATCGACCGCCCCCATGCGGATATCCGTGAGCACCAGATCCACCCGGCCCTCGCGGCCCCGCGCAATGGCTTCCTCCCCGCTGCCGTAGGCCTCGACGCTGTAGCCCTCTTTCTTCAGGGCCTCCGCCAACAGATCCCGCGCAACCGTATCGTCATCTACCACCAGAATCTTTGCAGCCTGCATGAGCCTTCTACACCATCCCTTCCGGCACCACGACCTTTCCCGGCAGTGCGATCGTCACGGTCGTTCCTCGCCCCTGCTCACTCACCAGCGAGAGTGTCCCGCCATGGGCTTGCACGGTTTCACGGCTCAAGAATAGACCCAAGCCGGTTCCCTTGCCAACCTCCTTGGTCGTAAAAAACGGCTGGAAGGCGTTTTGAACATCCGACGGCGGCATCCCGACGCCCGTATCGCGGACGGCAATTGTGACCACCATCGAGGACATATCCTGCGCGACGCGTTGCCCCGTATCCAATTCTTTGGCCGTGGCGGCGCGGGCTCCGACATGCACGTCCACACTTCCGTGATGCGGCGTGGCAGCGAGCGCGTTCGTGAGCAAATTTACCAGCACTTGATGCAGCTTCTCTGCATCGGCCCAGACCAGTGGAACGCCGATCGCGAGGTCGCTGGTGAGCGCGACGCCCTTGGCATGGAAGGCAGGCTCCATCAACGCGGTGGCCGGCGCGATAACCTGCTCGACTGACATCCAACTCGGATCCGGCTTGCGCTGACGAGTGGACGACAGCAGGTCTTGGATGATCCGGACGACACGATTGAGCTGCTCATCGATGACGGTAATACGCTTCCTCATTTCTGGCGTGACGCCGGGCTCCTCACCGAGCGCCTGCACATGCCAGGCAATGGAATGCAAGGGGGTTCCGACTTCATGCGCCACTGACGCCACGAGCTGGCCAACGGCCGCCAGTCGCTCCGAGCGGTTCAGCTGATCCTTGGCATCGACCAGGAGCGTGTTCGCTCGCAGGAGGCTTTCGGTCTGTTGCGCCAAGGCCTGACGGGCGCTCTCCTCTCGAGCCTTCCGTTCCTCCCGGGTCATTCCAATGTAGGCGACCATGACCAATACACCCGCCACAACCGTGCGGTTGATCACAGCCGCTTGGAAGCGGCCGGGCTTCGTGGGCTGCATAAGGCCTAAATAAGTCGCCGCGATACAGGCGATCACCGTCACCAGCATCACCGGGCGGCTGCGCAGGGTCGCGACCAACAGGATCGGCAAGACGAACGCATAGGCGCCGACGATATTCGCCGGCGCGACAGTCTCCAATACGACAATGACGAGAAACAGCGTCGTCGCGATGGCAAGGATAATGCGGTTCTGCTTGGGCATGCCTAAGCCAACCACGTCACTCACGAGCGCTCACGCCCACCGGAGGCAAACGGCAGGGCTCTGAGCAGTTCGAGGAGAAACTGTCGGATATATTCGGTGTCCTTCGACGAGGGTCTTAGCTAATTGGACGGATCGAACGCAACGTCGCCCCTAGTTCTCGCAATCGCTCGTCATCGCCAAGGCTGTCGATGCGGCTTGCGTACTTCCGTCGCCAGTTGGGATGGTTTTCAACGGTCCCGGGTAGGTTCGTTTGCGATATTTCTTCCAGGCCGTCTTCAAGATTCGCCAGGACCAGCCATGCGGGCGTCCTCGCCAGATAGGCATGAATGGCTCGGCAGAGAGCGGGCGTCATGGCGGGCACAGTGGCGGGATCGTCGCTCATGCCGCTCGGCAACAAGGCTTCTTGCTTGAGCGCGGCCAGCATGCGTCCCTTATCCCGTTGACGCTCCTCCCAAGCCTGGCGACGTCCGGCCTCATCATTGAATGCCCCCAGCCCGGCGCGAACCTGGATATCTTCTCCCGACCAAAAGCCGGTCAGCGTCGGCAGATCGTGCGTGCCCGTCACGGCCAGCGCCTGTTGCGGGTATTCGCCGGGTGATTTCCATGTTCCGTCTCCCCGACGTTCGAAATAGAAGACGCGATATGATAAGACACACGCCTTCGCCAGCTGTTCTCGCACCAAATCCGTCACTGTGCCGAGATCCTCCCCAATCACGAGCGTTTTGGATCGGACACTTTCCAGTGCAATGATCGACAACAACTCCTCGAACGGATAATGGACGTATGCCCCTTCTGTCGCTGACTTTCCCTTGGGAATCCAGAAGAGCCGGCTGAGGGCCATGACATGATCAAGCCGGATGGCACCGCCAAAGCGCATGTTCCTACGCAAGAGTTGAATCAACAGCTCATATCGGCTGGGACGCAGCGCCACTGGGTTGATCGGCGGAAGCCCCCAGTTCTGCCCTTGCGGGGCAAAATCGTCAGGCGGCGCTCCGCAATCGGCGTCCAGCGCCATCACCGATTGATACATCCAGGCCTCGGCTCCTGTCCGTTCTGCGCCCAACGCGAGATCGTTGTAAATGCCGATTGGCATGCCGGCGGCTTCGGCCGTGCGCAAGACTTCGCTGAGCTGTTCGGACGCGATCCACTGAATGTATTGGAAGAAGCGAATCCGCTTTCGATGACGTCTGCCATATTCGCGCGCCGCAGAACCCGGAGAGAGAAACTGCTTCGGCCATTCTTGCCAGGTCACCGTTTTCGATTGGATGAGGCGCCGTTCCTCTTCCAATGTCTGGAAGGTGGCGTAGAGTTCGAGCGCCTCGCCTTCGGATTGGATGAATCGTTCCAGCAGCTTTGCTCGTGCGGTCTTCGGCTCGAGATTCGGTTCGACGCCGCTATAGGCTTCCTTGAGAAATTGCCGATAGGCGAGATCGAGCATCGTGCGCTTCGCCGAAGCGATCGCCTCGTAATCCACCCGGCGGTTCTCCCGCAGAGCCTGGAGCTTGGCTTGAAACTCCGGCGACCGGTATTGCGTTTGCGCCTCCTCCGAGGCGAAGAATTCCGGCAATCGTTCGAGATCGATATACAGCTCATTGATCGCCAGCCGGTTGTAGGGTGTGTACGGACTGGTGTGATGCGGGGCGGAATTGCGAATGGCGTGAAGCGGGTTCAATCCCACAAGTCCCGCGCCCAGTCGCTTGCCTGCCCATTCGACGATCTGATTGAGATCGGTAAAATCGCCGCAGCCCCAGTTGCGTCCGGAGGACAGCGAATACAATTGCAGGGCCAGCCCCCAATACCGTTGCCCGACTTCGAGGGGCGTCGGCACGTAACACTGACGGGGGGCAACGATCAGCCGAAGTATGCCGGTCGATCCGCCGACCAGCCCCTCCGCGCGGATGATGAAGTCGTAATATCCAAGAGGAAGGCCTTTGGGTGCAGGCAACTCCACGCGGACGCGACGGCCGCCGTCGATGAATTTGACTTCCGTTGCGACCAGCCCTGGACCGGCCTGTCCCTCCTGAATGAGGTTTCCAGATTCATCGTTCAACTGCCATGTCACGACGACCGACCGCTCTCTGCCGTCTTCCAAGGCGAAGCAGCAGGACACGGGGGCGCCTACTTCCTCTTCGTGCACGATGCGGACGGAGTCACAAGGCCTGCGCCACGGCGCTTCGTCCCATTCGCGGATCGCCACGGCCAACGCCGCAGTCGAATCCACCTGAAACCCCATCGCACGGAGAATGTCACGCTTGGTATGATCGGCGGTGACGTGACGAACACCGCTAATGTCGTGATATTCCGCTGCAATGCCTACCCGTTCTGCCAGGGAGGCGAGCAGCGCTTGCTCGGTGTCATCCATGGATCGAGAGTCTGCGTGAAGATGAAACGCAAGTCAAGCTATCCCATTGTTGTTGTGGGAAATTTTTTCAAATTACGTAAAGCTCGGCACTCGACTCTCAAGCAGGCGATATCCGACGGTTTCTCTCGTTTGAGCCCCTCGCCTTTTTCCGCCGCTTTTCCCATTCGGCCCGAGTGGAAGCTCGAGAGGTGGCGTGGTAGCATAACCCGCCGAATGTCGAATCACCTTCCCGCCTGAGAGATTGTGCGAGGCGATATGTCAGCCCATCGGATCACCGGTCTTTACCTCTTGGTCGCAACCACCGCATGGCTCGGAATTACGGTCTCTGCTGCGGAGCCTAATGCCCGTCTGGAAATTACCGGCGACTATCGATATAAGGTCCATGCGACCGAGCAGACTGCCGAGGCGAAAGATCTGGCCTGCAAGGAAGCTCTCCACCAGGCCGTCGTCAACTCAGCGCTTTATCGCGAGCAGACCGCTTCGATCGTGGACTCTGCGCTGTTGAACGATGTGGCCAACACCCTGGCCACTCGCCACGTTCAGGACCAGCAAATCCTCGAGCAAAGCGAACACGCACGAATAGTGTTCTGTCGAGTGAAAGGCTACTTGCCGGCAGTGGAGAGTGCCCGCGCCATCCGGACGCAACTGGACGGAGGCCCGGCCCCGGCGGAGGGTCTGGACCAGAACCGCGTGCTTCGCCTGCTCAGCGTGAAAGAAGAGAGCCCCGGCATGCTCTCGATCCAATACCAGGCGCTCAAGCGTTTGGATTGGGTCACCACCCACTACCAGGGGGGACTACGGGACATCGCACATATTATGGTGGACTTCTACGACAAGGAAGGGCTCCTCTTATACGGCCAGCGCTTTGAAGCATGGCGCACGATCACGGGTGAAGACGTCATGAGCCCCGGCACCGTGGGTATTATCCAGGTCCCCAAGCCCGCCTCCGCTAAGACCTACCGGGTGTGGCTGGTGAAGTGACGCCGCGCAGCGCACACCTCGAAACGAATTGGCTCGCAGTCACGAGCCAGTGAACATTCGACCACAGCCATTCGTTTCGAAGTTGACTCGCAGAAGATCGGATAATATTTTCACGAGACTGTGACGTTATTGCGAAGGGTTCGCTGATGACGAAACCGCCTGATCCACCTGGCTGACCGCCGCCCGCGCTCGGGCGTGAACGCCGCCTAATTGGAGGTAACGGCGAAAGGCCTCGATGGATTTCGCAGGATCGTTGAGCTGGTCTTCGTAGAGTGTTCCCAAGGCAAAATACACGTCAGGATTTTCCCTATTCAGCTTCGCCGCCTGGACGAATGCTTCTTCCGCTTCCTTATAGTGGCCCATTTTTTCATGCACCTGTCCGAGCGTATAAAACGCGTCGGCATTCTCAGGCGCGTACTTAACGGCCTGCTGTCCGGCGGCAAGGGCTTCATCAAGCTGTGGAAGAAGTTCCAGCCTGAGATAGCTTTTTAGCATGTAGGCCTCGGCAAATGTCGGATCATATTCGATGGCACGATTGAGTCGTGCCAAGGCCTCCTCGGCGTATTTCCCTCCCTGCAAATGGGCGACCGCTTGTTCATACTCATTCTTTGCCGCCTCACGGTCGTTGGGCCTTTGTTGCGTTTCAAGGACCGGAACGGCTTTCCGTGGTTGAATCAAAATAGTATCCCCTTCCCCGTCAATCCGCAAAGACACTGCCTCGACCTGTTGCTTGATGTAGGTGCCTAATTCAGATGCCGTGAGCGATCCATTTTGATTGAGGTCGGCAGCTCCAGCGAGACCCGTCAGTAAGGCCTGGACAAAGGGGGTCTTGCCTGCTGCTTTGGCCGACTTTTCATCCCTGGCGACAGCAGAGATGACTTGAACTGCCCGCCCTTCAGTCTCCGCCGCAGGCGTAATCTGCTTCGACGCAGGGGCTTCCGATGCCCGAAATGGTGCATTCACAATTATCAGGGTGTGCTTTGAGGGAGATCGCTTGCTCAATTCCTTGATTGTCTCGGCCGTCAAGAATTTCGCGACAGTCGTGGCCTGAGCATCGGCCGGTACGAGATAGCCCATATCCTTGCCTTTCCCATCCCGAGTGGTTCCCGTCTGGCCGACAAAGAACACCACCACACGCCCACTTTGGTCGACCTTTTTGGCGAAGAGGTCGGTGAGGGCTTGATGCAGTCGCCGAGCTGTCGCGTCCTTGTTGTATAGCTCGGTGATGTCTTCAAACCCAAGCTGCCGGAATGCTTGGGCCACCTGTTTGGCCTCGTCCACCGCGCCCGGAACCGATCGGCCCTGGGGGTACTGCTCAATACCGACAATGAGAGCACGTGACTTGTCATACAGAAGGTCAGGAGGGACGGGTTCGGCATGCCCGGAGGCCTCTGCGCCGCAGATCCACAAGCATAGCACGGCAGCCCAGGCTCGCATGGCTTCCCCCATAGACCGCGGCCTCCCTTTCTTCCATGGTCACTACGACTGTAGCGGGGCTAGGAATTTTCCGGTCCTAGAGTTTTCCCTAGGGAAGGAAGGGTTGTTCCAGCTCGTGAGGACGGCCGCCAGTAGTACGGCCAAAGAGGTTTATCGCGAATTGAAGGGGAGTTCAGGACGTTTAAAATAGGACTGGCGAAGCTGGTCGGGTATATTCGTAAAGTTCTCCATCATCCGGCGTTGACGCTCCTGTGATTCTCGCCGTTCTCGTTCCTCTTCCTCCCTGCGCTGAAGAAACGCGGACGAGCTATCGACGCCCATCCCGCCTGACCACTGTTGAGCAGGCGCGCTAGATCCGGTTGGGCGGTGTTGAGAGTGAATGTCTTGAGGATACATCTGCGCATCCACGGCAAGACCGGAGAATGCGAAGGCGAGGCCAACAGCAACGGCGGCGAAGTAGGTCAGATATACGCGGCGCATTCGCTACGGTAGCATATTGCTGACGAGGCAATCGAGATGGAGGATGCGTATTTGCCCTGTCATGGGTGTAATAAAAACTGACAAACAACGATACTCCTAAGTAATTGAAACCTGGTCATTGTCTGACTCTTTGGCCTATAAGGCCTATAAAAAAGATATCCGACAAGCTGTGTGCAATTCATTCAGTAGGTTATGTCTTCTGATCTGTATGGCACAGGTACTCCACCCCTTATAGATGGTGATTGCATCCCGAGATGCTTTTGTTTACTCTTAGTGTTTGAAAGGAGCGAACAATGAAGAAACATTTCGTTTTAGGCAGTCTCATCCCCATGGGACTGGTAGTGGGTATGTTGGGGCTGTCTCCGGACTTTGCCTTCGCTGCAGCGAGTGAGCAAGGATGTATAAGCAGTGGTGGTCAGGCAAATGGCTGCAGCGGCTCCTATAATTCTGTTCCCGAGCCAGCGTCCTTGATTCTACTCGGCACCGGTTTAGCCGCCGTTGGGATTGCCAGGAGAATGCGGAGGAAGAGCTAGGGAGGACCCTCGAGGTATTTAGCCTTGCGACATCAGGGCCAGTCCCCAGTGGGGGGACTGGCCCTTCGTATTTGGTGATCACTCAGATTGGCGAGCGGTTGTTGGTAAATCCGGGGTGCTTATGAAACACGGAGGATCGGAAGATCGCAAGCCTTAAAAGTTTACCCGAAGGTTAATCATTCCTACGTGTAGGGTCGTCTGGTACGTTCCGTTGACGACACCGGGGATAGCCACGGGGTTCAGATTGCCGCTAACGGTTCGCGTTTCATAGAAGATCGCTTGGTACGCCAAATCCAGACCGATGGCTTTTGGTCTCAATATTCCTCCCTCGGCCTTGCCGCATTCGATGAGCCCCAGAAAGTGGCCGTTGCCTTTGCAGAGGAACCCCGTCCCAATTGAAATAGCATGCTGATCCGCATCGGGAATGGTGGGCAGAAACGAACTGTCAGGAATCGGTGTCTGCGAGTGCCAGTAACCCGCACGGAGCGCTACCTCCCATGCCGGGAGTTTCTCCAGATTGAGCCACTTGTACTCCGTGCCGACCATTGTCGTATAAGCGTTGCGCCAGTTCTGAGCGAATGGAATGGTCGTGCCATTGGACAGATGCACGTCCGTGTTCCGGACAGATTTCCATCCGGTCATATCCACGTCTAACTCCAACTTCCATTCATGGTCGCGATCTCTGATCGGCCAGATCGACATCCCGCCAGTAATGATCTGCGGCAACACGAGCGTCGTCGAAGCATCAGCGACCAGGCCGCCATTCGCGAGGAAGTTGCCATTCAGATGCATCGTAGCCTGACTGCGATAGATCAAGGCGATATTCGCCAGCGGCTTCCCCTCTCCATTTCGAAACGGCGTGTACAAGAAACTCAGGTTAAACCCCGCGGCGGTATCCCCGCCGTTGACCTCCATCCGCGTCCCAGGAGGCGGAAGACCGGGGCCGCCTGAAGAATTGAATTTCGTGACAGACTGTCCGCTTCCCCAAAAGCTTGCAAACGTATAGATATCCGCACCGACGCCAACGGAAATTTTGTCGTTCAGCTTATAGGCTAACGTGGGTTTGATATCGATGAGCGGGAGCGATTGGCGTGTCACGGCGGTCGAAAAGGGGCCATCGTCTGGGTATCGATAGAGAACCCCGAACGGAGAGACCACGCCAAGGCCAGCGCTTAGATCACCGAGCGCGGTGAACCCGAGATCTTTGAGGTTTGCAGTGAAATACAAATTTGTTGGCGGCGGAACGGCGATGCTCCCGCCAAAATCCCCCGTGGCAGTCGCACCGGTGGGACTCGTGTAGGCGGTATGTCCACCGACCAACATGACGCCGAAGGAGGTTTGCACACCTCTCAATTGCGTCAAACCGGCTGGATTAAAATAGACAGCAGAGGGATCGTCCGCCTGTGCGGCAACGGCGCCGCTTTGAGCCGTTCCCGAGGCGCTCTGATCGAAGATCCGTATAGCCCCCGCAAAAGCAACCGTCGGAGACAGACAAGCGACAGCCAGACTTGCTGCCACCATAACTCGTCTCAACCACATCTGGAGTCGAATACATTGTTCTTTCGCTGTCCACTGCGTCATACAGGTTGTTCTACGTATCATGTTGACCAGTTCAGTACTTACGTCTTGAAGACTTCCACACTTCACGTTGCGTGCCAAGAACAAATCCTCTTTGAAGCGACATGGGGGGAGAGCTGAAAACGTCTGCCGGGACCCATATACCAACAACGCGACGCGGTTCAAACAGTTTTTTTCCGAGTCGTACAGTTGTGTCGAATGCTCATCTATGTGACCGAGTTTGTCTATCGGCGATTGCACGTAAGATCCGTTCTTGTCTTACACGCTATCCCTGTTCTGCCCATCGCATTGACAAAAAGCCACTGTCACGCAATATTGCCCACGTGAGTGCTCCGTGGAGAGAATCCAGGGCCCAGGAACGGCGGCTTCTCTCAAGGCATACAGCAGTGAGCCGGGAGGACTAACGCACTGGTGGCAAGTACCGTTTCAAGTCAGCTCGCAGTCAGCCTGCCCGTCGTGGTCGACCTTGGAGGGAGCCAGGCGCGAGGGGTCACTCAAGAACTCGGCCTTGATCGAATCTCATTTTTGACGGATTGCGTCTCCTTACCAGGCGCGGCAGTGACTGTCGTTCTGTGCTACAGCCAGAATGTCGCCTACATGCCGCTGTCGGGACGCGTGACCGCAGTAACTGAGATTGAGGGCGATTCCCCCACGCGATTTAGGGTCGACATCACTCTCGACGCTTTGAGACAGACTATACGGCTAGTCCTTGAATCTGCCTTGCAAGAGCTGGAAACCTATCTTCAGAGCCTGGACATGCCGGAGGGACCTGCACGAGCATCAGCCCGGGGGGCACTCGTGACGACGAATCCCCGGTCCATTCTGTCCTTATTCATTACGGACAATCCCTATCAC
>Ga0209995_1000090_pt1 | contig 14311 bp, 9 predicted proteins | sample InoplaM3AM_FD_187580 | JGI IMG/M metagenome (GOLD analysis project Ga0209995, IMG submission 187580) | Arabidopsis thaliana rhizosphere microbial communities from the Joint Genome Institute, USA, that affect carbon cycling - Inoculated... | ecosystem: Host-associated > Plants > Roots >... | reverse complement strand
CAGATTCAGCACAAGCTTACCTTCGTAAGCTATTCAGTGACGAAACATTGGATAACATCAAAAAGAAAATGGGAGAAGATGTAGACTTCATTGAAATCCTTTCCTTTGCCAACGGTGCTATTCGCCCATCTGGTGATTCATACCGACACTTGCTTGCAGAAGGTATGACGAATGATAATGGACACCCTGCACTAAATGATTCTCTATCTGATACTATGGGGTATCTTGTATACCAAGAACAGATTATGAGATTCTTGACAGACTTCTGTGAACATACAGGAGCAGAGTCAGATAGCGTAAGGCGTGGTCTTGCTAAGAAGGTAGGTACTGAGCAATTCTTACCTAAGATTGAAGAAGGTTTCATTCACAACATGGTACACAAGTACAATGAGACAGAAGAAAAAGCTAGAGAGATTCTTCAATCCTTCTTGCAAGTAATCGCTGACGCTTCCGATTATGGCTTCTCTGTTAATCACTCTTCCCCTTATAGTTTTACTGGCTATATTGGAGCATGGTTGAGATACCATTACCCACTAGAGTTTTTAACAACGGTTTTAAATGTAATGAAGGATGAGAAAGTCGGCAAGATTATGGCTTTCGCCAACAAGAATAAGTTTGAAGTTAAGCCTATTTCTTTTGGTAAATCCAGAGCTTTCTACGCATTGAATCGTGAAGAGAAAGCTGTCTATAAAGGTATTTCTTCCATCAAGTACCTAAACGCAAAAGTTGCAGAAGAGTTATATGAGCTTGCACAAAACAAAGACTATGACCGCAATGATTGGGTTGGTCTTTTAGAAGACATCATTACTAACACATCTGCTAACACGACTCAAATGGAAATCTTAATTCTTCTAGACTTCTTCAAGGAGTTTGGTGGCAAAGAAATCTTGCTTGAAATTTACCAGACAATGGTAGAAAGAGAGAAGACAGACAGTGTTACTAAAGTTAAGACTAAGAAGAAAGCAAATCTAGAACTGTATCCAGAGTTTGGGGATAGAATTGAGATTATCATGAAACGCAAACGTAACAAGGAAACTGGAAAGATGGAGGAAGTGCCAGAAGAAAAGGTTATCAAGAAACCTTTGAAATTCAAGGCAGACCTTAGCGAGAAGAGTAAGATAGAACGTTTGTCTAACCTTCGTGAGTATGAGCAAGCTGTACGTAAGAACCCACCACCAAAGATGGAGCTTTATGAGCAAATCGCATTCGAGAAAGAAAACTTAGGTTACGCTTACTCGAAGTGGGAAAACGTTGACAGTACATACGCACTTGTTATTAGTGTGAACAAACAGTTTACCCCAAAGGTAACTTTGTATCAGATTAAGACAGGTGAAGAAATCATTGTTAAGGTTGCGAAGAAAAAGTTTTGGGAGAATGAGGATGGAAATGATTTACTGTATGTTGGTGATATCATTAAAGTCTTAGACGCAGAAGAGAAAGATGCTTGGAAGAGAGTGGACGGTAAGTTTGTACCAGACCCAACACGACAAGAGCTACATCTTAATAAATGCCAAATCATTAGAAAAAGCAAAAGACGTAAAGAATTAGCTTGACAAGTGTGACGGATTATGGTATAATAATACTAGGTGACAGAGTGTTGCCTAGTATTTTTTTATGGGGAAAGGGAGATAACAACAATGAATCGCTACGAGAGAGAGCTAGAACAAGCAGGATATGACCAATGGAGAACTAGAGAGTACGGTTATTCAAGAATGAAGCAAGATGTTATTGGCATTTGCCCATGCTGTAACAAAGAAGTAAGAGAGAATCAACTATACGTGGAAGCAGATGACGTATATCATTTCTCATGCTATAATGAGATGAAAGCAGAAGAAGAGGAATGTGAGGAAGAGTAATTCCTCACTAGAACTAGCACAAAATATAATGACATAAGATTGGATGGAAACAGTGAGTAAGTATTTATATGGATTAGATATTAGTTTAAAGCAGACAGGAGTTGCTGTTTATGATTTAGAGGAACGTAAGTTTGTATTTATAGGTAGCTTCAACACAGAGAAGATTTACGCAACAAAAGAGAACAAAGGTTTGCACCTAAACGCTGTGAAGCTAAAGAAGTTGGTCGATTGGTTTAAGGTTATAATGAAAGAATACCCTCCCCATATCGTAGCGATTGAAAGAATGATTCACAAGTTTATTAATGAGACTCAGGTTATAGCGAAAGCTACAGGAACATTACAATGTCTATTGTGGAATAAGCCACAATACCTGTACCCTCCTACAACCGTAAAGCTTGCTATTATCAAAGGTAATGCAAGTAAAGATTTGATTGCAAGGGAAATCCTTAAACGCTATCCAGACTTAGTTATGGGCAACGAGGATGAATCAGATGCAGTTGCAGTTGCACTCTGCTTCCTAATCGAACATGAGTTGATAGCATGGGAGAAACCGCCAGTGGTAGCCAAACCTAAGAAAGCTAGGAAGAAGAAAACAGAATAGGAGCGATACATATGAAATGGTTGACTAATTTGTTTAAATCCAGAGAAGAGAAATTGCTTGAGAAGTATATGGAGGAAGCTATAAATCCTATTCCCACACCGCTACCACCAAAAGAATACATAGATGTTGAAGCTATTGGAACATATTCATTCAAGCTTGAGAAATGTGATAATGATTACTTCGGAAGAAGATATTATCAAAGCTACACGATAAGATTTAGCTATGTGGTCGCTGTTAAGTTTTTGGATTATGATGAATGTTTCAACGGAGAGTTTTGTATAGACCCATTCTCAACGAGAAGAAAAAAAGATATTGAGATAAACTACCATAAATCTTATATGGAAGATGTTTATGAGTACATAGCTGAGCTATTTGAAGATGGAGGGGTTGAGGTTATGGATAGAGTAAAGAATAGAATTGCAGATGATATCAGAAAATTCTTAGCAGATAAGAAAGTCGAAGAGTTGAAGAAGTATGTCAACGAAGGACAAAAATTAGACTTTAGAATTAACTTCAAGGTCGAGAAATAAGCAAAAAAAATAATCCCCTCATCTGAGGGGATTTTTCTATTACTTTTTAAGCTCTTGCTTAACTGTGTCGTTCATTTCTTTAACAACAGATTCAATAAGAATGTCAAGCTCTTTCTCAGAAATCTTGATTTTCTTTTTGCCCATAAGTTCTATAAGTTCCATCTTAGCGTAGTTCAATTTCTCTTGACCTTTTAGAGTCTTGTAAGATTGTTCAACTGCACCTACAACAATACGAACTAGCTCCTTGTTACTTTCTAACTGATGGATGAGTCCTTTCTTTTTAAGATAGGATACAACCTGTTTTGTGATTACACCTACGAAAGCTGTAAGAAGTGCAATACCTAAGTTTAACAATTCTGCTTGTAAACCTTCCATTTTTAACATCTCCTTTTGTACATACCTATTGACAAATGCCGATAGGTATGCTATAATTAAAATATAGATTACTTCTTGAAATCTTCAAGCTTAGTATTAAGCTCTGCAATCTTAGTTTGTAACTGTTTGTTCTCAATCGTTAGATTGATATTTACAGCTTGGAGTTGCTTGATTTCCCCACGTAATCCATCGATTTCTTCTCTTTGCTCTAACATCATTTGACGTAGTTCTGCGATGAGTTGGTACTGGTCTTTAGAGAGTTGCATTCTGTCATTGATTGCTAATTCTTTTTTGTTGTTACTTCTGGATGCAAAGTATCCAATGATAGAACCGAAGAGAGTTGAAATTGCTGTTATCCAAGCTGTGTCTGTAATTAATCCTAGAAAATCCATAGTGTGATTTCCTCCCTTACTTGTTGTCGCAACCCCTTTCATACTCGTCAAGTCCTTTTACCCACGTGGATTATACTCTTGTAGCGTACTCGCCATTAGCAGAATAAATCCACTTACCATCTTTAGAGATACGATACCAACCATTATGTACTTCGTAAACAGGGAACTTCGCACCTTGAACTGCTGTTCCAATATCTGCTCCGCTTGTGCTTGGAGCGTTACGAATATTCAATGCAGTAGCTACAACTGTTGTAGTACCGATTGGCTCATCTTCACGAACTAATGCTAGGTATTGACCGTTGTTACCGAACACCCAACCTTTTTCGCCATCTCTTACGATGATTTCATGCCAATCGTTAATATTGGCAGTAACGTTGTAAGTTTGGTTGTAAACCGCTTGCTCTTTAACTGGATAGTTAGTACCATTACCTGTGCGGATATTTAGTCCTTCGATGATAACTTTAACCTTACCGATGATTGCACCGCCAGTAGTTGGAGCAGTTGGTGTTGGAGCAGGTTGTGTATCTCCTGCTTTCTTAGTGCTTACATTCTTCTTGAAAGTCTCAAACGCTGATGGATTAGAAACCCAAGGAGCAGGACAGTTTTTATATGTAACATCTCTGTGACGAACGATGTCAGTTAGTGGATTTAAACCGTAACGTTTACATAATTCAACCGCTACATCTTCTGCACGTTTGATTGTATCTGCGTGGAATGTTCCATCTTTCTCAACGCATAGCTCAATACCGATAGATAGATAGTTTGCGTTAGGAAGCAAAGCTGAAATACCTCTCCATGCAGAACCATCTGCATTACGCTTTTGAACATCGTTTGCATGGTAAGCCACTTCGTTAAGTGGAATAATGCAAAGAGCTTCTACTTTGTCAACGAAGAAGTGTGCAGAAGCGTATCTGTCACTTAGGTTGTTAAAGTAGTTGTAGTGGTTCATAGCTGTTGCACCGTTGTTTGCTGTATAGTGCATTACGATTTTCTTAACAGCAGTCAACTTCTGTCCACTTCTTGCGTACTCATTAACTCTGATAAATTTGTCTGTCCAAATTGCCATTTTAATTTCCTCCTAATATTGTTTCCCCTGCTAGGCTACACTCTCACCTAGCAAGGAAATATACCATTATTTATTATTCTTGTTCTGATTGTTGAAGCTCTGCTAATTTAGCTTCTAATTGCTGTACGTAAACCTTCAACATAATGTTTTCATGTGTAACGTCACCTAATCTTTTTTGGTATTCCGCTATCACTAAATTAATATCTAATTGTTGTCCTTGCATTTCCTTTTCCTCCTAATTATTATTCCGTTGGTTCTGATACAGGTTCTTCGACTACAGGTGGATTCCATTGAATCACTGTAATGTCTTCGTGAGTTGTTGCACTCAATACCTGTAGTTTTAATGTGTTATATTTATAAAGCTGTGCTTGCTTGTGGGCAAAAGCTTCAAGATAGATTGATAACCATTCTTCTCTTGTATGCTCAATATAGCCAACATCTTCTGTTTTCCACATAACTGTTGCAATAGATGTATCTGAAAGAAGATAATCTTTTTGACCTAGCATATTCATTTGGTCATCACGATTTACTCTGTATTTGTGACCATTTGCAGAGGTGAAGCCATCGATGATAGCGTCCTCACAAGTTTCGTTTAGAACGAAAACTTTTATTTCTTTGTGATAATCTAAAACAACCTGCTCTGTGATTGTTATATATGAAACGCTTTTTTTACTAGCGATAGAGACTATTAGATTATTTTGTTCGAACAAGGTTAGCTCATTAAAGCCAACCTCCATTAATCTTAAATCTAAATTTGATAATACCATTTCATTCACCTTTCTTCACTTTATCTCTTACTTAGTTTCTTCTCTAAGTGTTCCAATCTGTCTGCTATCTCTTGAATAGCCTTCCATTCCATAGCAATCATTGCATAGGAATCTACTGTCAATTCTCCACTAGCTCTAACATCTATTGGAGCTTCCTGTGCGATAATACCTATTCTCTTAATCTTATCGTCAGACTCATCTATCATGTGGTATTGCATGATTGGAGTGTTTCTGATTTCTGTTAAAGCAGATTTCAAATATGGTTCAATGTTTTTCTTTTTATTTATATCAGATGTATAACTTGTTCCACTAACTTCCAACACAGCAGTTCCACCGTTGAAACTTTCAACACGTAGTCTTGCACTTGCAGGGTCTTCAATGAATACAAGTCTAGTACCATTACCTCTGAACACTGTAGCTCCTAAAGCTTGCTCAAACAGCATATATTGACCATTACCTAACTGCCAACTAAGAGTAGAGTTTGTTGTTACTACTGCACTTGTAGAGATTGTTGTTCCACCTGCTTTAAGTGTTCCAGTAGTTTCAATATTTCCACTTGCTGTAATTTTATTTCCAGATTTAGGAGTTAAGATTATATCTCCTAAACTATTATTAATGTTTAAATGTCCATTCTTCGCACTATTGTATCCGACATACGCCTTCCATGCACCTGTATCATCACAGAATCCAAGATAGTTATATGCTCCACCAGAGTAATCAGATTGAACCAGTGAAAACATTTGTCCACCTGTTTTAGTTACTTTAGGAGTTGTTGTAAAGTTTGCAGTAGCATTGAAGGTTGTAGCACCAGAGAAAGTCGCAGTATTAAGTGTAGCATTACCTACAGCTTCTAAGTCTGCACCTGCTTTGATAGTACCAGAGGAATAAATGTTTTTTCCACCCCATGCACGAACCCATGTGCTATCTTGCATATACCAACCTCCACCCCAATCTTCGAAGTAGAGTCCTTTGTTACCTTTGACACGTAACCATCCTGTCTCTAATAGAACCTCTCCACCTATTTCAAATCCATAGGTGTCAGGGAATGTATTTATTCCTACAGCTTTCTTATCTGAATCAATGAACATAACTGGTTGACCTACAGCAATCAATCTGGAAACTGTTACAGTTCCAAACTTATCTGTTACTCTAAACTCAATGTTCCATGCTTTCAGACCATCTAATGATACAGAAGCATTTGTTGCAGTATAGGTTGCACCGCTAGTAGAGAATGTAAAGTCTATCCATGAACCCCAAGTAGCTGTGTCTGTAGACTTGTATCTATATTCAACTGAACCTGCTGTGACAGCATTCTTATTAACTCCTGCTACAGTTAGAAGTGAAATAGTACCATTCATTTCAAGTGTACTACCTGCACTAAATCCATCTGTTCTGTAAGCGTTTGCTGTAATAGTAGGAGGGGCATAAGGTATAACAGTTACAACTTTAGAAGTTGTTGTATAGTTGCCACGACTGTCTATCGCCTTTACTGTTAATGTTAAGTTTGTACTTGCTGTTATAGTTCCAAAGATGAAACTTACTGTTGCTGTACTTGACCAAGATTGCTCTATAGAAACACCGTTAAGCGTGGCTATATATTTAACCATCGTAGCACCATTGATTGCTGTTGCTTTTGCTGTGGTTAAAATGTCAACTTGTACAGTTGATTTTCCTTGAACAATATATTGGTCGTTTCCTGTAATCGTTGTTACTGTCGTGTTAGTATCTTTATATGTGTAAGTGCTTCCAAATGTAGGGTCACTTGCTGTTACATATGCTGTAAATGTTTTTGACTTTGAAGCCGCTATTTGAACACCGTTATAATATGTTTTTACCGTTGCTGTACCAATTCCTGCGTCATCGTTTGGTATCTGGTTATACATACTTGTTTTATCTGTAGATGTAAAAGTAAATACAGGCTTACTCTTATCTGCTTGTGAGCTTGATGCGTATGTTTTTGAGAATGAACCAAAGTCAAATATTACATCATATGTGAATAGACTGTTATATCCGCTTATTGTTCCAGTAACAGAATCACCAATATTAAAGTTTCCAAACGATATTGAGAACGCTGAATATCCATACACTGTTCCATAATAATCTTTGTATCCAATCATCGTTCCACCATTAAACGTGATTACACGTATCATGGTTTCTCTGCTACTTGCCTGTGCCAACGTGTTATAAATGCTAGTGTTTTCTGTAGTTGTAAAAGAAACTGTTGTTGCTGTCCCAATGTTATCCCTAGAACCTATATACTGCCATGTTGTAATATCAGATGTGCTAGTAGATTTCTTCACACGAACCTCTACAGAGTGTGTAAAGCTAGTTGAAGACCTACTGATTGAAATAGGAAGATTGTCTGTTCCTGCTGTCCAATCTGCACTAGAAACCAAGCTAGATTCACGTGGAATTGTATTTAACGTTGCACTACCACTAACTACGATTCTTCCTGCCCACGCACCTGTTAGCGTTACCTCTGCATCGAAGAACGCACTAAATGAAACAGTCTTCGTTCCATCACTATTATGTGATACTGTTCTAGTATATGAATGTAGTAGTTTCTTTTGATTGCCACTTAAACTTGCCAAACCTGCACCACTGTAAGCGGAAGCGACACCATCAATATTGATGTCGCCATCCTTTACAGCAGAAGAGTTGACATTGTAGGATGCCCCAAGGGACATCCAATATAGATTAGCAGTAATCGTACTTGTGTTAGCACCAATGTTCTGTGTCGCAGACCACTCTAATTGAAGTCTCCAACCGCTTCCAAAATTGGTATATAAAGTACCCGATAATGCCATTTATCATGTCTCTCCTTTTTCTCTTATTTATTAAGTCTCGTCAGTTGGTACGAATGCCCAACCTTTATATGTTGCTGAGTCAACTTTAATAATCTTAATTGTTCCCATCGTTATTTCGTTGGTCGCTTTAAATTTCTTAGAGTATGTCTCATCCTCTTCTAACCAGAACACTTTCTCCAAAGTGCCATCACCGTTAGTATCGTAATATCCTGCAAACTCATCTGGTGTAATAGAAGTCTTACGAACCTCTTTACCATTATCAAGTTGGACAACTTGGATTCCATTTAAGTCCATGCGAATATTTGTGTTATATATTTCACCGTTTGCCATTGTCCATTGTAGGGCATTTCCACCGATGTTAAGCATTAGACCTGCTATAGTAGCGTCACAATTTATATATCCATAAATTCTAACTGTGATGATAGATGATTGTGGAGTATATGTCATTGAGCCTTGCTCATAGCCATTAGTTTTAACTTCGCTATTATATCTGTATGTTTGCATAGTTGTTACGCCTTCTAAGAATTGAATAGCCAATGAACCGTTGTTGTCAGCAGAGCTACTAACATTTGTTTTATTAACGAACCAAGATAACGTGTATTCTTGACCTGCTGTTACATAAATGTCTTGCTCAATACTTCTATTTGCATCGGAAGCAGGGAAGTCGAAACCTTTACTGAATCCTAGTTTATCTAGAGTGCTATTATTAACGACAGCGATTCTTGTAGACAATGTTGATGAACGTGTCCAGAAATTGAAGTCTCCTAGACCTGTAGAGTTTTTAACCAAGTTAACCCCTCCACCTGCTACAAACTTAGCAGTTAAACTACTAGACTCTTGCTCAAGTTGAGTTTGAGTAACATAAGCTGATAAATCAATATTCTCAATTTCTCCATCTGTATATTTCTGTAGGTCTGCTTTCGCTTGTTCTAACTCTTCCTTAGATGAGTAGTTGTTTGCAACGTCATCTGAATTAGCCTTTCCATCCATGATGTTTGTGAATGTTGTAGAGCTAGTTACTGTACTAATGATTGCGTCAGAAGTAATTTTCTGCTCTGCTGTTGAGATTCTGCTCTCAAGAGTATACAAGAAATCTTCTACATCTTCTGGTGCTTGTGTCCATTCGCTAGGCTTGTTACCAAGTTCTAGCTTAATTTCTCTCCAAAACACGTTACCGTTTCTAGTTAAGTATGGAGCAACCTTGATGTATTTTCCTGCTGTTGGTCTGATAACCTGAGTGTATCTTACCCACTTTCCATCTGTAGCTCCTATTGCTGTAATGTCAGCTTTTACAATACTGTCATTCCAAGCTGAATCAACTTGTGCAGTTTTAGTTGCATCGTCAAATGTTCTTACTGAGAATATTACAGCACCACTATCTACATTTGCTAAAGTCGCAACTTTAACATCAAATGAGATAACATAGAACCTAGAGCCATCTGCGTTTATCTCTGTTGGGTCAGACCACATTTGATAGTTTCCATCGGCAGATAATCCAGTTTTATTAATAGACATAATGTTTGAACTAAGTTTGTCTGATTCTGGATTTTCAACTAAAGTAAAGTGTGTAGGTGCTGTTCCATTGTTCCAGTTAAATACTACACCATCTTTATCATACTTGTTGAAAGTTGAGTTTCTAACTAAGTTTCTTCCACCAAATCTTACAGCTTCCATGATTTCTCTTTCAAGAATTGCCTTCTTGTCGTAGTAGTTCTTGAAGTATGTTCTCATTGTTCCACCGTTGATGTCAGACGTTGTAGACATATTTGATAAGAATGGATTTACATAGTTGTATAATGTTGTGTATGCACTTGTATAATCTGTCTTTTCAGTTCCAAGATTGTACTGTGTACCTCTAGCTTCAAATGTAGGCTTTTCTACTGTGATGATATCTAATTCGTTTTTAACACTATGTTTCTCAAGAGGTGTTAACTTATTATCATTAACCATATCGGCAATAGCTAAATCAGAATTATAAGCCTTAACTTCTTCTGCTGATGGCTCTCTAATTGCCCATCTATCAAAGATAATATCCTTATTAGACATTGTTCCAAGACCTGTTGTGTAGTTACCCATCATGTAACCTGTCATACCTGTGAATGTTCCTGTTCCATTCTTAGGATTTGGTACAACCTTTCTCACTGTATACCACTTGTTTAAAACAGGAGATGGTACTTCTGATGAAAGATTGATATACGCCCTTCTAGTAGGTGAGTATCCACCCCAATCTACTAGCAATCCTGCACCTGCCAATACTCCACTTACAAGCATAAAGTCTACTTCAACAATTACAAAATCTGGTTCAGATTGGTTTGCAACGACACCGCCAGTAGTCAACTGTAATCCAGTTTGAGTAGAAGCAGTTGTCACATTAAATCTAGCTCCATATCCACCATTCTTAGTAAGAGTAGTCTCTTTAGAGAAGAATGGAGACGATGACCATGACGCATATCCATATGGGTATGTCCCTGTCCACTTAGCAAAGATTGGGTTGTTAGTTAACAATCCATGACCAATAGCTGTGTTTGCTGTGTTTTGTGCTGTGTCAGCTTTACCATTAACCGCATCTAGTAGTGCCTTTCTTAGCTTCTGAGCTTCACTGTAGTATGTTGTAATCTTAGACTTAAACGCATCTCTGTTTCCAGTAGTTGTGAATGTGTAAGTTGTACCCATACTAGCAAGAATGTCTGTCGCTATTTTTGGCGTTGAACCATCTAAGGCAGTATACGCTGTGTCGTAAGCTGTCTTAGTAACTGAAAGTGATGTTGCCTGTACAGATAGTTGACCATACTCTGCTTGAATATCATCCCATGTTAATTTCAATGAATCTTTCTCCAAAGGAGTAACTTTCATATCGTTAGCCATGTCATCGATAGCATCTTGTGCTTTCTTGATATTTGCATCAACATCCTCTGGTGCTAATGTCCATACAGTTTTCTGCGTACCTTGCTCAAGCTTAACTCTTGCAACGTAGAACAATGCGTAGTTAGTTGAGCTTGTGAAGTCTGCACTTGTCTTAGAACCAATCAATAATCTTGCTGTTGAGCAAGTATAAGTAGCTGTGAAAGTTACACTATATTCATATACAGTCAAAGCAAATGGACTTGACATAGTTCCATATACCTTTTGAGTTGTTACCGCAGGTGTTGCTATTTTCTGATTTGTTCCACCTTCATTAATAATGTAAGTGTAATCAAGTGTATTGACCGCATTACCATGACAGGCAACTAAGAATGATAGTGTGTACTTCTGATTTGCTACAAGAGAGAATCTTTCGCTTCCTCCTGCCGACATATACCCATAGTTTGTAGCGTTTGCAAGACCTACCAATGAGCGAACGTTTAGGAATTTAACAACCTCTCCGCTACCCAATGTAACTGATGTTGTTCCAGATGGGTCAGTTGTATTAGTGTTGAAAGCAACCCATTTAGTGGCATCGAAGTTATTGAAGTCAGTGTATCGAACTAAGTTTCTTCCACCGATTTCTAAACCATCTATTTTGCCCTCCGCTCTATCTGCAATCGTTTTTGCTTCTGTGCTACACGCTTTTAATAGCTTTGCTAATTTGTCGTAGTAGTCATCCCATACTGCCCTAAATGTTGAACCGCCATTTGTACCCAAATCTGTGTTTGTTGTCATGCTTAATAGGTATCCAGTAGTAGCATTATTTAGTAGAGTATTTAGTGTGTTGTAAGCTCCAACAAAAGCATCTCTTTCTGCTATCTTATTGTATGTTGTTCCCAAAGATTCATATGAAGGTTTTTCAGCAGTAATTGTTGCCCACTCTTTTTTCAACTGTTGTTTTTCAACAGGTGTTAAGAGATTGTCGTTTGCCATATCGTCTACAGCTTGCTTGGCATTATTCCAGTTTGTAGAAGAGTTAATCGCATCATCTGTCAATACTTTTGTAATTCTTACATCTGTAAAGAACCAGTTTCCAAAGCTTGACGTTGCACTAATTTGAGAGAAGAATCTAGCTTGTATAGCTCCTGTTCCCATAGTGTATGTCTTTTTGAAATACTGCCATGAGCCATCTCCTTTTGGAACATGACCACTAACTATCCAGTTATCTGTACCTGCATTAGTTTTAGTATGCAATCCAAGACCAAAGTTTTGAGTAGAATCTGTACTTGCCACCCATCCTTCAACTACAAATTTATCCCCCTCTTTTACAGAGAAATAATCATTAATATAGTTATCTCTTTGGTTCTGTCTTCCTACGTAGGCTTTTGGAGCACCTGTAGGAACACTCGCATCTGCTTTAGCAAAGGCTACTGCTGTAGTGTAGAAAGTATTCTTTCCACCATCAAACGCAGGGTTTGGACAGTAGTTAGTTTTGTCAAGGCTCAAAGTAATTCTATCTTTGTTATCATCGGCTAAAGTTTTAGAAGTATCAGAGATTTTCTTTAATAAAAGAGTTCTTTTATCAAAGTAGTCTTTGAACTTAGTTCTTAGACCTGCACCGTCAACGTCACTTGTAGTAGTCAAATTCGATACTAAAGTGCTTACATTCGTATTTGCAGGAGTCGAACTTGTCAATGCTGTGTAAGCAGTTCCATAGTTTGTTTTCTCTGTAGTGATACCATAAGCGTCTGCCTGTGCGTCAAGCGTAGCTTTCTCTGACTGAATAACATCCCACTGTTGTTTTAAGTCTTGCTTTTCAACAGGTGTGATTTTATTATCATTAGCCATATCATCTATAGCCTGTTTAGCATTGTTAGCTACAGTATCGATTCCAGAAATCAAACTATCCATATCTGCCTGTGCAACTGTCCATGCACTAGGAGTGTTACCTACTTCAAGTTTTGGTCTTGCTATTTTCACCAATCCATTTTGAGAGATTGATAATAGAACGCTAGAACCGCTTCCTGTTATATCCTGTGTAAGTTTTGCTACACCAGAAATGTATACCCACTTATCTTTAGCGACTGTACTTATATCTATGATAGGCAAATCAAAGAATGTTCCATCTGCTTTCCACCATCTTACTGCAAAGGAGTTTTGACTTCCTCCTGCTAGAGCAACGCTACTATCAACGTATACCCATGCACTTAGAGAGTATTCATCCCCTGTTTTAATCAATGGAAGAGTATTACTAGGAATACCATATGTGATTTGTTTTCTTGCATCTCCACTAGCGTAGTTTGTTCTAGTTAGTGTTAATGAACCGCTTCCCTGATAGTCGTTGGCATTTAAGCTAGTGTATCCAGACCATCCAGTACCAGAAGAAAATGCAGTATTCTTTAGTAAGTTTGCTCCACCTAATTTAAGGTTGTCAAGTCTAGTGTTTGCATTAGTTGCCGCTCCACTAATAGTATCAGAAATAAGTTTTCTTAACTTCTGTGACTCTGTGAAATATGTGTTTAATTTTGTTTTAAAGTCATCTCTAGCTGTTGTGTCTGCGAATGAATAAGTTGTAGTCATGCTTGCTAAAACATCTGTTGAAATTTTAGGAGCTACACCATTCAAATTATTATAGGCAGTTGTGTAAGTAGCGTAAGTTAAACTTAAAGCATCTGCTTGTGGAGTTAACTGTAGCTTCTCTGCTTGAATGTCATCCCAACGTTGCTTCAACGTACTTTTCTCTACAGGAGTAACTTTCAAGTCAGACATCATATCATCGATAGAAACCTTAGCTTCATAAGCCTTGATTTCTTCTGCTGTCGCAGGTCTTGCTTTTACAGCATCATAATACAAGACTTTTGCAGGGTTTGTTGCATCGAAGTTGCTCCAACTTCCCATAACATATAATCTGTATTTGCTGAAATCGGTAGTTGTTGCCAATCCCATTTTCACGACTTTAGATACTGTGTACCATTTGTTTACTACAGGACTTGCTATAAAGTCACTTAATTTAAACCAGTTGTCATACAATGTTGTAGAGCCATCTGCTTTATAGTATCTGAATAGTAATCCT
>Ga0209995_1000088_pt1 | contig 14523 bp, 7 predicted proteins | sample InoplaM3AM_FD_187580 | JGI IMG/M metagenome (GOLD analysis project Ga0209995, IMG submission 187580) | Arabidopsis thaliana rhizosphere microbial communities from the Joint Genome Institute, USA, that affect carbon cycling - Inoculated... | ecosystem: Host-associated > Plants > Roots >... | reverse complement strand
GTGGGTAAAATAATTCCAGGCGTCCCCGCCTTCGCTGTAGTCCTCCCGGACCGTTCCCCACTGACGCTCGCTCAGGTAGGGACCCCAGCGTTTCCATGCCTGTCCATCGATGGACAACCGTTCATGCTCGACGGTCGGGTACGTCTTCTTGCCCTTCACGGCCGGTTCCCTTCCCGTCATTCGTGTTGGCATCTGCGCCTCCTCAATACACTTCGGACCCAGGTGTTGATTTCATAAATGGCCGGAACTTTCCACCAGGCGTTCATACGTCGCCTTGCTTGAATGCAGCCTTCTTGCCCCCTTCCAGGATGCGTTTGGGGTCGAGAAGCCCGAAGAGTTGGATCGTTTTGGCCACGCACCCAGTCCAGCCGGTCTGATGGCTTGCGCCCAGTCCCGCCCCGTTATCACCGTGAAAGAATTCATAGAATAGAATGAGATCCCGCCAGTGGGGATCGGATTGGAACTTCTGCGTCCCACCATACACAGGACGCCGGCCGCGCTCGTCCCGCAGGAAGATCCGGCTCAGCCGATCCGCGATCTCCTTAGCGACCTCGAAGAGGTTCATCATCTTGCCTGATCCGGTGGGGCATTCAATTTTGAAATTATCGCCATAGTAGAGATAGTAATTCAGGAGCGCCCGAATAAGGATGACATTCACCGGCATCCAGACCGGCCCTCGCCAGTTCGAGTTGCCGCCAAACATGCCGGTGTCGGATTCGGCCGGTAGATAGTTCACTCGGTACTCCTGGGCGCCCACGTTGAAGATATAGGGGTTCCGCTCGTGAAACTTGGAGAGCGCACGGAGGCCGTATGGGCCCAGAAATTCATTTTCGTCGAGCATCCTCGAGAGGATTCGGCGGAGCCGCTCCGGATTGATCAGCGCAATGATTCCCCGCTCGTTCACACCAAAATGCCCGGGGCCGGTGGGGTGCATGGATTTCATGAGTTCGGGCATCTGGCGAGCGCGTGCAAATAACGCCGCGACGACCTGCGGAACAAGTTCCCGCTGCCACGGCTCCACTACCGTCGTGGCGCACAAGGGCAGCAGCCCCACCATCGACCGTACGCGAAGCCGCTGGGCGCTGCCGTCCGGAAGTCGCAGGAGATCGTAGTAGAATCCATCTTCTTCGTCCCACATGCCCTCCGGCCCGGGCCTGTTCATTCCCCCTGCAATAAACAAGAAGTGTTCGATAAATTTTGTCACCATGTCCCCGTAAGTGGGGTCGTAGGGCACCAACTCCACCGCAAGCTCCAACATATTTTGGCTGAATAGGGCCATCCAGGCTGTGCCGTCCGCTTGTTCGAGGTGACCGCCCGTCGGCAAGGGAGCGCTTCGGTCGAACACGCCGATGTTGTCCAGCCCGAGGAAGCCGCCCTCGAAGACGTTCTTGCCGAAACGATCTTTCCGATTCACCCACCAGGTGAAGTTGAGGAGGAGCTTGTTAAAGGCCGACTTGAGGAAGTTCACATCCGTCTCGCCGCGCAGTGCCTGCTCCGTGCGATGAAGGAAGAGGGTCGCAAAGGCGTGAACCGGAGGATTCACGTCGCTGAAGTTCCATTCGTAAGCGGGAACCTGCCCGTTGGGGTGCAGATACAACCCGTGCAACATCAAGTTCATCTGCTGCTTCGCGAAGTCGGGATCGACGATCGAGAGTGGCAGCGTATGGAAGGCCAGATCCCAAGCGGCATACCACGGATATTCCCACTTGTCGGGCATCGAGATGATGTCTTCGTTGACCATGTGGAACCACTCCGAATTCCGGGAGGTACGATAGCCGGCATGCAGGGGGTTGGATTGGTGTTCCTCCAGCCAACGATTGCCATCGAAGTAATAGTACTGCTTGGACCAGAGCATGCCGGCTAACGCCTGGCGCATCACATTGGCTGCATCCTGAGAAACGGAAGGCGGGGTGACGGAACGGTAGAATTCGTCCGCCTCCTTCAAGCGAGCCGCGAAGATCTCCGCAAAAGCCGGCCCGAAAGGGGATGCAACCGCTTTTTTGTCCTTGCCCTGCTCAACGGAACCCTGGCTGGTGAGGCGAAGGCGCAGGGTCATCGATTGGCCAGGCCCCACCATCTGCCGATAGTGTGCCGAGGCCTTCGTCCCCTCATGCTTCGGATTCACGGCCTCTTTGCGGCCCTGCACCACATAGTCATTGATTCCGTCTTTGACGTAGGGGGTGGGGTTCGGGTATTGAGGAAAGAGCCGGACATTGTTCGTTTCATTCTCGGCAAACAGCAGCGGCACTTTGCCCTCGCAGTACAGGTGGTACGTGCCCAGTGTCGAATGCTGCGCCACGATCCCACTCGTGCCCGCCGGTCCCTGGATCTGCTTGAGGATCGGTTTCTTGGCAGGGCCGGCAATCCATGTGGCCCAGTCGTTGCGGAACCACAGGGTCGGCAACAGGTGCAGCTCGGCCTGTTCTGGTCCTCGGTTGACGGCGGTGATCTGCACCAGGATGTCGTCCGGGCCGTCCTTGGCGTATTCCATGAAGACATCAAAGTAGCGATCCTGATTGAACACGCCCGTATCGAGCAGTTCATACTCCATCTCGTTGCGGGAGCGCCGGCGGTTCGTCTCCACCAGATCGGCATAGGGGAAGGCCGCCTGCGGATACTTGTAGAGGTACTTCATATAGGAATGCGTCGGCGTGCTGTCGATGTAGAAGTAATACTCTTTGACGTCCTCGCCGTGGTTGGCTTCGCTGTTGGTCAAGCCGAACAGACGCTCCTTGAGGATCGCGTCTTTCCCGTTCCAGAGGGCGAGCGCTAAACAGAGCCGCTGCTTTTCGTCGCAGATACCCCCTAGACCATCCTCACCCCAGCGATAGGCCCGGGAACGGGCCTGATCGTGGGTGAAGAAATTCCAGGCGTCACCGTTGTCGCTGTAATCCTCCCGAACGGTTCCCCATTGCCGCTCCGTCAGGTAGGGTCCCCACATTTTCCAAAGCTTTTCATTTTGACGAGCTTCTTCGAGCCGGATGTGTTCAGCGGTCCTCATAGGCTCCTTCCTCCCATGACAAAAAACACATGATCTCCTTGATCACACATTGATGGTCGCCTATGAGCAGGCGCTTCACCGTGATCGCACCATCCAGCCTAGCTGTGTGTTCGGCTTCCAGCCGCCACTTCAGTAGATTTCCTGGATAAACTTTCTCCCCTTCAACGTCGCCTGATCGTCATATTCATGCTTCTTTGATCGCTTGGGCAGCTTGACCTTCTTGTAGGACATCTTTTTGTAGGGGATAGAACTCAAGAAGTGTTTGATAATGTTTAATCGCGCCCTTCGCTTATTATCCGACCGCACGAGATGCCAGGGTGCGTGCTTCGAGTCCGTGGCATCCAGCATCCGGTCGCGTGCGCGCGAGTACTCGTACCATTTCTCCCGCGAAGGAAGATCTATCGGACTGAGTTTCCACTGGCGTAACGGGTCATCGAGGCGAGCCTGGAAGCGCCGTTCTTGCTCCTCATTGCTCACCTCGAGCCAGTACTTGACCAGTTGAATGCCCGCCCTGGTGATGTAGCCCTCGACCGTCGGCGCAAGTTCGAGGAAGGCTTTGTACTGCTCCTTGGTACAAAAGCCCATGACATGTTCGACTCCTGCCCGGTTGTACCAGCTCCGGTCAAAAATCACGATTTCACCCGCCGCCGGGAAGTGCGTCATGTAGCGTTGCAGGTACATCTGCGTCTTTTCGCGATCGGAGGGGGCAGGCAAGGCCACCACGCGGAACACACGCGGGCTCACGCGTTCGGTGATCGCGCGGATCGTCCCGCCCTTGCCGGCGCCGTCACGCCCCTCGAAGATCAGGATGATCCGTGCCCCTGTCTCTTTGACCCAGACCTGAAGGTGACACAATTCCACCTGAAGCTTGTGCAATGCCTTTTCATATTCTTTGCGCTTTACCTTGCCGGTATTCTTGTCTTCCTCCTTGTTGTCTTTCGCCATTGGCTCACTCCTGAGTTTGAACCCTGGCCGGCATCTCTCGATCGACTGCGATCCAGCCGGCGCTTGGATCACCGATCACGCTGACGTTTCTTTCAGGCCTGCCAACAGCACAACAACGGAGCGAGCCTGTGCCCTGTAGGTGGCCCCTGAATTGGGAGCTGCCGTGTGCCAGGGAACAATATCGAGCGGTGACTGCAGCCCCGTATCGATCCACCGGCGCCAAGGGCCGCCACTGTACAGATGCGGCAGTTCGAAATCCAGCGGCCTCCAGTAGGCATTCAAGATCAGATAGACCACGGTCCGTTCCTGCTTCATTTCCACCTGCAACGCCACGCTGCGAGACTCAGGACTCCAATCCGGCTGTCCCCGTTTCACCCCGTGCCAGGATTTGTTGGCCTGCTGAATCAATTGCGCCAGACTCAATCGCTGACGTTCATGCTCCACGCTTCTCAAGAGTCGTCGCTCGTTGAGCAATGTCACAAAGCGATGGACATCCGCGTGTTTGGCCACCAAGGTCCAGTCGAACCAATTGAGTTCATTGTCATGACAGTAGGCATTGTTGTTGCCTCCCTGTGTACGTCGCACTTCATCGCCCATGAGAATCATCGGCACGCCGATAGAAAGCAGCGTGACGGCAAGAAAATTTTTCACCTGTCGGTTCCGCAACTGTTCGATCTCCGGGTCATCAGTCGGTCCTTCGACTCCGCAATTCCAGCTTCGGTTATCGTCCGCGCCGTCCCTATTGCCTTCGTCGTTGGCCTCGTTGTGCTTGTTGTTGTAGGAGACCAGGTCGTTCAGGGTGAAGCCGTCGTGACAGGTCACAAAGTTCACGCTCTGCTCCGGCTCGCGCTGCTTGTGCCCGTAAATCTCGGGGCTGCCGACGAAGCGATCGACAAAGCGGGCCAGCGAACCCTGCTCGCTCCGGAAGAAGCTGCGGACGTCATCACGAAAACGCCCGTTCCATTCTTTCCAGCTATCTCCGATGAAGCTTCCGACCTGATAGAGACCGGCGGCATCCCATGCCTCCGCAATCAGTTTCGTGCCAGCGAGAGCCGGATCGGATTCGATATCCCACAGCACGGGCGGATCGGGCAGGACCCGGCCGGAGGCATCGCGCGTGAGGATCGAAGCAAGATCGAACCGGAACCCGTCGACGTGCATCTCCTGCACCCAATACCGCAGACTATCCACAATCATTCGTCGGACGACGGGATGATTGGCGTTGAGCGTATTGCCGGTGCCGGTGTAATTGGCGTAGCGTGACCGGTCCTCTTCGAGAATGTAGTACGTGTTGTTGTCCAGGCCGCGGAAGCTCAACGTCGGCCCGCGATGGTCGCCCTCGGCGGTATGATTGAACACGACGTCGAGAATGATCTCGATGCCGGCCCGATGGAGCGCTTTGACCATGTCGCGAAATTCGTCCACGGGGCCGAGTGCATCCTGTCGAGAGCTATAGGCCTGGTGAGGCGCAAAGAATGAAATTGGCGCATAGCCCCAATAATTGATTTTTCCCGGCGGGCTATCTTGGGGGTCGAACTGAAAGACGGGCAGCAGTTCCACGGCGGTGATGCCAAGCTCCTGCAGATAGGGAATCTTTTCGATCAGACCGGCATAGGTTCCACGCTTTGTGATCGCCACCCCAGAGCTCGGATGGCGGGTGAACCCGCGCACATGCATCTCATAGATGATCGTGCGTGCGGAGGGACATTTCAGCGGTGCGTCGCCGTCCCAATCGTAGACCTCGGGATCCACCACCACGCTCTTCATCGCGCTCGCAGTGTTGTCGCCAAGCTGACTGGCAGCCACGCGGCTGTAGTGCTTCGGCACGACGACGCCACGGCCGTAGGGATCGAGCAGCACTTTTGTCCCATCAAACCGCAGCCCACGCCCTGGATTCAACGGCCCGTGAACGCGATATCCGTAGATTTGCCCCGGCCGGACACCGGACAGAAACATGTGCCAGTAGTGATAGGTGTGGTTGGCAGGATCGAGGGAGACGATGTGTGACGGCTTGGGCTCCTCCGCCGCATCGAAGAGCAAAAGGTCGACCCCGGTGGCATCGCGCGAGTACACACTGAAATTGACGCCCCCTGCGCTAACCGTCGCACCGAGGGGAGCGCTGTGTCCACTCGATTGCATCGCGAAGGGTTTCGCACCTTCGGCTGGGTCGGGCCTCGCCTGCGTCAACGCTCATCCTCACCGGAGACGAAACCGCCAGCTGTCGCGGTCATGAGGCTCCACGGGCTAGGTACGCCTTCGATTACGGTAGCGGCGGATCAGGTTATTCGTCGAGCTGTCATGCCCGAGCGAGGTCTCATCCTTGCTCTCGAGTTCAGGGGCGATGCGCTGGGCGAGGACTTTGCCCAGTTCGACTCCCCATTGATCAAATGAGTCGATATTCCAGATCACGCCCTGGGTAAACACCGAATGTTCGTAGAGAGCGATCAGTTTTCCGAGCGTCTCAGGTGTCAGTCGCTCAGCCAGGATGGTATTGGACGGCCGATTGCCCTCAAAGACCCGGTGAGGCACGAGCCAGTCGGGCGTCCCTTCGTTCTTCACTTCTTCGGCTGTCTTGCCGAATGCCAGCGCCTCCGTTTGTGCGAAGACATTCGCCATCAAGAGATCGTGGTGGCGGCCGAGCGGATTGAGCGACTGATGAAACGCAATAACGTCGCACGGAATTAGCCTGGTTCCCTGATGGATGAGCTGATAAAAGGAGTGTTGCCCATTGGTGCCCGGCTCGCCCCAATAGACGGAACTCGTCTCATAGGAGACGGCTTTCCCATCGAGCGTCACGTGCTTGCCGTTGCTCTCCATCGTCAATTGCTGCAGATAGGCGGGAAATCGTTTCAAGTACTGCTCGTAGGGAAGGATTGCGACGGTCTCGGCGCCGAAGAAATTCACATACCAGATGGTGAGCAGGCCCATGAGCACGGGAAGGTTCTGAGCAAACGGCGTCTGGCGGAAGTGCTCGTCCATCTGATGACTGCCGTTGAGCATGGCCAGGAAATTGTCTGGTCCAATCGCAATCATCGTCGAAAGGCCGATGGCCGACTCCATCGAATAGCGTCCTCCCACCCAGTCCCAAAACTGGAACATGTTGGCTGTGTCGATGCCAAACTTGGCGACCGCCTCCGCGTTCGTCGACACCGCCACAAAGTGCTTCGCCACCGATACGGGATCACCGCCCAGACCTGCAAGCGACCACTCGCGCGCGCTGTTGGCGTTCGTCATGGTCTCCAGCGTGGTAAATGTTTTTGACGAGACGATAAATAAGGTCTCGTCTGCCTGCAGATCGCGGACCGCTTCCGCCAAATCCGTCCCATCGACATTGGAGACGAACCGGAACGTCAGGCTTCGCTCGGTATAGTGCTTGAGCGCCTCATAGGCCATGACAGGCCCCAGATCCGATCCGCCGATGCCGATGTTGACGACGTTTCTGATCGGCTTGCCCGTATACCCTTTCCACTCACCGCTCCGGACACGCTGTGAAAACGCTGCTGTCCGGTCCAGCACGGCGTGCACTTTCGGCACCACGTTCTCGCCATCGACCATGATCGAGGCTTCACGCGGTGCGCGCAAAGCGACGTGGAGCACAGCTCGGTTTTCGGTCACATTGATTTTCTCTCCACGGAACATCGCTTCGATCCCTTCACGCAAACCCGATTCCTCCGCGAGCTGCACAAGAAGGCGAATCGTCTCGTCCGTGATTCGGTTCTTTGAATAATCCAGAAATACCCCGATGGCTTCCACGCTCATACGGCTGCCACGCTGAGGGTCGTCAGCGAACATGGTCCGCAGATGCGTCGCCTGCATGCTCTTATAGTGGGCCTGCAATGCCTTCCAGGCTTGTCGTCGAGGCAGTGTCGTGCGCCGCTGAATCTTGGGGCGCCTCCTAGGCGTTGTCGTGGTCATAGGCTTCATGGCTCCAAGGTTCATTGTTCGACTTCGCTGATGCCTGTTGCCGCTGTGATCGGTCAATCATCCTGACTCATCTCCACATGACGCGTTTCGTTCCACAGTCGGATGACCGGCCTCGACCGGTCATGTTCATAACCCAATGCACTCAGGCTTGCCGTGCTGAGCATGAAGAATCGACAGTTCACCGACGCCTCTAGCCCCAGCCAGCGGGCCGCGAGCACCCGCAGGAAATGCCCGCTCGTAAAGAGCAACGTATGGCCTGTCGCCGCGCGGACGCGGCGGACGATCCGATCCGCACGTTCGCTCACTTGCTGAGGCGATTCGCCTCCCGGGCAGCCGTCGCGGAAAAGTTCCCAATCGGGACGTTCCGCACGAATCTCAGCCGTACGGCGTCCTTCGTATTGGCCATAGTTCCATTCGACCAAGTCTTTATCAACGTCAGCGACTGGTTTGAAGCCGGCCAGTTCACAGGTCCGGGCCGCACGTTGCAAGGGACTGGTCAACACCAGGGAAAACGTCAATCCCTTGAGCCGTTCACCAAGCCGTCGTGCGGTGCGCTCGCCACGATCGGTGAGCGGAAGATCGGTCAACCCGGTATGCTGGCCTGAGATCGTCCAAGCCGTTTCACCATGCCTCGCTAGGTACACGATGGGAAGGTTCTCGGCCATGACAGCACTCATTGCAATTGACGCTCACGTCACCGGGCAAGGCTTCACATTCCAGATGCCCGCCGCGTATTCCGCGATGGTACGGTCGCTGGAGAACTTGCCGGAACTCGCAATATTCAGGATCGCCTTATGCGCCCACCCCTTTGAGTCGTTATAGAGGTCGCGCAGTTCACGGTCGGCCTTCAGGTAGGACGTGAGATCCGCCAGATGCATGTAGTGATCGCCGCCGGTCAGCACAGCCTGCTCCAGCGCCGCAAAGGCGCCCGGCTCATTCTGACTAAAGTAATTCGAAAAAATCAGATCGAGGGCCGCCCGGGTTTCCGGCTCGTGATCGTAATGCCACCGAGGGTCATACCAATTCCGGCTGCCGGCGACTTGATCCGCGGTCAGGCCGAACAGAAAAAAGTTCTCTTCCCCGGCTTCCTCAGCCATTTCGATGGTGGCCCCATCGCGTGTGCCGATCGTGAGCGCGCCATTCATCATGAACTTCATGTTGCTCGTTCCGCTGGCCTCATACCCGGCCGTTGAGATCTGATTGGAGACATCGGAGGCCGGAATCAGCCTCTCCGCAAGTGACACGCAGTATTCCGGCAGAAAGACCACCTTGATTCTTCCGCGCACCACGGGATCTCCCTCGATCGTGCCGGCGAGGTTGTTGACGAACTTGATGATGACCTTGGCCAAGTGGTAGGCCGGCGCCGCTTTGCCGGCGAAAAAGAATGTCCTGGGCACCATCGTCTGGTTCGGGTTCTCACGTAACCGGTTGTACAGCACCACGATGCGCAACGCATTGAGAAGCTGCCGCTTATACTCGTGAATGCGTTTGACCTGGCAATCGAAGATGCTGTCGGGATTGACGAGTTGTCCAGATGTCGCCTTGAGCCATTGGGAAAAATGCACTTTCGCTTCGCGCTTGGCACGAAGGAACGCCTCGCGAAACGCCGGATCGCCGGCGAGGGCCTTCAACTTGCCGAGCTGATTGAGATCGGTGATCCAGCCGTCGCCGATGGCGTCGGTAATGGCATTCGAGAGCGCCGGGTTCGCCAACAGCAGCCAGCGGCGGGGCGTGACCCCATTCGTCTTATTATTGAACCGTTCGGGATAGAGTTCGGCCAAGTCCTTCACCGTCACCGCACGAAGCAGTTTGGAATGAATGGCCGCCACCCCATTGGTGCTGTGAGATCCGACAATGGCCAGATTGGCCATGCGGATTTTGCGCCTGGCGCCTTCCTCCACCAGGCTCACCCGCTCGACGCGGCCCTCGTCTCCGGGGAAGCGGTTTCGAACCACCTCCAACAGACGGCGGTTGATCTCGAGAATGATTTCAAGATGCCGCGGCAGCATATGAGCGAACCATTCGAGCGGCCATGTTTCCAATGCCTCTGGCAGCAGCGTATGGTTCGTATAGGCGAGCGTCCGTTGCGTCAAGTTCCAAGCCTGGTCCCATTCCAGATGCGCCTCGTCGAGCAGGATACGCATCAGCTCGGGAACAGCCATGGTCGGATGCGTGTCATTCATTTGTATGGCAATCTTCTCAGGCAGCATATTCCAGTCTGCATTGGTACGCCGAAACCGCCGCACGAGATCTCCCAACGAGCAGGCCACCAGAAAATATTCTTGAAGGAACCGCAACCCTTGTCCCCTGGAAGTCGAGTCGTCGGGGTATAGCACACGAGTCAGTGACTCCGCGGCGAGGGACTCTGCGAATGCCCCGACGAAGAATCCCCGACTGAAGAGCTGGAAGTCAAAGTAGTCCGGAGTGGCCGCCGCCCATAGCCGGAGCGTATTGATGGTTTTTCCCCCGTAACCGACGACCGGACGATCGAACGGGATGCCGAGAAGAACCGACGGCCGACCGACGATGGGACGCAGCATGCCCTCGCGAAGTTCGAACGTACAATTGAGTTTCACCTCCACCGCTTCATCCAAACGTGCGACCTCCCAAGGATCAGGCCTCCGCAACCAATTATCCGGCTGCTCATATTGCCAACCATCTTTGATCGCTTGCTTGAAAATACCGTACTCATAGCGCAGGCCGTACCCCATGCCTGGAATCTCCATCGTCGCCATCGAGTCGATGAAGCAGGCCGCCAGCCTCCCCAGCCCGCCGTTGCCCAATCCGGCATCCGGCTCCATCTCGCTCAGCTCCAAGGGATCGAGACCCTTGGTCTTGGCGATGTGTTGCGCGATCGGCTGAAGCAAGGCATTCGTGATGTTGTTGGCAAACGACCTCCCGAGGAGATATTCCATCGAGAGGTAATACACCCGTTTGGGGTTCTTCTCGGCATAGGTCTTTTCTGTCAGCAGCCACCGTTGTGAAATGACATCCCGGATGGCCCGAGCCGCTGCTTCAAACTGCTCGCGGGGACTGGCTTTCTTCATGTCTACGACGTTGTCGAACGTCAGATGCCGCTCGTAGAGAGCGTCGTGAGTGCCGGAAAATTGGATTGGCCCGACTCCGTATTGTTGAAGAAGTTCCTTTGTACGTTCCTGGTTCATGGCACCCTCCACTGGGAAGTGCTCGGTCATCGGCAATTTTGCACCGAGCGTAGACTAAACGTTATCCCCTTCCGTTGAGCTCCTACGCTTTCCCTTGCCACTTCCCTGCCCCCATAGCCAATTGGTGATCTCGGGCATGTCCTCCCCGTATTTGGCAATGTACTGCTTGTGCTCGACCAGCTTCTCTTGGATCGCCTGCTTGGCATACGCGGCCCGGGATCCAAGTTGCGGCAATCGGTCCACGACATCGCCAACGAGGTGGAACCGGTCGAGATCGTTCATGACGACCATATCGAACGGCGTGCTGGTCGTGCCCTCTTCTTTGTACCCACGCACGTGGAGGCTCTTGTGATTGGTTCTTCGATAGGTGAGACGATGAATCAACCACGGATAGCCGTGGAAAGCGAACACCACGGGCTTGTCCTTCGTAAACAGGGCGTCGAAATCGAAGTCCGACAGTCCGTGCGGATGCTCGCTGGGCGGCTGCAATTTCATGAGATTGACGACGTTGACGACCCGGATCTTCAATGACGGGAGGTATTGCCGAATGATGTCCACGGCGGCGAGTGTTTCGAGCGTGGGCACGTCCCCGCAGCAGGCCATCACGACGTCGGGATCTGACCCTTTGTCGTTGCTCGCCCATTCCCAAATGCCGATACCGGCCGCACAATGCTTAATCGCCTGGTCCATCGTCAGCCATTGCGGAGCCGGCTGCTTGCCCGCCACGATGACGTTGATGTAGTTCCTGCTGCGCAGGCAGTGATCGGTCACGGACAACAATGTGTTCGCATCGGGTGGCAGGTAGACCCGCACGACGTCGGCTTTCTTGTTGACGACGTGATCGATGAACCCTGGGTCCTGATGGCTGAATCCGTTGTGGTCCTGCCGCCACACATGCGAGCTCAGCAAATAGTTGAGCGAGGCGATCGATCGCCGCCAGGGAATCTCGTTGCAAACCTTCAGCCATTTCGCGTGCTGATTGAGCATGGAATCGATGATGTGGATGAACGCCTCGTAGCAGGAAAAGAACCCGTGCCGGCCCGTCAGGAGATAGCCTTCCAGCCAACCCTGACATTGGTGCTCACTGAGCATTTCCATCACCCGGCCATCCGGCGCCAGGTGATCGTCGTATGGAAAACTCTCCGCCATCCAAGCACGATTCGTGACTTCCAACACGTCTTGCCAACGGTTGGAATTGTTCTCATCCGGACTGAAGAGGCGGAAATTTCGGCTCTCCATATTGAGCTTCATCGTGTCGCGCAATAACTTTCCCATCTGGCGCGTGGATTCTGCCGTCGTCGCTCCGGGTTTGGACACCTCGACGGCATAGTCCTGGAACTCTGGCAGACGCAAATCCCTGAGCAACAACCCGCCGTTGGCATGCGGATTAGCACTCATGCGGCGATCGCCCTTCGGCGGCAGCTCAGCCAGCTCGGGTTTCAGGCGGCCGGTCTTGTCGAAGAGGTCCGCCGGCTTGTAACTCTTCATCCACTTTTCGAGAAGTTTGACGTGCTCCGGTTTCTCGTGCATCTCGCCCATCGGCACTTGATGGCTACGCCAATAATCCTCGGTCCGTTTCCCGTCAATTTCCTTCGGACAGGTCCATCCTTTGGGTGAACGGAGCACGATCATTGGCCAGAGCGGCCGCTTCTTGCCCCCCGTCCGCCGTGCCTCGGTCTTGATGCGGTGAATGTCTTCAATGATCGTGTCGAGCGTGGACGCCATCAGCTGATGCATCTTCTCAGGATCGCTCCCCTCAACAAAATACGGGGTGTAGCCGTAGCCCCGGAAGAGCTGCTCCAATTCTTGATGGCTGATGCGGGCCAGCACACAGGGATTCGCGATCTTGTAGCCGTTTAAATGCAGGATCGGCAGCACGACACCGTCGCCGAGCGGATTGAGAAACTTGTTCGAGTGCCATGAAGTGGCCAGCGCACCGGTTTCGGCTTCGCCGTCTCCGACGACACAGGCGACGATCAGATCGGGATTGTCGTACGCCGCGCCGTAGGCATGTGACACTGCGTATCCCAATTCACCGCCTTCATGGATGGAGCCGGGCGTTTCCGGCGCCACGTGACTTGGGATACCACCCGGAAACGAAAACTGCTTGAATAAGCGCTTCATGCCCTCTTCGTCCTGAGACATGTTCGGATACACTTCCGAATACGTTCCTTCCATATACGCATTAGCGACGATGGCGGGACCGCCGTGCCCTGGACCGATGATGTAGATCATGTTCAGGTCCCGTTGCTTGATCACTCGGTTCAAGTGAGCATAGAGAAAATTCAGTCCCGGCGTCGTACCCCAATGGCCGAGCAGGCGGGGTTTGATGTGCTCTTTCTTCAGCGGTTGTTTCAACAGCGGATTGTCAAATAAATAGATCTGCCCGACGGAGAGATAATTCGCCGCCCGCCAATAGGCATCGATCAACTTCAGCTCTTTGTCCGACAGTGCATTCCCCATGAAGCGCTCCTTCCCCGCCGCCATCCAGGTTCAACGGATGGTGCCTGCAAAATGATCAATTGATCGCCCGCACACAGCGAGCCGTTTCCTTTGCAATCCATGTTTCTTCGTCCGCCGCCACCACATACACCTCCGGCCTCGCGTCCTCCCCGCTGATCTTCGCCGCCGACCCAGGTTTGAGGCCTACCGCCGTGTGATTGAGGTCTGCCTTGATGCGAAGCCCGCACCACTCCATGTCCCGGCAGATTCGCTTCCGAACCTCCGGCGCGTTTTCTCCGATCCCGCCTCCAAAGACGATCGCATCAGCGCCGCCTAAGACGGCCAGGTAGGCCCCCAAATATTTACGGGCCCGGTAGCAAAAGAGATCGATGGCGAACTCGGCGCGCTGATCGCCTTCCTGTTCGACGGCGCGCAACAACTCCCGCATGTCGTTCGATCGGCCGGAAAGGCCCAGCAGCCCGGATCGCTCGTTGAGCCAACGTTCCACCTCGGCCGGCCCGACTTTTTCCCGTTCGGCCAGATAGTCCACGAGTGAGGCATCCACGTCGCCGGAGCGCGTCCCCATGACCAATCCCTCCAACGGAGTAAACCCCATCGAGGTCTCCACTGATTTTCCTTCTGCAATGGCAGCGACCGAACAGCCATTGCCCAACTGGAGCGTGATGATGCGGGCCTGGTGTAACGATGTTCCAGTGCAGACTGCGTAGCCATTGGCGAGCGACGCGTGCGCGATCCCGTGAAATCCGTATCGGCGGATGTGATGTCGGTCGGCGAGATCTGTAGGGATCGCATAGTGCCTGGCGACTTCCGGCATTGTCCGGTGAAACGCCGTATCGAAGACAGCCACCATCGGAACGGTTGGTTCCAAGACCGCTCTTGCCCCTCGAATTCCTGCAAGACAGGCCGGATTGTGCAACGGGGCTAAATCGGACAGCGCCTCGATGCCCGATTCGACCGCTTCGGTAATCAGCGTGGACTCCACGTACCGATCCCCGCCGTGCACGACCCGGTGTCCCACGGCTTGTA
>Ga0209995_1000079_pt1 | contig 15136 bp, 15 predicted proteins | sample InoplaM3AM_FD_187580 | JGI IMG/M metagenome (GOLD analysis project Ga0209995, IMG submission 187580) | Arabidopsis thaliana rhizosphere microbial communities from the Joint Genome Institute, USA, that affect carbon cycling - Inoculated... | ecosystem: Host-associated > Plants > Roots >... | reverse complement strand
TGTGTTTTTTATTATCGTTCTCCAATCCTCGGCGCTGAGTTCATTGTTTTCGTCTTCCCGGTTGAGCCACCAATAGCAATGCGTACAATGGAGATTGCATACATTGATGATGTCTGCAGAGCCATACAATGTCCTTTTCTTATGAAATAATTTGATATCAATGATGTTATGGAAAAATGTCATGTAAAGAGGAAATTCACGTACTAGATCAGTTATGCCCCGCCCATATACGAGATCAACCATTGTTTTCATATGTTAAATATGATAATTAAAGGTATTGTGTATAATATGATATACTGACAACATTAGTTGAAAGATTCAACTTTGAGTAACACTGAATATCAAATTAATAATAGACATAGCGTCATTGGCCCAAGTGCAATTAATTTTTTGGAAAATCAAGAATTATATTGAGATAATCTATAAAGAAGTAAGATTTGCTAAATGTAGGGGTTATCATAAAACTAGAACCTGATTTTTCGGAAGGGAATGTAAGTTATAATTCTGATGGAACACTGAATCGTGCCGAAACAAAAAACATCTTGGGCCCGCACAGCGCAATTGCCTGTAATGCTGCATTCTATAGCAAGGTAAAATACGGTGCAAGAATTTCCATAGGTACAATGGGCCCACCAATCGCAGAATCTGCCCTAAAACAAGCCCAAGTGTTGACTGACGCTGAAGAACTAAATTTATACAGTGATAGATTGTTTGCTGGTGCTGATACCCTCGCAACTGCTGAGGTACTTAAAAATGGAGTAGAAAAGATGTTCGGCGCTGTTAAAATGGATATCGTTTTTTCGGGTCATCGAGCTTCTGATGGGGAGACAGGACAAACAGGACCACAAACAGCTTGGAAATTGGGTTACACTTTCCTTGGCAATGTGATGGATTATGACATAGATTTGGACAGAAAAGTGGTAGTTGCAAAAAGACTAATATCGCTCCAGGGAATGGATACTATTATAGAAGAGATAGAGTCTCCTCTGCCCGTTTTTATAACTATCGACCCTTCTTACAAGTCGGCTTTTAGTACTGTTTCACAAAGGCTCGGGGCAAATAAGTACAGTAAGGAAGGTAGAAGAAAGTCGGAGAATTATGCAAAATTTTTGAAAACTTATGATAGTCAAAAATTAGACCTGGACCCAAAACTGGTAGGACTCCCGGGTTCTCCAACCATAGTATATAGAGTAGAAAAAATCCCCAGGGCAAAGACCAATCGTAAAACAGCAATAATAGATCCATCAAACCCCGATAATCTAACTCCAGTAGTTACAAAAATAATCGAAATCGCCAGAGGTAAATGAAAATGTCAAACTCTACAAATCAAGAAATTGGCGCAAATAAGGACGAAAAATATAGACATATCTACGTTATAATTGAGCATTTTGAAGGTCAGGTGGTACCGGTAAGTTTGGAAATGCTTGGTGAGGCTAGAAGATTGATGGATGATTTTAACCAAAAATATCAACTGAGAGAAAAGGTAGTTGCTGTCTTACTTGGTAGTAATGTCAGAAAATTATGTGATGAATTAGTAACATACGGAGCTGATGCAGTTATTTATGCTAACGATGATGAATTAAAGTATCCTCGAAATGATATCGATACCCGAGTGATAGTCCAGATTGCAAAGGATGCAAAAATCACCAAGGAAATAGAGCCTGAATACGCAGGAACATTTGTAAAACCAAGATACATGTTTTTTGCTGCCGATAATATTGGCAGACATCTCTCTTCGACCGTATTAGCAGATCTTGAATCGGGTTTAGCATCAGACATTAACAAGCTTGTGATAAGTGATCTCGATATTAGACATGAGCATAAGACAAAAGGTCAAAGTGTGCGATATGAAAAAATTCTAGAAATGTATCGTCCAGACTTTTCTGGTTTTTTATGGACAACAATACTATGTCTTGATAACAAGAATCCGGAAATTCAAAGAGAATATCATCCGCAAGGGTGCAGCATTATACCGGGTGCATTTAAGCCTATGGAGAAGGATAATTCAAGAAATGGCATAGTTATAGAATATTCCCCTAAAATAGACCAAGAGCCGAAAATCAAGATAATAAAAAGAAGCGTCATTGAAAAAACAATCGATTACGAAACTTGCAAGATAGTAGTGAGTATGGGACGCGGAATCAAAGATAATCCAGAACAAAATATTAAGCTGATTGAAGAATTTGCAGAATTACTCGGAGCAGAAATTGGCATAACTTTGCCGTTATCAAAAAAACCATATCAAGTAAGCCAAAGTATGGATTCAAAGTATATGATTCCTGACAGGGTCATAGGAACCAGTGGTAGCAAGATTGCGCCAACTCTTTACGTTGCAATCGGCCTGAGTGGTGCTGTGCAACACATAGCAGGTATGAAAGAATCCGAAATCGTGATTTCAATAAACATAGATGAAAACTCCCCTATTGTAGACGAATCTGATATTTTCATAAAGGGAAGAATGGAAGATGTTATTCTAAAACTTGTTGACAAAATAAAGGATCAAATGCAAGCTATTTCTGTCAGGAGTACCTAAATTTGGAACAATTCGACGTAGCTATTGTAGGGGGAGGTTCTGCAGGGCTATCAGCATTAAAAAAATTATCAGATCTAAACAAAAGTGCCATTTTAATCGAAGCAGGTGATAAAATAGGAACCAAAAACGTTTCGGGTGGAATTTTGTATTCTAAAAATGATCCCCCTGGAAGGATCTTCAATGTCGAAGACGTTTTTGGAGAAGACTTTGAATCGAGTGCACCAATAGAGAGATTAATAAAGAAATATTATCTTCATGCTACATCCGGAAACAAAATCTTTACAATGGATTTAACTCCACTTCACGAGTACAAGACGAATTTCGGTTTCTCTGTTCTTCTAAATAGGTTAAATCCGTGGCTTGCAGAGAGAGCTTCTGAATCAGCTGAGAAACAAGGTGGGGGAATTATCACGGGGGTTCACGTTTCGGATATACAATGGATAGAGAACAAGACCATCGTTAGGACAAATGAGTTGGAAGATTTCCAAGTAAAATCAATAATTGCAGCTGATGGAATAAACTCTGAAGTAGCGGAAATTACCTCGGCTAGAGACAAATTCAATCCAGAAGAAGTTTACTTTGGTGTTAAAGTAATAATAAAACTACCCGAGAAAATAATAGAAGAGAGATTTCATCTTGATTCGTTAGAAGGAGCTGCACATCTATTTGCAGGTGATATTACGTTGAATCATGTGGGCGGCGGGTTCCTCTATACAAATCGCGAAACATTATCACTTGGAGCCGTGTACCATCATAATTCGCTTTTATCAAATCCTGTTACTCCAGCTGAATTAGTTGACGAATTAATCAAGAATCCGCTGGTTAGCGAATATATCAAGGACGAAGTCCCAGCTAGAAGCGAGAATAACGATCTTTCAAAGGAAGACCAGCTCAAGGTTCAGCTCAGCGTAAGCAAACTAATAAAGACATACAACGACTTGAGGTACAAATATTTTTCCAAAAATAATGGTGCGCTGATAGAATCTGGAAGATTCAATAATACAGAGGAAATCAAATCAAGAATCGACAGTATAAAACAAGATCTAACTGAAAAATATGGGGTCAAGTTTGTTAATAATTATGTTGAGCTTGAATATAGTGCTAAATTAATTCCCGATGGCAAAAGATGCGTGATGAAAAGACCCTATTACAAAAACGTTTTATTCATAGGAGATGCTGCTGGTCGGGGTATCTTCATAGGTCCAAAAATAGAAGGCATCAATGTTGGTATAGATGATGCAGTAAGGGCCTCTATTGCTATTTCACGATCAATAGAAAATAATAATTTTGATTCAGATTACCTAGGATACTACTATCAGTCCATGATTGATGAGAGTCCATACACTAGGCAAATGATCAAAATAGATGAGGGATATTTGAGTTTGTTTCTTGATTTAGTAAAAGATATTTCCTTCGGTTCTGCGAACCCGGGATTTGAATTTGGTCTCCGGATGATGAAAAATAAGAGATTCAGGGAAACCGCTCTTCGACTTGCAAATATATTGGGTTATAAAAGGATTTTACCAATTATAGAATCAGAAAGGACTTATGTTAAAGTACCGATGCAATTGGCAGACAAGCTCGGCAAAGTAGTCACCTCGTCATACACACCAGAAATACCCGCTCTATCCGAAAGGATAGCAAAATTGCAGTACAATGATGACACTGAATCACACATCACTGTTAATGATAAGAGGAGCGAATTTATGAAAAAGATGATATTGTTATGTCCTACAAAATGCTATAGCCTTGAAGAAAAAGACGTAGTGCTACAACATGAAGGTTGTGTGGAATGCGGGACATGTTCGATTGGAACTCTATGGAGACATCCGAAAGGTGAAATGGGAATAAGATACAGATATGGTTAGTTAATCTATCTATGTTTTCCACTTAATAGAACAACCGATTGATGGATCAAAGTCTTTTTCTATTGGTTCTCCGTTCAATACTTTTTTAATATTATTTTCCATTACATTCATCCGAGGAGTCATCTCAGGTTCCATTGCGTCGTTTATCTTTCCGTGAAAAACGAGCCTTCTGCTTTCATCGAACAAGAATGGATCTGGAGTACACACTGCTCCATACGACTTTGCAACTTGTTGTGAATCATCTATAAGATATGGAAAATTCAAGTTATGTTCTTTGGAAAACTTAACCATATTTTCAAAACCTTCGTCTTGATATGACGGATCATTACTATTTATTCCTACTATTTGTAATTCTGATTCTGGAAACTTGCCTTGTAGAGCTACCAGATCTCCTATGCGAGCCTTAACATAAGGACAGTGATTGCAAATAAAAACTATCAAAAGGCATTTGCTTTTGAAATCTTCAAGTGAATATAATTTGTCATCTGTTCCCTTTAAGCTAAAAGTGGGAGGATTGTTATTTTTTTTCAGAGTCTGACTTGATAGAGTTTTTACCATGTCTATAGTTCCTAACCATGTTTAATAAATTGTTCAATTTCTCATAACCGCTGAAGGCGAAAAAATTATCAGTCAACCAAGAATGAATCTAAAATTTTGTTCAAGTCACGCAAAGAAATTTCATTCACATTGTAAAAGATTCGAAGTGTTAAAAATTATGTTAATTTCTTCTATTACATATTTATAATATTCTGAGTAGAGATAAGATAAGTATAGTAAAGGTAGATGAGAATAGATAAATATTAATACCATAACATTCGTTTCAAATTTTGGAGGCTGCAAAAGTGATTAATCATACCAAAGACGAAATTTCATTTGAAAAAATTTTAGTTATAGGATTGGGTCAACTTGGTCTGCCTGTTGCAAAATATGTCAAGGAGAAAGGGTTTGATGTTTACGGATATGACAACAATGAGCTTGCCTTGGATAATGCTGAAAAGCAATATGGCATCAAAAAAATTGACAATTTTAGCGACATTGATGTGTTTATAGTATGCATCTCGACTCATAGAGAAGATGACATTTCTTCGCCACAAATTGACGGATTGATGGCTATTACAAGAAAAATTGCGAAAGAGGCGACAAACGGAAAGCTAGTATCCATCGAAAGTACCGTACCACGAGGCACAACTAGAAAAATGTTTGAAATTCTGGAACATCGTTTTCACGTGGTTCATGCCCCGCACAGGTGGTACGCCTTAGAGGAAAATGTTCACGGCGTAAATCAATTACGTGTGATAGGCGGTGTTTGTGACTGTTGTCTTCGCACCGGTATCAGATTTTATGACGGAGTAGAGCATGCAGAGGAAAAGGAGAATTTAGGATACTACAGGGGCAATAAATCATACAAGAGTCTTGGAATTCCCATGTATTCTGTTTCAACCGTAGAACTCGCAGAATTAAGTAAGATTGTCGAAAATGCTGACAGATACCTGCAGATTGCATTTGCAGAGGATCTGTATATGTTCTGTAAGGCAAATGGCATATCATTTACAGAATTAAGAGATGCGGTAAATACAAAGTGGAATGTAAATATTCTTGAACCGAGGGACGGAATTGGCGGTCATTGTATTCCTAAGGATACACGAATGTTTTTAGAATCCTCGGAAATTAAGAGTAAAATATTGATTTCTGCTCAGGAAGTTGACAAAGATTACAGAAAATATATTGAAAGAATGATTAAAGACGTCAATCAAATAAACCATTAACTTTTCTACAATTGCTTTTGGGTGACTGAGCTCCTATTACTTTTTTTTCAGCTCCACTGTCGTTGAATGAAAGATCAGTTTTATAAAATTTGATTTAAATATTCAGAATATTTTTGTATTATTATGAGTAATGATAATTCAAAAGATAATCAAAGTGGGACAAAGAATGACAGAGATAGTACCAATATTCCCGCAACATATCTGAACTTTTCATTTTACAAAGTAGATTCAAAATGGAGGTGGCTGAACGATATAGGAAAGGATGAAGCTGCTAAGGAGTTTTCTTCGTTAATAGATGTCGCCAATACAAAGATGAAGGTTAGAACTTACTCCACAGTGGGTTTGAGAAAGGAATCTGACTTTATGCTATGGAGTATTTCAGATTCTATAGAAAAAATTCAATTACTAACTTCAAAAGTTTACACTACCGTGCTTGGAAAATACATTGACGCATCAGATGTATATCTATCTGCAGCACGTCCATCAATTTATTCGAATAAAACTACTCCGGGTTTTATGGAAGATGAGTTGCCTTTGAAATACAATATTGTTTATCCATTCATCAAATCAAGAGAGTGGTATCTTCTTCCATATGAAAAAAGAAGTGAAATGATGAAAGAGCATATTAATGTAGGTAGGAAATTTCCACAGATAAGATTGAATACCTCTTACTCATTTGGGATAGGGGATCAGGATTTCATGCTAGCTTTTGAGACGGACAATTTGATGGACTTTCAAGAATTGATCATCAAACTTCGAGAAACACAGGTAAGCAGATACATCGTGAGAGACACGCCAATGATAGTCTGCGTTCACAAAAAAATCTTTGACATCATTAAGAGCTTAGGTTGAATATGCTAGCGCTCAAAGAATGGTCAATAGTATGTAAAGCCTTGGAATCGGGCAAACAATCAATATTGCTGCGTAAAGGTGGCATCTTAGAATACAAAAATGGGTTTGAGGTTAGTCAAAAAATATTCTTATTATATCCTACATTGGAACATCAAGCCGGGGAATATGTACAAGCAAATTATCTACGAGAATTTGAAATTCAAAAAACAAATGATGTGAATATCAAAGAAACAACAAATACAATTAGTATATTGGCGAGAATGGAAGCTATACAAGAATTCGACGATGATTCGGTATTATCAAAATTAGAAAAGTATCATATATGGAATGAAAAGTACGTTAGAATGAGAATGAAATATAATCCAAAGAAACCAATGAATGCTCTCTTATTGAGAGTCTACAGGTTGCCTGAAAGTATTTCAGTAGACGTGCAGCCAGAATGGGCTGGATGTAAGTCATGGATTGACATTGAGTTGTCAAAAAAATACGGAAAATCATATGAAGACGCCAACGAACTGTTGGATCAAAGTAAACCCGTAATAAAGGACGAGGACTTTCGAAGGATTCATGCTAATTTCTTGGAGATATGGGATTGAAATACAGGCGACTAGGGAAAAGCGATATTAAAGTCAGTGAAATTGGGTTTGGAGCATGGACGATTGGTCTGGATTGGTGGGGTAAAAAAATAGAAGATGATGAAGCAATTAGTATGTTAAAAAGGGCCTTTGACAACGGTATCAATTTCTTTGATACTGGAGATATGTACGGGAAGGGAAAAAGTGAAAAGTTAATTGGGATAGCCTTCAAAGGGATGAGAAATGATGTAGTTTATTCATCAAAGTGGGGATATGATATGTATAACGCCGAACAAATAGGACATAATGAGTTACCTCAAAAACATAACGTTGAGTATTTGCAATATGCTTTAGATAAGAGTTTAGAGAGACTTCAGACAGACTATATGGATGTCTATAGCCTTCATAATCCAAAAATGCAAGCTGTCACAAATAGGGAATTATTTGCTGCACTCGATGGGCTTGTTACCAATGGTAAGATAAGAAGTCATGGTGTCGCTCTGGGTCCTGCCATAGGATGGAGGGACGAAGGTCTGCATGCAATTAAGGAACATAATATTACCTGTTTGCAAACAGTTTATAATATCTTAGAACAAGATCCAGGAAATGATCTATTAAAAGCAGGAGAGGAAAAGAATGTTGGAATAATGGCCAGAGTACCTGACGCATCAGGAATTTTGACTGGTAAAGTTAATGAGAATACGACGTTTAATAAAAATGATCATCGGAGCGTGAGAAAAAAGGAATGGATATCTGAAGCGCTCAAGAAAGTTGAAAATATGAAAACAATCGCGGATAAGAAGGGATGGAACATTACTGAACTTGCAATTAAATTTATTCTGTCTCATAAACCAATTTCAGTTGTCTTACCTACTATGATTAGTATAGAAGAAATTGATAAATTTTCAGAGATATCAGACGGAAAATATCTGGAAGACCACGAACTGGAACAGGTTTCCGAGATGTATGTCAACAACTTTTACGTAGTTCCTAGTAGTAAATAGTTGAGTCAGATCTCGAAAACGACATCGTTTCATTCTAGCGAGAAGCCAAAAATACTGATTGTTGAAATCAGAGATGTATCATATTGTCATTGGTTCTGCTCTACAGCATGCCAGGCTACCTAACTTAAGTCTAAATCATGAGAGTGAAATAAAAGAGATTAAAAAGTTCACCCGTATTGGAGCTAGCAATTTTATAGAAGATATGTCAGGTGTATTTCGTTATAGTAATGTTCGTACTAAAATTTTACCTTAATTAATGTACTAGTAATTTTACCTTGATTATCATACTGCAATTCGTTACCTAATCCAAATATACTTGCTAACAGCTAAATTGAATTACTGCAGAGTCATGATAGGTAGAATTATTGCTCTTATTGTAATAAGTAGTATTTTATTCGCAGTGACATCTATGCATGGCCATGCGTACGGAAGTTTGATCGTGAAATCAAACAACGCCAATAACAATCATCCTCAACAATATTATACAATTGCTAGTCTGATTAATAATCAAACTACCAACAAAGAAATAATGATTGCACTCAAAACTCAAATAGAGAAATCCGATCCATTTGAATTAAGAGGAATCAATGATGAAAAAGAAGTTCTCAATACAACCTCTATTGGACGTACCGACTCAAATAATCTTGATGTAAATGACCTTGACTCAAATGTCAATTTAAACTTAGACGACACGAATGACACTCCCGAGGATGGTGGTGATGAATGTAAATCTGATTGTCCTGGAAATTTAAACCCGACAAGGGATGACATTCCATTTGAACTACCAAATATTCCTTTTCCTTAAAAAATCAACTGGGTAATATATGAAAAGTGATTTGTTAGTCGCTTGAATTGTACTAAAAAAATATAAAAAACAAAAATAAGGGGAATAAGATAGACTAGAATGTATATGAATTTTGAAAGACCACTTCTTTTTGGCTTATCAGGAACACTTGTATTATTAATAATGTTCATCAGTATCGAACATGGCGTTTATGCTATATCGATAAGTATAGAATCCCCTCTCAGCAATCAGCAGGTTCCTGTGGGTGAACTTAAAATATCTGGAACTTCCTCCGACAATTCATCTGCACAATGCCAGGTTTATGCAGACTGGAATAACTTAAAGCCCTATCAGCTCGCGACGCCGACGGGTTCGAACGGGACATCTGACTTTTCGACGTGGAGTTTCACTTATACCTCCAAATATCATCTTATTCAAACGGGGCTTAATGATTTGACATCAAAGATTACTTGCTTGGTTCCACCTGCCGGCCCGACTGTTACTAAATGGTTTAGCATCAATGTAACCGGAAGTTCTTCTCCTAACCAAACAAGCAACGTACAGTTACCATTACCAACTGCTAATAACAAAGGACCAAGTTCTGCAGGTCCACAAACCTCTTCCTCACAATCAGAAACACCTATTGATACAACTAATACATCTTCCCCACAAACAGAAACACCTATTGATACGACTGATACATCAAATTCGGATAAAATAGCTCTAGATCTTAGCGTGGAGCATAATCCAATTTCAGCTGGAGACAGACAAACAGTTTCACTTACTGCGTCAGATCCCGTTTCAGGTAATATACTTGATAGGGTGTTTCTACGTTTAACTATCAAAGATCCCTCCGGTAATATCGTAAAGGATTATACGGATAATGATGGAAAACTTGAACCTTCCTTTAGAATCGATGAAGACGTAACTGGAGCATTTTCAGTATTGGCAAGCGCCTCACAAGCAGGTATTGAAACTACAAAGTCAATGACCTTTGTTGTTCAGTAATGTACACCCATATGTCTGTCAGCACTGGAAATACTACTTTTCATGATTAGGTGATGAGCCCGCTGATATATTCTCTGCTAGTAGATCGTAAAATCAAAGCAATATGTCAAATCCATTTTTTTTCATTAGAAAGATATCTCAGATTATACTGTACTATCTATTTATAAAATACAATTTTAGATTTCCATATTTTTAAAAGTATTTAAAAATTGGTATATAGCCATCTATGATTCGTCCATTCGTCGCTAAAATTAAAAACTCGACAATTTAACTTGCAATTAAGACAATATATACTATGCAATTATCTCAGGTCACGTCATGATGGGGGGGCAATTCAACCGGATCTCCTCTTACATCAAAAAGTCCCATCCAGCCTAAATCGGTAAAGTCTGTCTGGTGTGCGTGAAACATATAAGTTCCAGGATATTGATATGTGAACTCCATAATGCCTCTGTCTCCCTGTGACATGGTTACAATGTCTGTGTTATAATCTGGGGTTTCATCAGTACCAGCAGTATAATAATTAAACATGGCTCCATGTATGTGGAATGAGTTGACCAAGTCAAATTCTAGCATATTGACAACATAGATACGATAGGGCTTGCCTGTTTGCAATACTATTGGATTCATCATATATTCAAATGCCTTACCATTTACTGTGTAGATTTCGTTTCCCCGTGGTTCCGCAGCATCTAAGTTTGGAACATCCCCAGCAGTAGCCTCACCACTATCATCACCTGTATGGTCCATCGTTGTTGAACTGTCATCACCTGTATGGTCCATCGTTGTTGAAATTTGAGTTAGGTTGGTTTCAGTGCTAGTCTCGTTACTATCTGTACCTCCCGTCATGTTGGTAACGGCATCAGTTTGATTACTGACAGTGCTATTAGTCATGGTCATGTTCTCCCCAGTAGTATCGCCTTGCTCAGTAGTTTGAAATAGGGCGGCTGGAGGTAATTTAACTGGTCCCTCCTCATCAAGATCCAGGTCATAACCATTAAGGAGCATGGCCATCTCCGTCATTTGAGGACGTGGCTCTTTAGGATCTATAATCATCATTCCATAAAGCCCCCTGTTAATATGATCGGCTATTGGATCTACATGACAATGATATGGATATACCCCATAGGGTTGGGCAACAAATTCATAGGTGAAACTCCTACCTGGTGAAATGGCGCCTCCTGGATATCCACCCATCGAAACACCATCGTTCTTGGCAAAATGAATTGAATGAGTATGAAATGAGTGTGGGTTTTCATTCTCATTACTGTTAATGACTCTAATTCGAACTAGATCACCCTCTGTAACTCTTATAGTAGGCCCGGGTATAGTGCCATTAAATGTCCAAGCGTCAAAGACATGTCCTTCATATGAAATAGGTATTTTTTGGTTTTCTTCAACGATAATTGTGAATTGTCGAACTGTTCTGCCAGTTTCGTCCTTTGAAACATGACCGCAATTAAAATAGGTAAGATATTCTACTGGAGTTGGCTTCTTGCTAAGATCTGCAGTGCAATTCTTAATTTTATCGTATTGCTCCTGAGAAATGTGGTTTGCTGGAACCTGGCCAAAAACAGGAAGAGTTAAAAAAGGAAAACTGAAAGAAGAAAAAATCAAAATACTTGACAAAACCGATGCAAAAAAATACGCATTTCGCCTAAACACGTTTAACAAAGATGTATTCTTTGATATAAAAACGTTAATTATTTTCAAATTTCTACGACTGCAGTAAACTGATCGATAATGAATTTCATTTTTTGTTCCCGAATGTAAGGATTTTGAATAATTAAACTTGCAATAAAAGAAAATCCTATTTCTCAATAGATCTAAAAATAGGAGTTGCTCTACGAACTATTATTTTGAATATTTTAAGTTTGAATATTTTAAGTTTGAAACAACGAGTAATCCAGGAAAAAAGTTTTGCGTATCATGCGGTGTAACACCAATGGCTTTATTTGAGATTTGAAAACAAAAAAAGGTTTCTAAATTCGTATTAACTCAAAGAAAAAAGCGAACCGGATATCAGTAAAAGATGCTATAACATGATTCTGAAATATCTTACCTAGCTCTTAAAAGATATAATCCTATAATCAAATCCAATGGAAAAGTCAAATGGAACAAAGATAATGGGAATTCTGTTAGTTTTTGGTTTAGTAGTTTATTCAATTTACTTTGGTCAGATATCATTTGTAGAAGGGGTCGAATTAAAGACAGTAGGAAAGGGCGCTATTTCCTGTGGAAATGGTGAGGAAGTCAAAGGAGTCAGGATAAATTTCTTTGTGTCCTATGATGAAGAAACGCCTTTTGCAGAATGGAATATGGACCACAAGGAACTGGGTTCTGCAGGAGGAATGATTACTAACGTAAAGACATCGTCAGATAGTTTTGTCTTAAAGGGCTTTGAAGCATTTGACAGTATTTGTGATGTTGAAACACCTTCAGATGTAAAACTTTCAGGAAATTGTGGGGAAGGAACAGTTAGGCTTGTATCCGATAATGGAAACAAGGGGACATTTGCATCTAATGTAAAATGTGGCTAGAGATTCCTAAAAAATGATAATGATAATGAAATATTGAAGAAACACCACTTACGTTATTTGGCAGAATTTCCTTGAAGTGATAGTTAATTTTAAAAAGATTATAAATAGAACAGTATTAAACTAGATTGAGCTTGAACGCGTCTTTAAAAAAATGGTTGCCTATGATCGGTATACCTGCTGCGATCCCAATCATCACTAGTCTTATTTTAGGCCTTCCCATAACATTAGCTCTCGTGACCTCAGGTTTTATAATCCTGCTAGTTGTAAGTGGGTTTATGTTTAGATCTTATGGACGTGAAAGAAAGCCTGATTTTCAAAATCCATAGCGCTAGTCAGAATCTGGTTCCATCATCAAGTCAGTTTTTCAATTGGAGATATACTAACGACTTTTTCGTCCAAGATGCTGAGCATCATGTTGTAATGCTGCAAAAATGAACGACCCTTTTCAGTTGCGCGATAAGTTAGTACGCCGTCATCGAGATTTTGAATAATTAACTCCTTTTCCAAAAGTTCGTACAAATATCTGTTGATTTGTTCATAACTCAAATTTCCCTTGTACATAATGTGAGTCTTTCTTATGCCCGCCTTACACAAGTCTACGATGTCCGCCATTATCTGAATTTTTCCCCTATTATTTTCACTTTTGCATATTGTTTTGCTCATTGGATCATTATGAAGAATCATGAGTAAATAAGGGGAACCCTGAAATTCCCTGCTGGAACGGTCGTTCCAACTCATGAAAAACTAAGATATTAAACTGGAGAGATCTGAATTTGATTTTCTTTTGAATCTCGACCAAACCCATGGTGAAAGAGGCCAAAAAAGAATCCCTATAATAATACGATGATTCATTAAAAATTCAATTCATGAAGAGGCCAGTCAAAACTGAAATGTTAAGAATTAATTCTCAGAGACCTAATAACAGTATTATTGCAAGAGCATCCAAATTAATTAGTAGTGGAGAAATTGTCGCATTCCCAACCGAAACTGTATATGGATTGGGAGCAAACGCCCTAGATCCTTTGGCGATTTCAAAAATATATCAAATGAAAGGCAGGCCCTCTGATAATCCATTAATCGTCCATATAGCAGACATGGAAACGCTGAGGAGATTGGTAAATGAAATATCTCCAAGAGACATGAGAATTATCAAAAAATTTTGGCCCGGTCCGGTCACTCTTGTTTTAAAAAAATCAAAAATTGTGCCTAAAATTACTACCGGAGGTCTCAGTACAATAGCTGTACGAATGCCTCGTAATAAAATTGCTCTCGCACTCATAAAAAGGTCGGGCTTTCCCATTGCTGCTCCATCTGCAAACATCTCAGGAAGACCAAGTCCCACCAATGCTAGTCATGTGAAAGACGACCTTGATGGAAAAGTAAAATTGATTTTAGATGGCGGTAGCACTGAAATTGGAATTGAATCTACTGTAATTGACATGACACTACGTACTCCAGTAATTTTGCGGCCTGGCGGAATTTCAAAGGAGTCGATCGAAGACGAGATTGGCGAGGTTCATTTTCACCACTCACTCCTAGGCCTTCGCAGAAGAACAAAAAAGATTAACAAATCACCGGGTATGAAATACAGACATTATAGCCCCAATGCTCGTGTAGTAATTGTGGAAGGTTCTAGAATACGTGCAAAGGCAAAGATCATTGAACTGACTGAAAAATTAAAGCATGAAGGAAAGAAAGTTTCTATCATGACTGCCAGCAAGTCACTGAAGCCAAATGCAGATACTGTTCAGTACATGGGAAACACTTTGGATACGATTGCGAGGAACCTGTTTGCAAATCTTCGCAAAGCCGATAGCGATCACATAGACGTTATTATAGTCCAAGGAATTCATTACAATAAGACGGGGTTTGCGATTATGAATAGGTTAAAGAAGGCAGCTGCTGAAACAATAAAAGTGTGATTCGGCTATCATCGCACCTATTTGATTTTTGACGAGGATGTTATGCTCTTGATTAATTCAATATCCCGAAGATAAGATCCGATTTTCTTAGAATTCCATTTATCCATAAAAGGAATAACGGATAGTGTCTTTGTCTTGGTTAATCTTTCAATATAAAATGGCGTCATAGATTCTACGATATTAGGACGAATTGGCATCTGATTAAAAATTATTCCTACAACAGGAACCTTAAATTCTCTGCAGGCATTTATGGTCATAACTGTATGATTAATAGAACCAAGTTT
>Ga0209995_1000063_pt1 | contig 16748 bp, 15 predicted proteins | sample InoplaM3AM_FD_187580 | JGI IMG/M metagenome (GOLD analysis project Ga0209995, IMG submission 187580) | Arabidopsis thaliana rhizosphere microbial communities from the Joint Genome Institute, USA, that affect carbon cycling - Inoculated... | ecosystem: Host-associated > Plants > Roots >... | reverse complement strand
GTCGTCGGGGGACAGCTCGTCCATGCCCAGGATGGCGATGATGTCCCGCAACTCCTTGTAGCGCTGCAATGTCGCCTGGACCTGGCGCGCAGTCGTGTAATGTTCTTCGCCCACGACGTGCGGGTCGAGCTGGCGCGAGGTGGAATCGAGCGGATCGACCGCCGGGTAGATGCCGAGCGCCGCGATATCGCGCGACAGCACGACAGTGGAATCGAGATGGCCGAACGTCGTGGCCGGAGAGGGGTCGGTCAGGTCGTCGGCTGGCACGTACACCGCTTGTATGGAGGTAATCGACCCGGTTCTGGTGGAGGTGATGCGCTCCTGCAGCCGCCCCATTTCCTCGGCCAGCGTGGGCTGATAGCCGACGGCGGAGGGCATGCGCCCGAGCAGCGCCGAGACTTCGGTGCCCGCGAGTGTATACCGATAGATGTTGTCGATGAAAAGCAGCACGTCACGGCCTTCATCTCGGAAGAATTCCGCCATCGTAAGGCCCGTGAGCGCGACCCGCAGGCGGTTGCCCGGCGGCTCGTTCATCTGGCCGTAGACCAGCGCCACTTTGTCCAGGACCTTGGAGTCCTTCATCTCATGGTAGAAGTCGTTGCCTTCGCGCGTGCGCTCGCCCACGCCGGCAAATACTGAAAAGCCCGAGTGCTCGATGGCGATGTTGCGGATCAATTCCATCATATTGACCGTTTTTCCAACGCCTGCGCCTCCGAACAGGCCCACCTTGCCGCCCTTCGCAAACGGGCAAATGAGGTCGATCACTTTGATGCCGGTTTCGAGCAGCTCCTGCGAGGGGGAGAGTTCCTCGAACGAAGGCGCCTTGCGGTGGATGGACATGGTCTTGTCCGCCCCTATGGGGCCCGCCTCGTCGATGGGGCGGCCGAGCACGTCCATGATCCGTCCGAGCGTCTTGGGGCCGACCGGTACGGAAATCGGCGCACCGGTGCCCACCACTTTCATGCCGCGCCGCAAGCCCTCGGCAGAGCCGAGCGCAATCGTGCGTACCACGCCATCACCGAGCTGCTGCTGAACTTCGAGCGTGAGTTCGGTGCCCCGCATCTCGAGCGCGTCGTAAACGCGTGGCATCTGGTCGCGTGGAAATTCCACGTCGATCACCGCCCCGATGCACTGAACGATTGTTCCTTCAACCATGTCGATTCCTAACGTTGATACGTGATGTCATACCGCCGCCGCGCCTGAACGATGTGGTCTCCCCATCACATGCAAAAACGCATATGAGTGTGGCCCAATCGTCCGGCGGCGCGTCATACCGCCGCCGCGCCGCCGACGATTTCAGACAGTTCCTTGGTTATCGACGCCTGCCGCGTCTTGTTATAGACGAGTGTCAGCTCATCGATGACTGTCCCGGCATTGTCGGAGGCCGCCTTCATCGCCACCATGCGCGCGGACTGCTCGGAGGCCATGTTTTCCGCCACGGCCTGATAGATCAGTCCCTCGATATAACGCGTCAGGATCTGGTCCAGCACCGCCCGCGCCTCGGGCTCGTAGATGTAATCCCATGATCCTTCGGGCGTGCCCAGCTTCTCGCCGGAAAGGGGCAGTAACTGCTCCATGACCGGCTCCTGCTTCATGGTGTTGATGAAGCGGGTGTAGAAGATCATCAGGCGGTCGAAACGGTCCTCGCTGTAGCCGTCCAGCATCACCTTGACCGCGCCGATCAGTTTTTCCATGTGTGGCCGGTCGCCAAGCCCGGTGACATGGGACACGACCTGGGCGTTCAGCCGCTGCATGAAACCCAGCCCCTTGTTCCCGATCGCACAGACTTCGATCCCTTCTCCCTGAGCCTCCCACTCCTTCATCGCGCCGAGCGCAAGCCGCAGCACGTTGGTGTTGAGGCCTCCGCACAGGCCTTTGTCCGTCGTCACCACGATGATGCCGACGCGCTTTACCGTGTCGCGCTCGATGAGAAACGGGTGGCGGTACTCGGGATTGGCATGACTGATGTGGGCGGCAACGTTGCGGATCTTTTCGGCATACGGCCGCGCCATGCGCATCCGGTCCTGGGCGCGGCGCATCTTGGAGGCCGCCACCATTTCCATAGCCTTGGTGATCTTGCGCGTATTCTGTACGCTCTTGATCTTGTTACGTATTTCCTTGGATCCCGGCATTTGAGCGAGCGCTTACTAGCGCGCCTGTGTCCTGATCAATAGATACCGCTCGCCTTCCAGTCCTTGACGGCCTGGTGGAGCTGCTCTTCGTCTTCCTTGGACAGATCCTTGGTGTCCTCGATGCGCTTCACAAGCGCGCCATACTTGCCCTTGATGTGGTCGCGCATCGAACGCTCGGCCACAAGCGCTTTCTTTACATCGACGTCGTCAAAGTACCCGTTGTTCACCGCGAACAGCGTGAGCGCCATCTCCCACACCTGGAGCGGCTCGTACTGCGGCTGTTTCATCAGTTCGGTGACCATGCGCCCGCGCTCGAGCTGCTTGCGCGTCGCTTCATCGAGGTCGGACGCAAACTGCGCGAATGCGGCCAGCTCGCGATACTGCGCGAGCGCCAGCCGCACGCCGCCGCCGAGCTTCTTGATTGCTTTGGTTTGCGCCGCACCGCCCACACGGGATACCGAAATCCCGGCATTGATCGCAGGACGGATGCCGGCGTTGAACAGATCCGTCTCGAGAAAGATCTGCCCGTCGGTGATGGATATGACATTCGTCGGAACGAACGCCGTCACGTCGCCTGCCTGGGTTTCGATGATCGGCAATGCGGTGAGCGACCCGGTCTTTCCTTTCACCTCGCCCTTGGTGAACTTCTCAACGTACTCGACATTGACGCGTGCCGCCCGCTCCAGCAGTCGGGAATGCAGGTAGAAAACGTCTCCGGGATACGCTTCACGTCCCGGCGGGCGCCGCAGCAACAGCGACACCTGGCGATAGGCCCAGGCCTGCTTCGTAAGATCATCGTAGATGATGAGCGCGTCCTGCCCCCGGTCGCGGAAATACTCGCCCATGCTGCAGCCGGAATAGGGTGCGATGAACTGCATCGCTGCCGACTCGGAAGCCGAGGCCGCGACGACGATGGTGTAATCCATCGCGCCATATTCCTCGAGCTTGCGCACCACGTTTTTTATCGACGAGGCCTTCTGCCCGATCGCCACGTAGATGCAGATGAGATCCTTGCCCTTCTGGTTGATGATGGTGTCCACCGCGACCGCTGTCTTGCCGGTCTGGCGGTCGCCGATGATGAGCTCGCGCTGACCCCGGCCTATCGGCACCATGGCATCGATCGCCTTAAGGCCGGTCTGCACCGGCTGAGCGACCGACTGCCGCGCGATCACGCCAGGCGCGACTTTCTCAATCACGTCCGTCATCTTGGCGTTGACGGGCCCTTTGCCGTCGATCGGCTGGCCGAGCGCGTTCACCACCCGTCCGATCAGCTCCCGCCCGACGGGGACTTCGAGAATGCGGCCGGTGGTCTTGACCGTGTCTCCTTCAGTGATGTGCTCGTACTCGCCCAGCACCACCGAACCGACCGAATCCCGTTCGAGGTTGAGCGCAAGGCCGAACGTGTTACGCGGGAACTCCAGCATCTCGCCCTGCATCACGTCCGCCAGGCCATGTATCCGGCAGATGCCGTCCGTGACGGACACCACCGTACCCTGCGTGCGCGCCTCGGCGGTTGTGGCGAGGTTCTGGATCCGGCTCTTGATCAGTTCACTGATCTCGGAAGGATTGAGCTGCATGTCTGCTCCTGTGCTCCTAATGGGTAAGCGCAGCGGCCATCGCGTCGAGCTTGCCGCGCACCGTGGCATCGATCACTTTGTCGCCGATCACGATCCGCACGCCGCCTATCAGCTTCGGGTCCACCTCGACGTCAGCGCTCACTTTCCGGCCGTGCCGGGTTTCGAGCCGCGCCACCAGCTCGGCCCGCTGCTGATCGTCGATCGGCAACGCGGAAATGATCCTCGCTTCGAGGATACCCTCATGCTCACGCCGCAGGTCCTCGTACAGCGCGCGGATCTCCGGCATGAGCGTGAGGCGGTCGTTGGCGATCAGCACCTGCACGAAATTGCGTCCCGCGCCTTCCACTGCCTCCCCGGCCACGCCGAGGATGAGTGACTCCAGCTGCTGCGCACTCAAGTTCGGATCGCCGATGGCGGCCCGCATCTGGTCGTCCGTTACCAGCAGCTCCAAGACTTGCAGCGTGCGCGACCAGTCTGCGAGATTGCCTTTGTCGCGCGCAAGCTTGAATACGGCTTCCGCATACGGCCGCGCGATGGTGAGCGGCTCGGCCATTCTAAAGCTGGCCTTCGACGCCGCGCAGCAGATCGGCGTGTGCCTTGGCGTCCACTTCACGCATGAGGATCTGCTCTGCGCCAGCCACCGCGAGCGCGGCAACCTGCGTGCGCAGCGTTTCCTTTGCGCGCGATACCTCCTGTTCGATTTCCGCCTTGGCGCCCGCCACCAATCGGTCGCCTTCGGCCTTCGCCGCGTTCTTCGCCTCTTCGATCATTTCCGCGGCGCGCCTGTCGGCTTGAGCGAGGATGTCCTGTGCCTGCTGTCGCGCCTCGTGGAGCAGCTCAGCGGTGCGCCTAGAGGCCTGCTCGAGGTCCTGCTTGCCGCGCTCCGCCGCCGCCAGTCCTTCGGCGATCTGTTTCTGCCTCTGTTCGATGGCCCGCAGCAGCGGCGGCCAGATGAACTTGACCGTGAACCAGATGAAAAGCGCGAACGTCAGCGCCTGGGCGAACAACGACAGGTTGATGTTCATGGCTGCTCCCCGCTCGTGTACTGAGGCGTCGCGCTCAACCCTGCACCACCCCGAGCAGCGGATTGCCGAACGCAAACAGCATCGCGAGACCCACGCCGATGATGAACGACGCGTCGATCAGCCCGAGCAGCAGAAATACTTTCACCTGCAACTGCGGCATCAGTTCCGGCTGGCGCGCGGCGCCCTCCAGAAAACGCCCCGCCATGATTCCGATCCCGATACAGGCCCCGGCGGCGCCCAGGCCGATCATCAGGCCTATACCGATGCCGGTATAGGCCTGGATCATCGCCAACATCTGCAGTTTCTCCATTGTTCGCTTCCTTTCGCGTTTGATTGCTGTTGCGGGATTTCCTGATATCAGTGCGACTCGTGCGCCATGGACACGTACACCACGGTCAACATCATGAAAATATAAGCCTGCAGGACCACGATCAAGATATGGAAGATCGCCCAGCCCAGGCCCAGCACGGTGGCGAAAATGGTGCCGGCGAGACTGGCCGCCGCCCACAGCCACAGCAGCAGGAAGATGATCTCGCCCGCATACATGTTGCCGAACAGCCGCAGCGAATGGGACAGCGGCTTGGAGACGTATTCGACCGCGTTGAACATGAGGTTCGCCGGCCACAGTACGGGGTTGCTACCGAAGGGCGCGCAGAACAGCTCGTGTATCCAGCCGCCCAAACCTTTGACCTTGACGCTGAAAAAGATCATGAGCAGCCACACCGACAAGGCGAGCGCAAATGTGGTGTTCACGTCCGCAGTCGGTACCGGCCGCCAGAAATGCACATGAAGCATCCGGTCGAAAAGAACCGTGGAGACCCAGTCGATCGGCAGGAAATCCATCGCGTTCATGAGCAGCACCCACACGAACACCGTAAGCGCCGTCGGGGCAATGAAGCGATGGCGGTCGCCATGCACGAAAATGCTCTTGACCTGCTCGTCCACGAAATCGACTGCCAGCTCTACGAGCGCCTGACGGCGATTCGGAACGCCGGTCGTCGCACCGCGCGCGACCCACCACAGCAGCCCGAGCGATATCACGCCCAGCGCCACCGCGGTGAGCACGGTATCGACGTGTATCGTCCAGAATGCACCGTCTCCGACCGGCTGAGCGTTGAACGTCAGGTGGTGCGAAATGTATTTTCCGGGTGTGAGTTCCTGTGCGGCCATGAGCAGTGCGAAACGGGGCTAGCGCTCGCGGAGTATCAAACCGATGGTGGACAAAATTACCGTCAGGAAGAACGTTCCAAAAAAAGCGCCCAGCACAACCTGCTTGTAGAGCGCCAGCACCAGCCAAAGCTGCGCGATGATCAGGATCACCTTGCCCGCTTCGGCCCTGAAAAGGGCGTACAGCGCCATCCCCGCGGTCTTGCCCTCGCCCCTCAACGCAAGCCAGGCAAACGCCGCTCCGGCCACAATGTTGATCGATCCTCCCAACACTGCCGAGCCGGCCCCATGGGGGCCGCGCCAGTAAGCGGCAATCACCGCTGATACGACGATGGCGTAAAACTGCCACCGCAACACGGTGCGGATGGGCTTGCCTCGGTCGAGGACCGCCACGCAATTCACCGCAAACGAAACTGCGGGATTATACGCAATCGCTCGCCCCAGCGTCAAAAAACGGCGCCGCTTTTTGCGGCTATCCGCGGTTTCGCCCGAGGGTGGGGCACTACGAATTCAGCTTTGCGAGCAGCGCGTCGAGTTGATCCAGACTGCCGAACCTGATGATCAGGCTGCCGACGCCCTGCTTGGCCCCGGACTTGATCTGCACCGTCGTGCCGAGCCGGCCCGCAAGTTCTTCTTCGAGGCGGGCTACGTCCGGGTCGGGTCGTCGCAGCGGGCCACGCGGCGCTTTGGCAGCAGCAATCGCACGTCGTTCCACATCGCGCACCGACAGCCCGCGCGCTGCCGCCTCGCGCGCAAGTTCGATCTGTCGCGCCACGGGCAGTGGCAGCAGCGCGCGCGCATGGCCCATGTCGAGCTTGCCATCGGCCAGCAGGTCGCGCACGGGCGGCGCGAGCTCGAGCAGGCGCAGCAGATTTGTGACTGCCGAACGCGAGCGGCCGAGCACTTCCGCGGCGGCAGCATGCGTCATCTCGAATTCGTGCACGAGACGCTGAATGCCGGCCGCCTCCTCCAGCGGGTTGAGATCCTCGCGCTGGATGTTCTCGATCAACGATACTGCAAGCGCTTGCCGGTCCGGCACCGCCCGCACAAGCACCGGCACGGTAGCAAGGCCTGCGATGCGTGCTGCACGCCAGCGGCGCTCCCCGGCGATGATCTCGTAGCGTTCGCCCGCGATGGGCCGTACCAATATCGGCTGCATGATCCCCTGCGCCTTGATGGAGGCGGCCAGCTCACCGAGCGCCTCCTGATCCATGCGCGTGCGCGGTTGATACTTCCCCGGTTGCAGCAGTTCCAGTGGAACGTCGCGCAGTTCTTCCTGCTTGGCTGCACTTTGAACCTCGTCCGCTCCCAGCAGGGCATCGAGCCCCCGCCCCAAGCCCCTGCTCTTGACCATACTCATCGCCTTGTCATGCCGCCTGCGCGGCCCGGTTGAGCATTTCTCCCGCGAGCGCGAGATAGGCCTGCGCTCCCTTGGAACTCTTGTCGAACTTGAGCGCGGGCACACCGAAGCTCGGGGCTTCTGCAAGCCGTACGTTGCGCGGAATGACCGTGCGGTACACCTTGTCGCCGAAGTGCTCGATGAGCTGCGCGGATACCTGTTGGGCGAGCGTATTGCGAGGATCGTACATGGTACGGAGCAGCCCTTCTATGTGCAGTCCGGGATTTAACCGTCCGCGCACCTTTTTTATCGTCGCCACCAGATCGCTCAATCCCTCGAGCGCATAGTACTCGCACTGCATCGGTATCATCACGGCGTGCGCCGCGGTGAGCCCGTTGACCGTCAGCAGATTCAGCGCGGGAGGGCAATCGATCAGGATGAACTCGTACTCGTTTTCTACCTCCGCCAGCGCGTTCTTGAGGCGATTCTCGCGCTGTTCCATGTCGACCATCTCCACTTCCGCCCCGGCCAGCTCCCGATTTGCAGGGACGAGGTCGTACTCCCCACTGACCGAGCGCGTGCGCGCCTGCGCTATGGTGCGCGTCCCGAGCAGCACGTGATAGACGGTTGCTGCGAGCGCGTGCTTGTCGACCCCGCTGCCCATGGTGGCATTGCCTTGCGGGTCGAGATCCACAAGCAGCACGCGCTGTTGTGCCGCGGCCAGACTCGCCGCGAGATTAACGCCGGTTGTCGTCTTGCCGACGCCGCCCTTCTGATTGGTGATGGCCAGTATCCGGCTCACGTCATGCCCGCTTGCGGTCGCAGCAGAATCAGGTTTCGCACGGCATCCAGCCCGGGTACTTTGATAGGCACCGCACGCTTCAGCGCAAAGCCCGCAGGCAGCTCCAAGAGTTCCGACTCGACGTAGCTGCCTCTCATCGCCGCCATCACGCCGTGCGGCGCGCACAGCTTCCCCGCCAGCGCCACAAACTTCCTGAGGTCGGCGAACGCCCGCGAGACAACGGCATCGAATAGCGTCGGCGCGCGCCATTGTTCCACGCGGGCACAGACCACTTCGGCATTCTCAATTCCAAGTTCGATCACTGCCTGGCGCATGAACGCGGCTTTCTTCTGGTTGGCATCGAGCAAAGTCATCTTTGCGCGGGGCCGCGCCACCGCGAACGGGATGCCGGGCAGTCCAGCGCCGCTGCCGACGTCCACGATAGTGCCCGCATCGATGTGGGGCACGATGGCGAGGCTGTCCAGCAGATGATGCGTCACGATTGCTGCCGCTCCCTGCACGGCGGTGAGGTTGTACACCTTGTTCCACTTCTCCAGCAGCGCCACGTAGTGCAGCAGATGCGCCAGCGCCGCGTCGGACAATTCCAGCCGCAACTCGGCAAGCCCGCGCGCCAGCACCTCGCCGGCATTCATGCGCTTTTCTTGTGGGCTCCGAAACCGCGCCGGGCATGCACCAGCAATATCGAAATGGCTGCCGGCGTGACGCCCGAGATCCGTGACGCCTGCCCCACCGTTTCCGGACGATGTTGATTGAGCTTCTGCTGCACTTCGCGTGACAGCCCGCGCAGGCTTGCGTAGTCGATATCGCGCGGCAACGGTGTGCTCTCGTGCTGCCGATGGCGTGTGATCTCTTCTTGCTGACGGTCGATGTATCCGTGATATTTGGTCTGTATCTCCACCTGTTCGGCTGCCTGCGGCTCGAGGGGTGCGTCCGGTGCGGCGCCCGGCAAAGTCATCAGCGCCGCGTAGCTCACCTCGGGGCGGCGTAGCAATTCGGCGAGCGTGTGGTCGCGCTCGAGTTCGCCACCGAAGACGCGCGGGGCATGCGCCGCTACGGCGGCCGCATTCACCCATGTCGACTTAAGACGCTCCTGCTCTCGCGCCACAGCGTCACGCTTGCGTGCAAACGCGCTCCATCGGACATCGTCCACCAGCCCCAGGGCGCGGCCTTTTTCCGTAAGCCGCATATCCGCATTATCTTCTCGCAGCGACAGACGGTACTCGGCGCGGCTTGTGAACATGCGGTAGGGCTCGGACACCCCGCGCGTAATGAGATCGTCGACGAGCACGCCGATATAGGCCTCGTCCCGGCGCGGCGACCAGGCCTCACGGCCCTGCACCGCCAGCGCGGCGTTGAGACCCGCAAGCAGCCCCTGAGCTGCGGCCTCCTCGTACCCCGTGGTGCCGTTGATCTGGCCCGCAAAATAAAGTCCGGAGATGGCCTTCGTTTCCAGCGAGCTGCGCAGCGCACGCGGGTCGAAATAATCGTACTCGATGGCGTAGCCTGGCCGCGTGATGTGTGCCCGCTCCAGGCCCCGTATGGAACGCACCAGCGATTCCTGCGCATCGTAGGGCAGACTCGTCGATATGCCATTGGGATAAAACTCGTTGACGGTCAGACCCTCGGGCTCGAGAAATATCTGATGGGCGCTCTTGCCCGCAAAGCGATGGATCTTGTCCTCGATCGAAGGACAGTATCGCGGTCCGATGCCTTCGATCACTCCGGTGAACATGGGCGAGCGATCAAGCGCACGACGTATGATCTCGTGCGTCGTCGCGTTGGTGTGCGTGATCCAGCACGACACCTGCTCGGGATGCTGCGCCGCGCGGCCGAGAAATGAGAACACCGGTGTTGGAGCATCTCCCGGTTGTTCCGTCATAGCTGAAAAGTCGATGCTTCTGCCGTCGATGCGCGGCGGCGTGCCCGTCTTCAACCTGCCCACGGGAAGTTTCAATTCACGCAGGCGCGCGGCAAGCGTTGCAGAGGCCGGGTCGCCCGCTCGTCCGGCCGCGTAGTTGCGCAAACCCACGTGGATCAGCCCGGAGAGGAACGTTCCAGTCGTCAGCACGACTGCCCGGGCCAGAAAGCGAGTGCCGGTCTGCGTGACCACGCCACACACCCGGTCGCCTTCCAGCAGCAGGTCGTCCACGCCCTGCTGAAAAAGCAGCAGATTCGGCTGGTTTTCGAGTCGGGTACGTATCGCTTTGCGATACAGCAGGCGGTCAGCCTGCGCGCGCGTAGCGCGTACCGCCGCGCCTTTCCGCCCGTTCAAAACACGAAACTGGATGCCCGCTTCGTCGGCAGCGCTCGCCATGGCGCCCCCGAGCGCATCGACTTCCTTCACCAGATGCCCCTTGCCGATGCCGCCTATGGAGGGGTTACACGACATCTGCCCCAGCGTCTCGATACTGTGAGTGAGGAGCAATGTCTTGCAACCCATCCGGGCGGCGGCCAGCGCCGCCTCGGTGCCGGCATGGCCTCCGCCCACCACGATTATGTCAATATTATCAGTCACTTGATGTCGGGCGCTGGAAAGGATGGCGCATCATAACGCAATTCGTGCGCGAGTTCCACGTGGAACATTAAGCTTCGAGCGCCGTGCGTGCGTGATTTCATCCGGCCCAATCGCGCGCCTGTGGTTTCACGTGAAACCTTATTTACCGATGCAAAAGCGACTAAAAATTTCCCCCAGTAACTCGTCGGGAGTCGTCCGACCGACTATCGCGCCCAGAGCATCGTTCGCGAGGCGCAATTCCTCGGCCAGAAATTCGAGCGCGGCAAGGTGGTCGCACGCACGCACCAGGCACTCCCGGGCGGCGCGCAGCGCTTCCAGATGGCGCGCGCGCGCGAGGAATAAGCCCTCTGCGGTTCCCTTCCATCCGAGCTGTTGCTGCAGCGTCTCCCGGAGCGCATCGATCCCTGCACCGGTTTTCGCAGACAGCCAGACGACCGTTTCGGCTTCATGCTGCTCGACTGCCGCGGACCGCGCGATCAGGTCTATCTTGTTCATGACTCGCACTTTAGGAATGTCTTCCGGCAGCCGCTCTTCGGGTTCGACTGGATCCCCGGCAGAGGCATCGACCACCCACAATACGAGGTCCGCTTTTTCCATCGCCGCCCGGGTGCGCTCCACGCCGATGGCCTCTACCGGGTCGAGCGGCACCCGTAACCCGGCCGTGTCGATGATGTACGCCGGAAGCCCGCCCAGATTGATCGCTTCGCGGATGGTATCGCGCGTGGTACCAGGGATTTCGGTGACGATGGCGAGTTCCTGCCCGGCGAGCCGATTCAGCAGGCTGGATTTACCGGCGTTCGGCAGGCCGGCCAGAACGATGTGGACGCCCTCGCGCAGCAGGCTGCCTTGTTGGGCCGTCTGCAGAAGATTGTCCAGCGTCCCGCCCAGTTTAGAGAGCCGTGCGCGCAGATCGTCGCGATGCACCTCGTCCACATCTTCCTCCGGGAAGTCGAGCGTGGCTTCCACGAGCACGCGGGCGTCGCGCAGTTCAGATATAAGTGTTTGAATTAACGTGGAAAACTCGCCGCTCACGGAGCGCATGGCCGAGCGGGCCGCGCTGCTGGTTGCGGCATCGATGAGGTCGATAACCGCTTCCGCCTGGGCCAGATCCATACGGCCATTGAGGAAAGCGCGGCGGGTGAACTCGCCCGGTTCGGCAACCCGCGCACCGAGGCTGACGCAACGCTCCAGGAGCATACCCAATACAACCGGCCCGCCATGGCCCTGCAGCTCAAGGACATCCTCGCCGGTGTAGGAACCCGGCGCCGGGAAAAAGAGCGCGATACCGAAGTCCATGGCGACTCCCGCACCATCGACGAATTGGGCCCATACCGCGCGCCGGGCCGCAACGGATCGGGCGACGATCTGCGAGGTGATGTGCCGCACCTTCGGGCCCGAGATGCGGACGATGCCGATGCCGCTGCGGCCCGGTGCGGTCGCGATGGCGGCGATCGTGTCGCTTACCTGCATGGGGCGCGAGTATACGCGCGGGTAATTAAGTCCTGGCCCCGGACCTGGCGGCGGCGCGCTCCAGCACGCGGTTGATATGCCACTGCTGTGCGATCGAAAGCACGTTGTTCACCAGCCAGTAGAGCACCAACCCCGCGGGAAAGAAGAAGAAGAAGATGCTGAAGGCGATCGGCATGATCTTCATGACTTTGGCTTGCACCGGATCGGGAGGCTCGGGATTGAGCTTAGTCTGTATGATCATCGTGGCGCCCATGAGGATTGGCAGCACGAACCACGGATCGGGCGACGCAAGATCCTTGATCCACCACACGAACGGCGCCTGCCGCAATTCCACGCTCGCGAGCAGCACCCAGTAGAGCGCGATAAACACCGGGATTTGCACGATGATTGGCAAGCAGCCTCCGAGCGGATTGATCTTCTCGGTTTTGTAGAGCTCCATCATCGCCTGCTGCATGCGCTGGCGGTCGTTGCCGTATTGGTCCTTGAGCCGCTGCAGCTTCGGCGCCAAGACGCGCATTTTTGCCATGGAGCGGTAGCTTGCTTCCGACAGTGGATAGAAAAGCAACTTGATGAGGATGGTCAGCACGATGATGGCCACGCCCCAGTTGCCGACCCACTGATAGAACAGCGCCAGCACCCAGAACAGCGGCACGGCGATAATCGTCAGCCACCCGTAATCAATGGTAAGTTCCAAGCCGGGGGCGAGGCTCGCGAGCTTGTCCTGTTCCTGCGGGCCGGCATACAGGGGGGCGGCGATGGCGAGGGTATTACCGGGTTCGGCGGCCCCCGCGGGCAGTATCACGCCGACGGCATAAAGTCCGCCTTCAAGTTTGCGGGTATAGAACTCCCGCGGCGTGCCGTTCTTGGGCAGCCATGCGCTCAAAAAATAATGCTGCAACATGGCGATCCAGCCATCGCTGGTGTTCTTGGGATAGGGCGTCTTGCCTTTGTCGATGTCGCCGAAATCGACTTTCTGGAACTTCTCCTTGTCGGTGTACACGGCAGCGCCGGTGTAGGTTGGCAGCATCGCGGAATCGCCTTCCGGAGGCTTACCATCGCGCACCAGCTGGAAGTAGGCGAAAGGCTGGATCGGCGCCGCGCTCTTGTTGGTGAGCTCATGCGCGACTTCAATGACGTAGCTGCCGCGGCGGAACCGGTAAATTTTCGTGGCGGAGACGCCATTTGCGCCTTCGGCCTGCATTCTCACTTCCACAACATCGTTCCCCGGTGCAAGCACATACTGACGCGCCGGCACCGAATACGCTGTGCGGTGATTGGGCAGGCCGTTCCCGATCAGCCCGCTCTGGGCCACATAGGTGCGCTCCGGCGAACTCTCGAAGAGCACGAAATTTCCCTTTCCAAGAATGTCTCGGTGGCGTGTGAACTCCAGACGGCGCAGATCGCCGCCCGTCATGCTGATTTCAGCGCGCAGGATGTCCGTCTCGACCTTGATCGTCTCACCCCCTGGCTCCGCGACCGGTTTCTCCGGCGCTTTCGCTTCCTGGGCGGCCAACAGCTTCTCGCTCGGGGTCGGAACCGCCGGTGAAACGGCCGGCGGCTGTTTCGTGGTCTGCTGGACAGGTTGCGGCTTCTGCGATTGCTGGTCTCGCTGCCACGCATCGAGCAGCAGGAACAGCGAAACCGAGAATACGAAAAAGAGGATCAGGCGTTGTGAATCCATGACGGCTTTCCCCTCCTGACCCGCGGTGCGGCGGGAGGGCTCTTATGATTGGCCTTGAGCGCCGGTGTCAGGCGCTATCGTCTTGAAGCTTTCCGTTTCGACTCATCGCGGGCAACAGGCGGCTCAACTCGGCCCGAGCCAGCACTCGCTGCGCGCGCACTATGGGCGTGCGACATATTACGATCACATCCAAACCCGCCAGCGCCGCTTCATGGAGCCGAAACGCTTCACGGATGAGCCGCTTGCACGTATTCCGGTCTATCGCCCGCCGTACGGCCCTGCGCGCGGCCACTATTCCGAGACGCGCGTTGTCGCCTTCGTTGGGACGCGAACGGACAACAAAATATCGACCGGTGGCGATTCGGCCCTGCCCAAGCACCCGCTCGAACGCCTTGCGCCCGGAGAGCTTACGCGTGCGGTTGCGCTGTAACAGGAATCCGTTCCCGCAACTTACGCTGCCAGTCGAGCCCGCCCTTTCGCGCGCCGCGCGCGGATGACCGCCCGACCGCCCCGCGTCTTCATCCGCGCACGAAATCCGTGCGTACGCTTGCGCCGTGTCTTCGACGGCTGATACGTTCGTTTCATGGAGGGGCCTCTGCCGAGTAGAAAAAGCTCGCTATTACACCCTTTGCGACAACATCGTGTCAAATCGCGGCCCGTGCTGGTGGAGCCTCTTATTTGTTGTGGATAACCGCATCTGAAACGGCTAAAATCCACAGGTGCTTCTGCTCTCCTCCACGGGCGAACAATAACTTTTATCGCCTCACATGAACGGCTTCTGGCGTCACTGTCTTTCCCACTTCGAGAAAGAGCTTCCCGCGCAGCAATTTCGCACCTGGATACGTCCGCTCAAGGCGAATGTTGACGGCAATGTCCTGACGCTGATCGCGCCAAACCGGTTCGTGCTGCAGTGGATACGAGATCGTTTTCTCGAACGCATCCAAGCGCTCGCCGCCGGTCATTTCGACCACCCGGTCGAGATCAAGTTGCTGCTGGCGGACAAGGGTGCCGGCGTGGAGCGTACCGCTGCGCCTGTCGCCGAGGTGTCGACGGCATCGCGCACGACGCCACGCGATATCTCGCGACTCAACCCGGCATTTACCTTTGAAACGTTCGTCACCGGCAAGGCCAACGAACTTGCGCGGGCAGCCGCAACTCAGGTTGCTGAGCGCCCCGGTACTGCATACAACCCGCTTTTCATCTACGGTGGTGTGGGTTTAGGGAAGACCCACCTTATCCAGGCGATCGGGAACGCGCTGCACGCGCGTGCGCCAGAAAGCAAGATTCGCTACATCCACGCCGAGCAATACGTCTCGGATGTCGTGCGCGCCTACCAGCACAAGGCCTTCGATGACTTCAAACGTTATTACCACTCGCTCGATCTGCTGCTGATCGATGACATCCAGTTCTTCAGCGGCAAAAGCCGTACGCAGGAAGAATTTTTCTACGCGTTCAATGCCCTTATAGAGTCCCACAAACAGGTCGTCATCACCTGCGATACCTACCCCAAGGAGATTTCGGGCATCGAAAACCGCCTGATCTCGCGCTTTGGCTGGGGCCTTACAGTCGCTGTAGAGCCGCCCGAACTGGAGATGCGCGTTGCCATTCTCCTGAAAAAGGCTGAAGCGGAAGCCGTGTCCCTGGACGAAAACGTCGCCTTTTTCCTCGCGAAGCATATCCAGTCCAACGTGCGCGAACTCGAAGGCGGACTCAAGCGTATTCTTGCTTACGCCCGGTTTTCCGGGCAGGAAATCTCTGTCGATCTCTGTCGTGATGCGCTGCGCGACCTGCTCGCAATCCAGAGCCGTCAGGTATCCATAGAAAATATTCAGAAAACCGTCGCCGACTACTACAAGATCAAAGTGTCGGAAATGTACTCCAAGAAACGCAGTCGCAACGTGGCGCGGCCACGGCAGATCGCCATGGCGCTCGCCAAGGAACTCACCCAGATGAGCCTTCCCGACATCGGGGAGGCGTTCGGCGGCCGCGACCACACCACCGTGCTTCACGCCTGCCGTAAAGTGGCCGTGCTGCGCAACACCAACACCGACATCACCCGCGACATCAACTCACTGCTGAAAGTGCTTCGCGGTTGACAGCATGGGGATTGTTTGTGCACAAAAGACTTTGCCACGGCGCCTTCAAAAAAACCGCACATTTCATCCACAGGCTGTCTCGCGGATACACACTGTGCCCTTGATACGCACGCCCATGATCTTCGAACGTTATTCGCGCTGCCCACAGCGCACAGCCGCCTTTATTAACCTTACTACTTAGAATCATCTACCATGAAACTCTTTCAAGTAAGCCGCGACGCGCTGCTGAAGCCGTTGCAGGCAGTGAGTGGCATCGTAGAAAAGCGGCATACGCTGCCTATCCTGTCGAACGTTCTAATCCGCAGAAAAAATCAGAAGCTGGCGTTTGTCGCAACCGATCTGGAAATCCAGGTTTCGACGACCTGCGAAGAAATGGAAGCCGGGGGAGAGGAGGTGGCTTTCACCGTTTCAGCGCGCAAGCTGCAGGACATCCTGCGCTCGCTGCCCGATGGCTCGGAGGTGACGCTCGATCTGCAGAACAACCGCCTTCAGGTTCGCGCTGGAAAGAGTCGTTTCAATCTGCAGACGTTGCCGGCAACCGATTTTCCGACGCTGGCCGAACCGGGCGCGCTGGTTGCCGGCATGCGGCTGGAGCAGGGCCGGCTGCGGGAACTCATTTCCCTCGTGCAATATTCGATGGCGCAGCAGGACATCCGTTATTACCTCAATGGCCTGCTGTTGGTGCTGGATGAGGGCAAAGTCAAGCTGGTCGCGACGGATGGTCATCGACTGAGTTACATGGCGGATGAGGTTTCGGAGCAGCCGCAGAAAGCGGAAGTGATATTGCCGCGGAAGGCCGTGCTCGAGCTGGCGAAGCTGCTGGAGACGGGCGATCAGCCGGTCGAAGTCGAGATCTACAGTGCCCAGGCAAGGTTCAGGTTCGGCAGTGTCGAGCTGGTTACCAAGCTCATTGATGGCAAGTTTCCGGATTACACGCGTGTCAT
>Ga0209995_1000061_pt1 | contig 17021 bp, 17 predicted proteins | sample InoplaM3AM_FD_187580 | JGI IMG/M metagenome (GOLD analysis project Ga0209995, IMG submission 187580) | Arabidopsis thaliana rhizosphere microbial communities from the Joint Genome Institute, USA, that affect carbon cycling - Inoculated... | ecosystem: Host-associated > Plants > Roots >... | reverse complement strand
CAATCCCATAAAATATTCTACAAATGCACAAAATGTAACAAGATTTATTGGGCAGGCAGTCATATGAAACGAATTTCGAGATTAATTAATGAAATAAATTCCAATTTGACATAATCGTGTTTTGATCTTGCCTAAATTAGTATTTTTCTGCTGCACAATTCATAAAGTACGGCAATTCTATAATATCATATAATATGATATGTCCTTGTTGTGGAGAGCATCTAATATGTGAGAAGGAAACTGAAAAGCTCAAATCATATAGGTGTTTGTCATGTGGATTGAAAAACACTGAGCTAAAGGAAAGCACCTGATATGTGTAACGGCTAAGATGAAGTTGATGTTAGAACCTCAATATCCTATTTTACAATTTGCGTGATAGATAATAATAATTTATTATATTTCCTTCAATACTTTTCACATCAATATCTTTGAATCCAGCTTCGGTGAGTTTCTTTATGGCCATTTCTTTACCCGATCCGGATAATGGTGATTATGCAGTAATTTCTATATATTGGTATCTTTTTTCATCCATTCTCTTTCTTCAAGATATCCAATCAGTTTTATCATTTGTTCAACTCTAACTTTACCTCCAACCTCGCTATTACAAAATTTATAACGTCCTATTAATTGAGAATGTTCTTCTTCAGAGAGACTACCCTTTTCTTCAATAAGATCAAAGAATAAATCCTCTTTTTCAGTATGTATATTTATGAATACCGAATATGCTTTCAAGAATCTAGCTACTCTTTCCCTAGAATCAAGCCCGTCTTCCCAGGATACTAAACTTTGAACTAACATCTTTGCTATTCTTCTGCCCAGTTCGTGTTCTATTAAGAATTTTCGTATCTCCTCAGAAAAGTTATTTTTTTCGTTCATTTGTGGGAAATATGCCTTTTCTTCCTTACCATGATGTAATTTATCAACAAATTCCTGAATAAGCATTGATATTATTTTGATATCTTCTAACGGAATATCTGAGTTGTCATATAAGAGATCAGAACATTTCTTTGCTATTCTACCAAGTCGATTTACTAGAACGTGATCTTGCTTGAGGTTTTTTGTTGCATTCAAGACCATTCAGAATTTGTGAAAAGATAAATGATTCAAAAATGCGACAATAGCGATAGGGTATATCAATGAATAGCTCATGGATTAGCCACGATCAGGTTCTTTATATTTATTTAATTTTGCATTCCAAATTATACTATACTTACTAGTACTGACTTTGTAAGTTAGATGGAATTTAATTTGGTATTAAAATCTTAATTGAAACTTGTGAGGATTTTCAATATCTTTTTTGGTAGCGTTTGACTTTCAAAATGTTGGTCTAAATGCGATAGGCTTAATCTGTACAACTTCCTGCGTTGCAAGTTCTTGTTTACCTAGTGGTAATAATAAATATCTATTTAAGTGGTTAGTCATTTTCTATAATAATATATGAATGGTCAAAGGGCAGGCAATAGTCAAGAAATTGACCCCACTGAATTAAAAAAGAAAATAGATAATCACGAGGATATTTTCATTCTTGATGTTAGGACACCTCAAGAATATGAATCTTGGAAGTTATCGTATGATAATCATCAAAATCCTAAATTGATTCCTGTTGATCACCTGTTTACGAATGATTCTAACTTGCTCAGAGAGATACCAAAAGATAAAGAAATTGTCACACTCTGTGCTCACGGAAACAGGTCCATGATGGCAGCAAGGTTACTCAATCAATTAGGATATAATGTAAAAAGTGTCAGAGGAGGAATGGCGGGTTGGAATAAGGTCTACGATGATGCAGAAATTGTAGTTGCTAATGACGCTCCATTTAGAATATGGCAAATCAGAAGAATATCCAAAGGATGTATGGGATACATTATATCTTCTAAAGACGATAGTACGGCAATAGTAATAGATCCAAGTCGTGAAATCTATGAGGCTTTTCTAAATGTTGCGAAGGAAAATGGATTGAAAATAATAAAAATAATTGATACTCATCAACATGCAGATCATGTGTCTGGAGTAGCAAAGTTGGCTAAGGCAATAAATGCACAGACAAATGAGAAAGTTACGGCATATTTCAGTTCACTTGAAGAATACAATAGCGAAAATACTGAAATCAATATCAAGTATATTAAAAATGGAGAACAAATTGAAATATCAAAGAAAATTTGGTTAAAAGCTATTCACACTCCGGGGCATACCAATGGTAGTTTTTCTTTCTTGATAGAGTATTCTGGTTCTGATTCCGATTCTGATAAAACTGATGGAATGAACAGCACTGATAACCATACTCAGTATTCGTATTTATTCACCGGAGATACACTATTCGTAGATGGTGTAGGGCGACCTGACCTTAGGGAAGAAGCAAAAAAATACACTGAAATGCTATACGAAAGTTATCACCAAACGATAGTTCAATTACCAGACAATACCATGATACTTCCTGCACACTTTAATGGAAGCTCAATTAGTTTAAAGCACGCTGTCCCAATATCTGACACGATCGGTTCACTAAAGAAAAAAGTAACGCTTCTTTCCATGAACAAGGATGAATTTGTACATTTAGTTACTGACACCTTGCCAGCGAGACCAATGAACTACAAGACAATTATAGATATCAATAAGAGGATTCTAACATTTGACAATATGCAAATGCCCGATTTAGAGGCTGGTCCCAATTCGTGTGCAGTATCCATAGAACCAAAATAATAATAAATTCACCGATCAAAACTTTATGTATTACAGTGCCGAATTGAATTTATTTTTTATTTGATATATTTATAGCTCAAAATCAAATATTCTTTAGCACTATATAGATGTTCCAACTTACAGGATCAATTTAATTTTTCCTAAATGACATATGATGAACAGGGAATTATGATGTGTGCCGCCTCGCTCAATTACACTCTCTATGCTACGATTGTATATCTCGAGTTGACTGTTAATGTGGGTATCGTGGTTCCTGAAGAAGCGTTACTACCAGAAGTGGTTTGATTTTCTGGGCCCGTGATGCCTTGAAGTCCTTTTTCTTTCAGTATTTCATTGAGAATTTTCAGGTCGTAAAGTCCACTAAGGTTAGGTTTCGTTTTTCCGAGATATCCTATTTCAAATGCATCGTTTGCAGATTTGATGAGTGTTTCTTGCAAGGGATCGTAGGTTAGCTCGAGCCTTGAGAAAGCTTCCTTTAGTTGATCATCTGGAATAGTTTGACCTGTAAGTTTTTTTAGTTCAAAATTGAAAGTCTTCAAGGCTTCTTCTTTATGGCTGTTTATCCATTGTGTCTCATTTACATGTGCTTCCAAAAACTTCTTTATTACATCAGGATTATTTTTAAGATATTCGGGATTAACGATTATGTTTGCAGTAACAAATTTATCTGCAGGCCATAGACTTCGTTCATCCAAAAATAATCTACCATTGCCTTCCTTGATGAGTTTTTCACCCCAAGGCTCAGGTACCCAAGCTCCATCGATTTCTTTCTTTAAGAACAGTGTCAAAATATCAGGATTCTTTATGGGCAGAACCTCAACGTTTCCACCTTTGTCCTTTGTTTTGAATCCGTTATCAAGTAAATATTTCCTCAATGCTACGTCCTGGGTGTTTCCTATTTGTGGTGATGCGAATTTTTTACCGGCAAAGTCTTTTGTAGACTGAATACCAGAATCATTTCTTACTATAAAGACAGCGCCGCCACTTGCTACTCCAGATATAACTCTGAGAGCCTTACCTTCAGAAACTACATAACCATTGACCGTGGGGTTTGGACCTATGTACGCTGCATCGATTTGATTTGCTAAAAGGGCTTCTGTAGCCGAGGGACCAGCATTAAACGTTAAAGTCTTCAACTCTATATTATTTCCTAAAACTTTCTGGTAGTCTCCATTTCCTACTCCGATTAATGCTTGCGCGTGATTAATGTTCGGAAAGTATCCTAGTCTAAATACCTTTTTTTGAGATAACTGTGCATATGCCAGATTTGAGAGCGATGGTGTTATAATAAATCCGGCTATAAGTAATATAGTCATCACTGCCGTGATTCTTAATCTATTTTTCATGTTTTCTACCTAAATCAATGCATATTTGAATACTTGCAAATGTGCATAATTTTAATAAAATATGCATAAAATGCATAATTTATTTGAGATAGATAGGTTGAAGTACATAAGTAAATATTGCAAAAGTTAAATTTTCCTATCCTATGTGTTATTTTCAATTTCAGTTAAATCGCTAGTATTAAGCAGACAAGCAAAACATGTTACTCTCAAAAGTATCTAGATAAATATTATCTGTTTAGAAACTTTTGAATGTTCATAACCATTCTGATTTGACGGGATAATACACCTTTCTTCTACTGTCATCCAAGCTATTTCGTTCAATAATAAAACCCTGATTCCTTAAATCTTCTATTGCACTTTGGACTGTCCTTCTGGGCAAACGGGTAATACCAATTAGATCACTTTGTTCTATTGGATGCTTTGTTTTAATTAGATAATAGATAAACTTCGATGCAGGACTTCCACCTATTTCCTTTTGTGAGAAAGTCATACCAAAAGATGATTTTGAGAGAAATCCACGTCGCTGAGATTCTACTGAAGCAACATTTTCAATTGTGATTTCAGCAAGGTTCACTCTTTGACCAAATTCTGCTATCAATGCAGATTGTTGCGATGCTAATGGCGCTTCAAAAATAAAAGTATTGGGTGGATATTTTGCAGTAAGAGCTGCAACGTAATTCCAAATGATGGAACCGTTTTGATCATAAATACCAACATTGATACCCTCGTTGGCTTCAAGGATAACTTTTTTTGAACCCAGCTTTATTGCATCATCAATCTTCAAAAGTGTGGTATCAATACCAATCTGATGTCTGGGATCTTTTTTACCTATCTTCCAGTTAAGTCTCAAGTCTGCAGAAAGTATGGAATCAGATATTCTTTTCTTTTTATCAATATCTAGATCAATACTGTTTTCACCAATTTCAATTATGTCAAAGCCGATTCTGCTACATTCTGTTATGAACTTGTCAAGGGAATTTTCTGATATTGCATACTCTGTGAGCGTACTGCCGGTGGATACGTCTATATCAAACTGATGGTAGTAAGATATCCTCTTCTGAAGAAGATTATCAGTTATTAACAAAGGATAAGTGTTGTATATCTTGATTTGATCAATGAATGTCGATAGGATCTCAAAGTTCTCTCTATCAAAGGATTCGAGTTTGTCCACTGTGAGCGTTAATCCTTCCTGACGCGGATTCTTATCATCTACCCTGTCTTTGACCAGATCATCAAGCATACGATGTCTATACAAATTTGCTTATATTGAATTTGCGATATGTAAAGCTACGAGTCGAACGAGACGTTATTTATTGCCCATTTGTTTACGTATTAAATATTCCTGATTGCATTAAGATAGACCAACACGTATGAGGATGTCAGTTGCAACTTAATTCAAATTTCCCGTGGCTCGTGTTCCTAGAACAAGAATAAGTGTAATTGGAATAATAATGAAAATTCGAGTTTTCAAACACAATAATGGTTGTCAGACAATTGTAGCATGTATGAGAATGGATGTAATAATATACTCTAATTCGATGGCCTGTTAATTCATCTATCTTGATTTTTATTCACGAAGTTCGCTAATAAGGCAGAACTGACTGCACAAGGCAGTGAAATTTTTATTGTACCGTGATGATATTTACTCATGAGATTTTTAGTAAGAGCGCAAATTTCCACCGACGCTGGGAATAAAATGATAAAGAATCCACAATTCATGCAAAATCTTGAAGATTACATCAAGAAAGTAAACGCCGAGGCTTCCTATTTTTTTGAAGCTGGAGGAGATAGAACTTTTGTCTTTATAGTCAATTTGGAAAGTTCTGATATGATACCATCAGTAGCTGAACCATTATTTCAGGATTTTGGAGCCAAGGTTGAATTTCATCCTGTAATGGTATTAGAGGATCTAAAAAAAGCGCTGGAACATATGGGTTAAACTCAAAAGATAGAATTTATCAATTCTATTTAAAGTACCATTAATGACGACTATGGTGAAACAAAGAGCATCTTCCTTCATAATTTTTAGTAGGAGATTGATCCCGGTACTAGTATTGGTATCAGATCAGTCACCACCATAAGTCTATTCTATGAGTTTTTCCCTCAACTGGCTTTCAAGAGATGGAAAGTTGTTACTTGCAGCAAGAATTCTGAGGCCATTTGTGCTAGGTGGTGTAATCAAGATTATTTATGATTTGGCATTGTATTTTAATTTCAGAAATATAAAGTCAAAAGAGTAATACTAAGTTTAGGCTTAGATGATTAATATTACTAATGCCTAACCTTGGTGCCTACCTCGCGGCAATATGCAGATTGTATTTTAGTACTGTGACTCTTTATTCTTGGACACCCGGTCAGTGCGATGATTTGAAGTTGATTAATAAAAAGATTCACTAATAAGTACTCTATATTTAGTGATATACATGTCTGAGGATAAGCTATTTCAATTATCAAAACACAAGTACATTAGCATTGAAACGTATAGGAAGAATGGTACTGGAGTAAGAACTCCCGTTTGGTTTGTGGTTAATCAAGGGTTGATCTATTTTAGGACCGATGCCAAGTCAGGGAAGGTCAAAAGGATTAGGAATAATCCACATGTTAAGATTGCTCCTTGCAATATTGGCGGAAATGTGGAGGGTGATTGGTATGACGGAAAAGCAAAGTTTTCCGGTTCGGCTGAGTCGACAATAGCGTATTCCCTGATTAACAAAAAATATGGTTTACTAACGACTTTCATTAGACTATTCAACAAGATTAGGAGTACCAGACCTTTAGTCATATCGCTAACACTAGAATAAGAATGCAAAATATGTACTTGATTGACTATCATTATAATCGGTTAGGAAAATTTAGTACAAAAATACATGTCAAGATTATTTGAAATTTTATCAGAAATGGTAAATATTAGTAGGAATCAGGTTGAGCTTACTACCATTTTTAAATATTATATTATTTAATACTACATATGAGAAAAACTGGAAAAGAAATCGACATCACTCAAAGTTCTAATGATACTAGCACCGAGAGTCGCTCGATTAAACTGGTGACAAAGAGTAACGAAACTCCAGAAGGTGATGGTTTTGTAGTACACAGGTGCTTCCCTTCACAATCCATCCGGAATTTAGACCCTTTTTTACTTTTAGATGAGATGGGTCCTCTAGATCTGTTACCATATGAGACTAAAGGTTTTCCGGAACATCCCCATCGAGGTTTTGTGACTGTTACATATATTCTCGAAGGAAGATTTGAACACAAAGATTCACAGAGAAATTCCGGAAAGCTAGGACCTGGTGACGTGCAATGGATGACAGCAGGTTCTGGATTGGTTCATTCAGAAATGCCTGAAAAAGAGTTTGCCAAAAATGGAGGAAGGTTACATGGATTCCAATTATGGATAAATCTTCGCAAAATTGACAAGTGGATCAAACCGGATTACCAGGATGTTCCTTCCGCAAAAATCCCTCTAATCAGAACACCAGATGGTAAAGTATCAGTTAAAGTTATCGCAGGAAATTATCATGATACAAAAGCGGTAATTAACACTTTAACTCCTATTTTGTATTTGCATTTTACTCTACAACCAGATTCAGAGGTTGTTCAGCCAGTTCCTAAAAATTTTAATGCCTTTGCGTATGTTATTAGTGGCAATGGTCTTTTTGGTAAAGATAAGACAGTGGTCCAAGAAAAGAACTTGATAGTATTCAAAAATGACGGCAAATACATTTCCATCAGATCTGATAATAAAAATCCTTTGGATGTATTGCTTGTTGCTGGAATGCCTTTCAATGAACCGGTAGTACAGTACGGACCATTTGTTATGAACACCAGGGAAGAGATAGATAAAACTTTGGAAGATTATCGGAATGGTAAAATAGGAAAGATTGAATTCTAAACAACAGGGACGCTTTTATTTTAGTTTCTTATTTTGTTCTCTTTTTTGACGATGTAATTATGTAATATTCTGAACACGTATTTATAATCCCGTCCCGCTCTGGCCCTCCCCCTCCTAATAGAATCTCTTCTTATTATATAGTTCAGAATAGGTAAGAATGAGATTATGCAGGGTCTAACTATTCATCAGTTTATAAAAAAATCCACAATAGAGAATTACAACGACAAGCTAATTTTGTGTCGCAGTACTCGTGATAAATTTGTGTCCAAACTAATTATAATAAAATGATATCTGGTTGGTTATTTGATGCGTATGCTTTAAATGGTAGCATGATTTTCTGGATAAAAAAAGATAATTCATCTACAACTATAAGAGTGGAAGATAAAAGCTGGAATCGTAAAATCTATGTTGCTTCTGAAAAATCTTTATTAAAATCTGTCATTGAGAATAATGAAATACTTTCGATGGTAAAAGAATATCATTTTATCTCGAAATATGAATTGATAACAGATACGAAGAAATCCCAAGTTCTTGAACTGGAGTTAAAAGATCCTACCTACGCGTTAAAATTAGCAAAAAAAATTGAGAAAATGGGAAGATTTGGACAAAGCCGACTATATAATGTAGACATATTACCAGAACAATCCTATTTTTATGAACATGATGTTTTTCCCCTCATGAAATGTAAAGTTCATGTATCTAATTCAACACTCAATTGGATAGATAATGAAGATGATGTGTGGTCTACAGAATATGAGTTACCATTATTTAATAACATACACCTAAAAGTATATCCAAAAACAAAGGAAGGAAGGATACCTAGATTTACAGATGTAATTGCATTAGTATCTATACAAAAGGGTGACACAAGTAAAGACACTATTTACATTCAGGGTTCTGAAATAGATATTTTATATCAACTTGTTAAAGAAGTAGAAAAAATTAATTCCGACTTTATTCTCACAGAATATGGAGATTCGTTTACATTTCCTTATCTGACATATAGATCGGAAGTCAATCAGGTAAATTTAGTCCTAGATAGAGAGGGTATACCTTTATGCAAACCTAAGAAAGATGGAACATCATATTTCTCTTATGGCAGGATGTATTTTAAACCATTAGCTACAAAGTTACTTGGAAGAATACATATTGACACAGATAATTCATTTGTTCTAAATGAATCTGGTCTTCAAGGATTGTACGAACTTGCCAGAATTTGTAGATTGCCATTACATTCAGCATCCAGAGCTTCTATTGGGAAGTGTATGAGTAGTCTACAATTCTATAATGCCGTGAGAAACAATATACTTATTCCATGGAAGCCCACATTGGCAGAACATCCAAAGTCACTTGGAGATCTTTTAATTGCCGATCGCGGTGGTTTGATATTTGAACCGATTATGGGCGCACATGAAAAAGTTGCTGAACTTGATTTTGTTTCTCTTTATCCTACTATAATGTTTAAAAAAAATATATCTGCTGAGACTGTAATTTGTAATTGTTGTTCTCATTCTAAGTTACGTGTTCCAGAATTACTAAATTATCATATATGTGAAAAAAGAAGAGGGATAGTCCCTTTATCATTAGAAATATTACTTAAAAAGAGAGCACATTATAAAGACAAGAGAAATTCAACCACAGATCCCGAATTAAAAAGGATTTATGATGCGAGACAAACTGCTCTCAAATGGGTTTTAGTTACAAGTTTTGGCTATCTAGGTTTTAATAATGCCAAATTTGGTAGAATAGATGCGCATATTGCAGTATGCGCTTTTGATAGACAGATTATATTACAAACAGTAAGGATAGCAGAATCACAGGGATTTAAAATCCTTCACGCCATAGTAGACTCCATATGGATACAAAAGAAAAATGTTGTAAACAATGATTATAAAAGTTTAAAAACTGAAATAGAAAACAAGACAGGATTTCCAATTTCATTAGAAGGCATATACAAGTGGATTGTATTTGTTCCTTCAAAGAGTAATACTATTCTGCCAGTTTCTAATCGTTACTTTGGTGTCTTTGAAGATGGAACTGTGAAAATGAGGGGAATTGAAGCAAGAAGACATGACACTGCCGAATTCTTTTCAAATGTTCAACAAGGAATCCTGAACATAATGTCAGAAGCTAATTCAATTAAAGAAGTCAGAGATTTGATGCCAAAAGTCAGAAAGTTTTTTCAATTGCATCTAGAACTTTTAAGATATAAGAAGGTTCCCATAAATGATTTAGTTCTAACAAAGAGGATATCTAAAGATGTAGATGAGTATAAAAATAGGAATACGGTGGAACTGGATGCATTACTCCAATTAAAGCATGCAGGCAAATCGCTTAAATCAGGACAGATTTTGAAATATGTATTAACCGATTATTATCGGAAAAATTCGAGAAAAAGAAGCATCCCGGTTGAATTGATAAATTCAAAGACCGTGTATGATGCAAAAAGATATTCTGAGTTATTGGTAGAAACCTGTAATTCTGTCACAGAACCATTTGGACTAAAGTTGACAAATGAATTATAATTTTATATTAAATTATGTATCAGATTTGTTTACTTTTAGTACCAATATCTAGAACGATTATTTCCATCTGTCAGTTTTTGCAAGAGGGTCGGTGGAGTAACTCTAAGCGCAGAAGCAGCAGTATATATTAAAGAAAAATTTTTTATTACAATCAGTATAACTAACAATAAAAATATCCTAAAATATTGCGCATTTTAATTACCAAGTTGTATTTTATTTTCTTCTTTTCTGGGCCCATTTGACTTTCAATTGATCCAAAAGCTCAAAGTTTTCATAAATAAATGGTCTTGTTTCTCTCATTCCTTCTATTACTGATTTTGCCCTCTGCCAAAAAGGACTTGGGTTAAAGACATCAAAATAAAGATTAGTGTCAATCATTTGTCTTTTTACCAAAGTACCTGACAGTTCAAAAAAACCACAAACACGAGTAAAATGGCATCTCTCCCTAGATGTACCCTGATATTTTTGTTTATATTCTTCGTAGCTTTTTGCACTAAAATCTTCTAAAAACCAAAGAATAGAATCTCTGTTTCGATCATAAATCTCGTACAGTGAAAATAGGGTATCTACGTCTTTACCTGCCAACAATAGTTAATAGGAAATAATGAATTAAATATTTTTCATTACTTGTATACAAATACCTTTCATCCGAATCAAACTACGAAGGTATTGAGTGCGAACTACTGGTATGTCCACTAGATCTTACTCACGTACTTGAGGAAGCAAGACTGACCATTAATTTATTATTAATTATATCAAATGAAGCTGGTTTTTAAGATCCTTTGCCCGGTTTCTAATTGTCACTTCTGTTACTCCTGCTGCTTCTGCAATGTCAATCTGCCTTATTGTTTTCCCATCCAGTTGAAGTGATACATATAATACCGCTCCGGCAAATCCCATGGGATCCTTTCCAGCAGAAAATTCTTGCTCGAGAACTTTTTTCATAAGGTCTCTAGCATGTCTTATTGTCCTTTCACTCAACTCAATTTTATTTCCTATCTTATCTATACATTGGAAACAATTTACCTGCGGTATTTTTCTCTGCAAGTGAAATACAATTTCCCTGTAAATTTTAGCAATAGTCTTCCTTCTTAAATTACTGGTTTCTGCAAGTTCATCAATTGTTCTTGACACACCCAGTTCTCTACATGTTATATAAAGACACGCCACCAGGACAGCGTTTATGGTTCTACCTCTTATCAATCCAGCTTCTTGAACCTTTCTATATGTATATGCAGTTTTTTCAACTACGGAAGGTGTAAGGCCCAACTTATCCTTCAATCTGTTCAGTAATAAGAAGGCAGTTGTAAAATTACGAGAAGAGCTATCGCGATACATAGTCCTTGAATCCCATATCCTTAGTCTATTCATTCTAGCTTGCATACCTGAATCAATGTATTGGCCGGTAGAATCTTTGTTTGTTTTGCCAATGACTGTTGACAGATTCATATCATGAACTGCAAGAGAAAAAGGCAATCCAGTCCTACTCTTATCACTTTCGCGATCCTTGGAGTTCGTCCACTCTTTACCAATTTCTTCTATACTATCCCGAACTACTGTTCCGCAGTTACTACACACTAGTTCTCCAGATACTGTATCTGTGACCATCTTATTTTCTTTGATATTGCACGTCGAACACGTAATTAGCTTTGACATTATAACGTTTAATTACTTATATATGCGTCAATCAAGTATTTAAGTATTTTGATCTGCGTTAATTACCTAGATCGTGTTCACACGAATGTAGGGGTTCCGGTTCCCGCAATTAGTTAACTTATTGCAGATTTTAATATCAATTATGATACTTTTATTGAGATCTTAATATTCAAAGCTGAAAGTCTTCCAGATAGAAAATCTAATTAATTGAAAATAATTTAGAAACTTGTATCCCTTTTATAATATATTGTATATATAAATTGTAGTGACCATGATGGTCGAATCAAGTTCAACGTTGATGCAATATCATCTATTTGAACAAAATACACAGGATATATCAATTACAGATAATCTTGATAATGAAATAGAATGTCCAAGATGCCATGATGTTATGACTTTATTCTCTGGTTTTGATTTTCTGTACTATCAGTGCGAAGAGTGTCATTTACCACTGTATACATCATCCAATCAATTTGTTAAACTATGATTACGAATAGAAACTAAAAAATTTCGAATGAATAAGAAAATCTCTGCTCTACATACAACATTTATTTTAAAGTAACACAATACAATCTTTGTTTAAATGTTTAGAGTAAAACAATCTGTAACTTATTTGCTCATTGTTGGATTGTTTGCTCTAGTATATCAAAATTCTTTTTGCTGTGCTGTTGTTTATTCTCAGGAAGCTGATCTCAAATATACAAAACAATTAGGAACGAAGGGCATTGAACAAGGACAGTTTACTAATCCGCATAGTCTAGCAGTTGACAATATTGGTAACATTTACGTAGGTGACACAGGCAATAAACGAATTCAAAAATTCTCTCCAAATGGTACATTTATTTTGAGTTGGGGTTCTGTAGGAAGTAATGACGGACAATTTTCGGGTTTGCATGATCTTGCGGTAGATCCTGAAGGGAAGTTCGTATATTCTGTTGAGCTCAAAAATCATCGAGTTCAAAAATTTGATTCTAGTGGGAGCTTTATCACAAAATGGGGATATAACGGGACAGGTGGTCGCGACTCGATGAGAGCGCCGCATCAAATAGTGGTAAATTCTGTAGGGAATGTCTACTTGACAGATCCAAATGGTAACCAGATTCTAAAGTATTATGATAATGGTACTTTTATAGGAACCATTGGATCAGCAGGTACGGATCCTGGAAAATTTAATGGCCCCCATGGAATTGCAATCGATGCTAAAGATAATTTTTACGTAACTGATATGAAGAATTATAGAATTCAGGTTTTTGATAATAAAGATTCATTTGTAAGACAATGGGGGTCTTCGGGGATTGGAGCAGGCCAATTATCTGAAACTGTTCCGGGCATCGCGATTGATAACAATAATCATGTGTATGTCGTTGATAAAATAAAATCTCGAGTCCTAATGTATGACAACACAGGCAACTATTTATCCAATTGGGGATCTGATGGCAATGGTCCTCAACAACTACACAAGCCAGAGGATATTGCTGTCAATAATCAAGGCGATATTTACATCACTGATACAAGGAATTCCAGACTTCAGATGTTACATCTAGAATAATAAAGACGTTTTTGGCGTTCCTTTAGATTAGAGTTATTCGTCGTTAAAACTGAGTATGAGATATATCAAATAGTTTCTCTTCACTTGAAGACGACTCTAGCACCATCGCTGATTTTATTCAAAAAATTCTCTTCTTCGGTACTATGCCCTATAATTTTTCCCACTATATTTACAGGAGAATAGGCGAGTATTTCTCCGGACTTACTAATCGGTGTGGGTCCAAAAAAGAGACACAAGGCTGCTCCTTCCGGCCAATATGCAACATCGAATAAATTTACCTTTATTTTAGCATTTTCGGGTTCTTCTGCAATTTGAGTCTTTTCTGTGTATAGCTCATCACCCCATCTATGGATGCTAACTTCAATAGGTAGATTTTTAATTATTTTCTGAACGGTTTTTGGAGAATGCGAATCATCCAGTTCTACTGAAATCTCTCCCCTAACATCCTGAAAAATGACTCTAATCTGTTTCTTCATTGTTTCTACAGAACTTGCATATATATTAAATTCTCCTGCGGTCGACAATCTTCGACCGATGCCATGGTCTTGTTCTAACTTTCTGTTTGCACTCCTTACAACGTAAGACTAGTTTTGGATATTTCAACTCGCATGTAGAGCAATAATTGTAAAAGTTGTAATCAATTCTGCTAGGTATCCGTTTTGTCTGAACTTTTCTTCCATCAGTCTTAAGCAGGCTTGGGGCTAAAGAGTTATGGTCCTTAGAAACTGCAAGTTTCGTATCATAAAGTGAACCTCCCAGTAGTTTTGAGTTGGGATTGTCCTCTTCAACCTGAGATAAATCGTTACTCTTGAATAATACCATTTAAAATCCCCTCATAACATGAAATAAAAAAAAATAATTTAGTTAACTAGTTCGACTAGTCAATCAATTTTTATTTCTTTGGATTTTGATATTATAGGTTTTTTGAGCTGTATCCTTAATTCTAGTATTCCGTTGATGTAACTTGCCTTTGTAGAGTCAGCGTCTAATTCTTTATTTACTGGAAGCTCTGTATGATATTTCTTGTTGCCTTTTTCAGCGTGTATCGTTACCAATCCTTCGTCCATAGTTACCTTTACATCTTCTTTTGTTATTCCAGGCATCTCCGCTGTAATTATCATTGTATTCTCTTTTTCGTTGATTGACGTATCTACAAGTGGCTGGCGGGCGGTACTTTGTTCTACCAATCCTTTGGCTGAAGGTCTTACATTCCCAAATTCTCTTACGTGAGGCTTTCCCTCCGGTCCTACTGTAATTTGGTATCCATAGTAGTATGGTAACGTCTCTGACGCTGTATCACCAGATTCTCTCACGGTTCTAAAGACTCTGTTCAGCATGTCTTCAGCTTCTGAAAAATCCCTGTCTATCTGTTCAAAAAATCTATCTCTAAATCCCCACGGATCTTTCCACAATCTAACTTTTCACCTTACATTATGTAATGTATATTACAATATATATACATTTCTTCTACAGATATAACCTTTGTGACTTAAATTGAAAAAATATTGATTATTAAGAATATCGAAATTGAATTGGATGTTAGCGTGATCCTTGTTCGATGGAAAGGAACTACAAAATTCTTTTATATATGGCTAGAGAATTCGAATCAGAATTTGTTTGCTTTTTTCATTTAGAACCATAGCAATTTTAATTGTTTTGTCAGGAATACTTCTAGTCATCTCCTCAAATTTCATTATGAATCATGAAGGTGGTGTCTTGGCAAAGCCTGGGAAGGATAATCCCGGGAAAGGACACGGAAAAAATAAGAATAATGATTCAGGAGATAATCAGCAAAAACATAAACCAAAAGATGAACCAAAAGATGAACCAAAAGATGAACCAAAAGATGAACCAAAAGATGAACCAAAAGATGAACAAAATAAGATACAGGTCGAAACAGACATTTACAAAGGATTTGCTTTTGATATTGACGGTGATAACGTTAGTAAAAGCTTTAATTTAGCTGCGGTTGGAGATTTTGGATGTTCAAGTAACGCTGAAAAAACAGTTGAAAATATTCAGAAAAATGAACCTGAGTTGGTATTACCATTAGGAGACCTTTCATATCAAAAAAGTGCCAACTGTTGGTTTGATCTGATGTCACCACTTAAAAATAAAATATTCACAACATTAGGGTACCATGATGTCAATGATGGACAAGCAAAAATAGATCAATATTATAAAAGCTTTGAGTTAGATAAACCGTACTATTCATTCGACTATGGAAAAGTACATTTTATAGTAATGGCTTCAGAATCGAAATTTGAAAAAGGTTCTGAGCAATATAACTTTGTAGTGCGGGATCTTGAAGAAACATCAAAAAACAAAGAAGTTAATTGGGTGATAGTAGCCAGTTATGGACCGTTTTACACTTCCCCATCTAAGCATACAGCGGAAAAGGATCTTAGGGATATCTATCATCCACTGTTCGAAAAATATGATGTTGATTTAGTTTTGCAGGCACATAATCACAACTATCAGAGAACGTTTCCAATATCATTTAACACCGGTGATAGTTCTAAACCAACAGTAAACAATCAATTTTCTACGGGTTATAACAGTCAAACAGATGGCATAGTTTTTGCAATAGTAGGCACAGGTGGAGAAGGTTTCTATCCTTTAGATGGTCAAGCATCTTACACCGCCACTCAATTTGACAGATTTGGATTTCTAAATATAGACTTTAGTAATGGGAATCCGCATACAAAATTAACAGGAACATTTTATGACAACAAGGGTAACGAAGTAAGAGACCAATTTACAATTGAAAAGGAAATAAAAAAATAATGGAAATTAGAGCCTCAAAAGAAGAAATAACAATCTATAATTTAATTGCAATAAAAGGCATTCTTATTATAGAGGCCCTAGCGCTGTAGGGAGCCACTCGCCTACAAAAGTAGTTATGATCCAAATGGCAACCGCAACAATCAATGCTTTTAGCCATCCCATTCGATAGATTGCTTTTAAAGCCAACAGCCAGGCTATTCCTCCCAGGGCCGCCGAAAGAAAACCATATCCGAGTACAATATAGGAAATATAGTACACTATTGAACCTATAATCGCGGCAAAAAAAGCTAATTTCAGGCTTCTTCGTCTCATAAAAAACGTGACTACGTAAATTACAACAGTAGAAATTAGTAGTCCGACAAGGAAACGAATAATTGAAGCAGCATCAAGGTTTTCAAATGCCATAGATATGTCAGATCGTGTATATTGACTTTAATAAATGGTTGACGGTCGGACGGTCGGACGGTCGGTCAAACCCATTTAACCGATTTATACTTTGTAAACCAATTAATGACATGAACAAGTCCAAATCAAAGACAGTCAATATTATAGATATAGACACA
>Ga0209995_1000033_pt1 | contig 21902 bp, 20 predicted proteins | sample InoplaM3AM_FD_187580 | JGI IMG/M metagenome (GOLD analysis project Ga0209995, IMG submission 187580) | Arabidopsis thaliana rhizosphere microbial communities from the Joint Genome Institute, USA, that affect carbon cycling - Inoculated... | ecosystem: Host-associated > Plants > Roots >... | reverse complement strand
TGTTAGCGAATATGTCAAATTCATTCCATCTGCTATGTTACTACCCAGTGTCCACAGGTCTTTTGATGTTGGGGGATTGAGTATAGAAGGACCCTCACCCGAAAACCCTCCGTTAATTGCAATTATAACTACGCTTACTAAAATTCCAATTCCTGCAAAGATTCCTGTAGCTACAAAGATTATTCTTTTCGGACTCATCTCTTTTATCGCTACTGTAAAAAAGACTTGAAAATAAAAATAAAAATGAAAAAATGGTTACTGGACAACCAAGCCAAACTGACCTGATTCAACGAAATTGCTTGGTGCACCTGATCCGGCTGTTGTTATCAGTACCTTTACAGTAACTTCCCCTGGTGCCTGGAAGATGACATTTTGTACCGCAGTTCCATCTGGTGCAAGTTGGTTATCTTTTCCGTAAATTAATTGTCCTTTAGCATCTACAACGGCAAAATTATATCCAACTTCGGTTATCACGTTTTTCTTGTCATCCATGAATATAATTCCAAATTTCGTATTATTGCCGGCCTTTATCGTAGTAGGTTCCCATATTAGCTTAATAACGTAGCTCCCACGCTCTGTCCTCTGCTCTAGTGGTGGTACTGGAATCTCTTCTTTGCTTTCAGGCTGCTTTGGTTGTCCTTGTCCTGTTGCGAGCAATTCAAACGCATACTGGGTTGGAGGATTGCCCGTGGTAGTATCTGCAAAAGTTTGTGCCTTTATGGGATAAGGAAATCCGTCCTTAATCCAAATGGTATTATCGACTCCCTTGTGAAATACAATTGTGGTGGTATCAAAAGTTCCTGCAGGTGTGGTAATAGTAGCTTTGCCTGCCGGAGTAATTGGTGAGCCACCAATTGATGCTATTTTGCCCCAATTCTGTGCAGTTAGTGATTGACCGGGCTTTGATACAAATGCTGATAGCCATTTTAATGAACTTGAATAACCGCTCCTGTACTTGGCCATTTCTGGAGGGATTTGAGAAGTTCCCAATGCAGTTAAATCAAGATCACTTAGGTGGAGAGTTCCGTTGATTACGCGTCCCTGGTCCACAATAAACGTTGGAGCCACCCAATATTTACCAGTCTCATTATAATCCTTAAAGTAAATCGTCATATCAAACGGACGGCCAGCATTTGTATCCTGTTCTTGCACTCTGTATGTTACATACATATCATTTTTTGCTCCATCACCGACGTACCATAAATTTCCTGCCTGTGCAAATCCCTTGTTCATACTAGATTGCGAAATTAGTAAAAGGCTTGAAAATAACACAAACACAATAATTGGTTTGCCTAATGACAATTGAAAGTTGCCCATAGTTTTGTTAAATTGGGATTCGCACTCATAAACTTTTAGCATCGTGTATCCTCATCAAGCTGGTAACTTTGTTGCCGTCTAATAATTTAGATAAACTAATAAGAGATGCGTAAATCAGAAATAGCAAATGTGTGATTGTCCCGGCGTTCATTTCTATGAAGTTGATTTTAAGCTATATGGAATGAAAGTTGTTCCGTCTCACAAAAACTGCGGAGACCCCTTAAACAATGAGCAATTCTCAAAGTTCGAAAAGGAATTGATAAAATACTGGGGAATTGAAGAAGCTTAGCCCACAAAATCAGTTTGGAATAACCTAATTGATGATTAAGGTTTAAATCCATATGCAAAGCTTTCAAAATGAATGCGTCAACTTTATTAGTATCCAATCCAAACTTTTGTTTAGGTGTATTTGAATGACAAAGATGTATAAAGTAACAATAGATGCTAGCGGAATAAGCCAAGAAGACGGAAAGGTATGGGTAGAAGAGTTGGGCAATATCTATGCAGACATGGAAATTGATAATGTGTCAGTGTCTGGAAACAAGATTTCATTTAACGCTGGATTTTCAGGTATGGATGATACTCAACCAGACGACATCAAGATGAGATTAGATGAATATCTTACAATGAATGAAGCCTTTCAGACAAAATCTATAAACGTCAGTTAAAAAAAGACTTATTTTTTTTATTTTCTTTCTCTAAAACATGTAAAAAATCAGTAAAATAAATTACCATTTTTCAAAATATTGTAAAATTAATGTTCATATTTATATAGTCGAGGCGTTTTTTATATATGGAAGGAAGATGACTTGTAAAGGAATATGTATACGACACAAAGCCCAAAAGCCGGTCGGTTCAGGAAGGTATGTTAGCGGTCAAAAAAGATGCCAGATATGCGAAATTTTCATAAAGTGGGATGGATTATGGTGCCCATGCTGTGGATACAGACTGAGAACAAAGCCAAGAAACCTGAAATATAAGGCAAAGTTAAGGGCACGAAGGGTAAAGGAGATTGAACCAATATTGGTTGCTCCCGTCACTTAATTTTTCAGCAATTTTTGGCAGTTGCGTTTTATCAACGCAGACATTTTCATTGTGTTTTCATAATCACTTGTAAGGTCCAAAGCTATTCTGTTAAGCTTGTAGTAGTTCATTTGAGCTGAATTATCTTTTTGCTCAAGATGACTGCATACCAGTTTCCCAATATAGTAATAGCAATCAGCTAAAAGTTTATGATTAAGTAAAAACTCAATTTTTGATGATAATAACTCGACGTCATATCTTTCCTTGAGAATCTCTTTTAGAGCTCGAAACGATCGATTCAGTATTGTCCTTGTTGCCCTTTCTACTCCCAGACATTCAATACAGGTTTGAATAGCTTCATTTATGATATCTTTTTTTACTTCAAGCTGGCGCAATTGGTTTAATTCATGAATGGGCATTGGCCTTACCTCAGATGTCAGTAGGATACCTTCAAGCAGACCGTATGCGGCTATCTTGAGGTTTAATGGAGAATTTAATTCTGCTTCTTTATTGATACTATTTTTAGATACATTAAACAGCGCATCAACAATTCTCCTCTTACCGGCAGCCTTAAACGATCTTTTAATGTCTATCTCCGAAGAGCGCGGTGGTGAAATCAACAAATCGCCAGTTATTTCTGGTATCATTTTATAAAGTAAAATGTCATTACTCTGTTTTGGAAACCCCTGAAATTCCAATGTATCTTTTCCAAGTTTTACTATCTTATTTTGGGGATTTGACTCATTTTTACCAAACATAGCAATATCATACTCACAGCAGTCATAAGATACAAGGGGAGCATCGGCCCTGCAACCCACTAGAGCCATTTCCGAATTATGGCTTTCGGTTAGATAATGTAAAATTTCGTCTGGTATCTTCATTTTGAAAAAATATGGTTTTGTAGTAAGAAAGTTAACGCATACTTTCCATATCTTCAATATTCCTGAAATCATTTGGGTTTAGTCGAAATCCGGTTACCGATTCATAAGGGATTTCGCTAACTTTCATGTGATAATCAAGTTTTCTTTTTCTAAATTTTGCATATAACCAGAGCACGAATCGTTCTTCAATACTTGCTGCTTCCTGCTTGTTAATTTCAGGGTGTATTTCAATCAATCTTTGTACCAGTCTCAAGTCCAGGGCAACATGAAAAAAATCCCATCCTAGAGTTTTTTTGCCATTAGCGTAACACTTGTAATAGATACTGTCCATATGTACTTCTTTTTGAAGAGATCCCAGGAATTCCATTATCTTTGGACGTTCTTTATCAAAATTAATACAAGACCCATTTATTATTATGGAATTTGCGGTATCATCAGTTAACTCAGTGTTCATCTTCCCAGGTCTGTTGTCATTTTCAATCAGAACAATTTTCTTGATATAGACATAATCCCCTATATTGGTACCAATAAAATCTCTTGTTTTGGCATCGATTCGAATTATTTTATCATTTGTATTTTTGTTGCTATTTTTATTGTAATTCTTATTCATATTATCTTTGATCTCATCAGTAGGGTGCAATGAGAGACAAATAATATTGGCGCTATTTTTAGGACCAATGATATTAACAACGGCGCCCTCAGCAATGTTTAGCGTACGCATTATTTCCGGATCAATTCTTACGATGTCTCTATCTTTATCTTGTATTTCGTTTTCAAGAACTTTTAAAGGAAATCCAGAATTATCAGCCATCTATTGTTTAATGCATATTTCTATATAAGAATATTATCAAATAAAGTCGGCCTTGATAAATTGCATTTCACATGGTGCAGTGCATTAATGGATACAAATATCAAATGTGAAACTTTGTAGAGGCCATACTGTCCACTAGGAGTTATTTTTTAAAAAAAGAAAAAAAGGTCGTCTTTTTCCTGCTTTTATCGACAGTGTGACAGTTAGCTTATGGAATAGATCTGCTGTACAGCTTTCCTTCAAGTGCAAGCTTGTACATTTCAGCCACGTATGGGTTCTTTCCAGGAGTTTCAGCGCCCAATTCTACTAGACGTGCGTATACTCTTACTACATATGCAAGAGCACCCATGAAAGCCACTACGACTCCCATGTTAAACATCCAGTGGTTTGGAACTGAGAAAATTTCTTCCACAAACCAAAAGTGCCACAATTCATTTACACCAATTGTAAACATGGTTGCAAGATAGCCTATGATGGTTATCTTTAGACCAGTGTTCATGGAGTTTCCAGGACCCCTCAGTACGGGTACCCTTCTGTCATACATTGCCACAAATCCCCAACCTAACGGTAGGGCTATAAAGTGACTGTATAACCACCAATGAGCTGGTGTAAATGCGCTGTCTCTAATTGCGGTTTGATGAAGAGATCCATCAACAAAGTTATCTACTTCTACGGATGCTGCGATTGAACCCAGCATAATGACCATAATGTAGATTTTCTTTAATCTTTGGATTTCTACTTCTTTTGGAATTAGAGTCGGCATCTGTGCCATTTTAGTTCACACGTAATTCATCGATCCTTTATAATAACTTGAAGATATAAAATCCGGAAGATCCAGTATAAAATTTGTATTATAGGTGCATACATTTGCCAATTATTCATCTAGAATCACTGGATACATAATAAATTTAGTCGGATTAAAAGATAATCGCTATTGATAATCATTAATGATAATCTTTATTAGGATATTGTCAAGTGTTAAATGATTCGTGTCATTTTTTCCTATTTATGATCTGGAACTAGTCTACATAATATATAAATTATTTTGCATTCCAGACAGAATGATGAATTTAGAGGATGGAATTAAAGTAAAAGTATTACTACTTTTCATGGTTACCTTGTTTTCTGCCGCTACCGTGGCTCATGTAGCTCATGTAGCTCATGGATTGGAGACATCGGGAAATGGAGATGGCACAATCAGTTGTCCTGGCGGCAAGTCAGAAAAGGGCGAACTTTCATTCAGTGCATTTTTGAAAGATTCTCCTATCTATGGAAGTTGGGAAGTAGTTCTTGATGATTCTTCTGACGATAAGACAAGCAATGGCGGCTACCTTGATTCTGGAAAAATAGACAAGAAAAACTATGATTTAGAGGGTAAAGAGACGACAAGTAATATTTGTGGATTGGATAAAAAGGCAAACATTTCAATCCATGGCGACTGCGGAAATAACGGAAAAATCCAAGTTCGAGCTGACACAGGTTGGAAAGGAAGTTTCGAAGGGAATATTGACTGTGGATAAAATCTCTCAAGCTGAACTGCTTTACTTTACAAGTTTGAGTGAATGAAGTAATCAGAAATAAGAAAAAACTTTGAGATTTGACGAACTCACGTACAAGACGATTACAAAACAAATAGAATTAACTTCTACAAGCTTGGTCGACTAGTGGGATTGCCATTGTTTCTTAATTGATTTTAACATACTTTTTATTTATGACTCATTTCAAACAAAGTGTTTGCGTAAGGGTAAGATCATTGTAATAGAAGGAATTGACAAGGCAGGCAAAACAACACAGGCAAATTTACTATTAAGGAAATTCAAAAGCAAGTGTGTCAAATTTGATTTCCCCGATTATACTACTCCAATTGGTAAAGAGATAAAGCAATTTCTTGATGGTAAAAGAGTTTATTCAGATCAGGTGAAAATGATGCTTCTTTCTGCAAACAGATGGGAGAAAAAGACCGAAATAGACAGAGCAATTGCCAAAGGGACCACAATTATCATGAACAGATACTATCAATCCAATCTGGTCTATGGCGTCTCAAAAGGATTGGAGTTAGACTGGCTTGTTGCGTTGGATGAAGGATTACCAAAAGCAGATCTTGTAATAGTCATAGATATCAAGACAGATACCCTGGTTACTAGATCTAAAAATAGTGTCATTGATACCTTTGAAAAAGACTTTGAGTTAATTCGCAAAGTAAAAAAGTCATACAGAGTTCTTGCAAAAAAATTCAAGTGGTATGTTATTGACGGAGAAAAATCAGTCGACGATGTTCATAGTCAGGTACTTAGAATAGTAAGAAATACAGTGAAAATTTAATTCAGTGTGGTATTCAATTCTATTTACACGACATGAAATTCGTTGGAGAAATAACCGATCCTATTCACAAGTTTATCAGGTTTACAGAGCTCGAAAAAAGGATAATTGATTCAAACGTTTTTCAACGATTAAGAAGAATTAAACAATTGGCGGGCGCTCATCTGGTTTATCCGGCAGCCCAACATTCACGGTTTGAACACTCTTTGGGAACAATGCATGTGGCAGGCTTGGCAGGAGAACATCTATTTTCTATAGGGGTAATAGACAAAGAATCAATTCAGGAGCTGCGTGTAGCATCTCTACTACACGATATTGGTCATGGACCTTTTTCACATCTCTTTGAAGAAGCACTAAAGGTTACAGGCAACAGTAATCATGAAACTCTTGGGGCCAAAATAATATGTAAGACTGAATTAGGTGATATTCTTTCTGATTATGGCTTTTCTCCGCAAACGATAAGTGAGATTTCTTTTGGTAATTCAAAAGTAAAATTCAAAAATGAAATAATTTCAGGAAGTCTTTCGTCGGACCTGATGGATTATCTTCCTCGAGATGGATTCTTTACGGGAGTGGAGTACGGAAAAGTCGATTATAACAGGATTATTAATTCATTCAGGATAACTGATAGTAAAAGCCTAGCTTTGGACATCTCATCCTTTTACTCTTTTGAATCAATGATAATTTCCCGTTTTGAGATGTTCCGGGCTGTCTATTTTCACAAGACAGTTCGATCTGCTGAAGTAATGCTATTGCACTCTATCTTGCTCTCAAGTGATATATTGAACCTAAGAGGATTATCGTTGACTGATTATCTTAACCTAACAGATGAAAGCATAATTTGCAGCATCTCATCATCACAAAATAACAAAGTTGCACAAGAAATGATTTCCAATTATTTGGATAGGAGATTACTCAAATGTGTTTATGAAAGATTTATTCGAAAACGAGACAATTATACAAAGTTAAATAGAGATAAAATTGAAGAATTGAGATTGGAAATTGCAAGATTGGCTAATATTGATGAGAAAAAAATTTTTCTTGATACGTATGGCATTTCACTAGTGCCACTTGCGCCAAACAAGCAAGAAATGAAATCAATACTTCTTGTTAGCGAGGACGAATTCTTTAAACAACCAGTTTCTAATCTGCCTTTGGTAAACTCAATAACAGGTTATCTTGATATGATAAGGGTATATACCAACCATAAGGATCGAAAAAAAATTACAAAAATATCAAAAGATGTGTTAGATAAGGAGTTACCCGAAAAGCAATGAAGAATTCCCAGACATTAAAACAAAAGAAGAAAATTCTAGTCATAAAATTAAGTGGCAGCGTTTTTAATTTCAAGACTACATCTCAATCGCTAAGGCAATACTCTCGACTTTTACTTGAAATGCAAACCAGGGTGCAACCAGTTGTAGTATCTGGAGGTGGAATAATTGCCAGGAATTATGTTAACTTGGCAAGGTCATTGGGTTCTGATGAAAGTAGTCTTGACATAATGGGTATTGAAATATCGAGGTTAAATGCAATGTTACTGTCTGCAGCCCTAGGAGATTCTGTTTATCCAGTTATTCCTACCAACCTTGAAGAAATGAGTATTGCCTGTGAATCAGGAAAAATAATAGTCAGTGGCGGTCTTCATCCAGGTCAGAGTACAAACGCCACAGCGGCGCTTATTTGCGAAAAAATTAAAGCTGACAGATTCCTAAATGCAACAGATGTAAACGGAATTTATGATTCTGATCCAAACAAGAATCCTAAAGCAAAAATGTTCAAAGAAATTACGATAAAAAAATGCATGAACCTCTTGAATACCGAAAGCACCCAGGCAGGAAGTTACGATCTCATGGATATAGTTGCATTAAAGGTAATAGAGAGATCCAAAATTCCTACATGGGTCATAAAATCAGACCCCACAGTAATTAGGAACCTTGTAATGAAAAATAGTCAAAGTGGAACAAAGATTACTGCTTAGCTTCATTTGATATCTCTCGGTATCGCTATTAGTGGCGTTCATAACTTCGCAAGAACGCAATAATTTGTTTTGTGAGTTATTGTAAAGAGTAACGCTCATGTTTTAGATTTAGGGCATAACATGATATACAAACTCGAATTTTCGTTCATTAAATATTCCACTGCCTCATAATGTGCGTCAGCAATTCCGAGCTACAAAATTATGAAACTGTCTTTATCTGACCCTTAAATTCAGGAATGCCGTCATTTAACATTTTTTTATAGGCTTCTTCGGCTTTATCTTTTGGTAACGGTTTTGATTGGGCCTTGGCGTAACCATCATTATCACACAGAAACAGCATGGCCCCAGCTTCCCTTTCCATTTTAGCTACTAGCATTTCTTCGCCAACAGGAGCAAACCCATTGCCATCTTGTTTTGTGGTGTACGTTAACATGGCATATCCAGTGTAATCAAATAGCTTTAGCTGCGCCTTTTTAGATCGTTCATGACCAAGAATAGAAGCCTTGTGATATTGCATGAACAGCTATTGGTTTTCACCTTCTAAAAGGATTTAGATATGAAATTATCGAGCCAATTGATCTCCTCACAACTTGATTCAATACTTTCTGTAAACAATAGCACATACTCGCATCAATATAATTATTATATCCTGATTGCCTAATTGCGAACATCTTAATGTCTTCATCTGCAATGTCAATAGGTGAACATATCGATGAATTACGAATTAGAATAATTCATATCGTAATTTGCATCGCTATAATCACTATCTTTTCAATGAGTTTTGGTATAAAGTCGGCAGTCATACCAATTGAACTTCCATCGCTGGATGCAGGAGGACAGCAAAATAATTTAACGATATACTATCCATATCCAGCCCCCTTTGACAACATAGCCCTCCAGTTGACAGTTTTTATGAAGGATACGTTACTTCCGCCGGAGGTAGAGTTTATCCAAACAGCCCCCGGTCAAGTGTTCTTTGCACAGGTTCACATTTCCTTGCTAATAGGCTTGATTTGTTCCCTTCCCGTCGTAATCAGGGAAATATTTGGGTTCTTTTCCCCGGCATTTAATCAAGCATTAAGCAAAAGAAAAACTAAAGATAAAGGAGCAGCGGCATCAGGCGAACAAGATTCTAATGATGTTATACAAAGCTATGAGGAATCGATAGCAGAACAAGGAAAAAAAATTAGCTCGCCATTTTCAAAATCAAAGATCCTCAAAATAATCCTGCCAATATTTTTCTTATTCATATTCGGTGTAGTATTCTGCTACAATTTTGTAATCCCATTTACACTCAACTTTCTCTACAAATATGGAGAATCAATTGGCGCCGAGACATTTCTGACGGTCGATGATTTTATAACATTTGTACTTCAATTCATATTGAGTTTTGGCATAGCCTTTCAGCTTCCAGTATTAATGTATGGACTATCTTTGAGTGGTCTGACAGATTCAAGGTTCTGGCAAAAAAACTTTAGATATGCAATAATAATTATTACAATCTTTGGCGCTGTAATAACACCAGATGGAAGCGGTGTAACAATGTGGTTTGTTGCACTACCAATGATTGGCCTATACGCTGTGGGCATTTTTGCCATTAAAAGAAAAGAAAAAGATAGCAACATGATAACTATCTAGCCCTACTGCAAAACACAATTTAGCTTACAAAATTATGTTCCAGTAGCAAAAGATAATTATCCTTTTTTCATATTTGAAACTAATCCCAGTGAGTCATATGGATCAATCGCCCCTTCTTCAAAATGATAAACAGAATCTGAGCTATTGGAAGGAGCTTCCAGAAAATACTCGTGTCATGTTAATATCAGCAATTTATTCTGGTGAAAACCAGAAAGTTCAACTGAAATTTTACGATCCTACTTTGCACGTGATTTACTTTTGGCAAGATAAAACGGATCATAAACCTTATTGTTATACTAAATTGGAAAACAAGGCAAGGGCGGAAGAAATCGCAGCAATTGAAAAGAAATTCCAGTTAAAAATAATACCAAAATTAGATCTAATGCTGGACAAAGAAATTCAAGCAATAAAAATAATAGCTCCTGACCCTCTGTCAATAGGTGGAAAGGGTGGTATTAGAGAAAAACTCAATGTTTGGGAAGCCAACATCAAATATCATGAAAACTACCTTTATGATACCGGATTAATTCCAGGTTCATACTATACGAGGAAAGGAGACCAAATAGTAGAAGACCCGTATAAAATGTCCGAAATAGTACACAATGCCCTTAAAAATTTTCTCTGGGACAAAATCCTCGAAAGCAAAGAGGCGAGAAATGACAAGTATCGAGGATACGTGAGAGAATGGGCAGATTTACTGAATCAACCCATACCCGAAATTAAAAGAATAGCCCTTGATATTGAAGTAGATTCAGAAGAGGGGCGAATGCCTGTTCCGCGAGAACACGACAGAAAAATTACTGCAGTTGGTATCGTATCAAATGATGGATTACGAAAAATATTTCTTCTTGATCAAGACAAAAATCCCAACGATGGAACACAGTTAATACCAGAAGCAGAAATGTGCAAGACTGAAAAAGAGCTTTTAGAAAAAACATTCAATGTAATCTGGTCATATAGCGTATTAGTTACCTTTAATGGTGATGATTTTGATCTTCCATACCTTTATGAGAGGTCTCAAGATCCTGAAATTGATCCTGTTAACCATAGCATTATACCAAAAGAAGAAATCCCTCTAGTGGTAAAGAGGGATTCATTCGTAAAGAAAGGAATCCAGACAGAACCAGTTCAGCTAAAACATGGGGTTCATATTGATTTATTTAGAACATTTCAAAATAGGTCGATTCAAATTTACGCCTTTAGTCATAAATATTCGGAATTTAGGCTTAATGCAATATCAGAAGCACTACTTAATGATACTAAAATCGAATTTGATGGAAACATCAGTGATCTGCCTATTCAGAAATTGGCTCAATACTGCCTTAAGGACACTGAATTAACTTTTAGACTTACAAACTTCAATGACAGTCTCTTGCTGAAACTTCTGTTTGTAATTGCCAGAATATCTCGACTTTCTGTTGAAGACCTCTCTAGAGTAGGTGTCAACCAATGGATAAGGGGAATGTTGTATTATGAGCACAGAAAGATTAACGCGCTGATTCCTCAGAGTGAAGAGCTCCGGTTCAAGGGACAGGCTTCTTCGTCAGCAATCATTAAAGAAAAAAAGTATCGAGGAGGACTTGTAGTAGAGCCGACGCCAGGAATCCACTTCAACGTATCAGTGCTTGACTTTGCCAGTCTGTATCCTAGCATCATAAAGGTCCATAATTTATCGTATGAAACAGTAAACTGTCCCCATGAGTCATGCAGGGAAGATCCCAATCAAAAAATTCCTGATACTGATTACTGGACATGCAATCAGAAGAAAGGAATAACCTCCCTTCTAATAGGGTCACTGAGAGATCTTAGAGTTAACTACTATAAACAACTTTCAAAAGATAAAACAATCTCACCAGAGGAACGCCAACTATACACAGTTGTTAGTCAGGCAATTAAAGTTATTCTAAATGCAAGCTATGGTGTTATGGGAGCTGAAATATTTCCACTTTACTGTCTGCCAGTTGCCGATGCCACCGCAGCTATTGGAAGAAATATTATTACCAGTACAATACAGAAATGCAAAGAATCTGGTATAGAAGTTGTGTACGGAGATACCGATTCATTGTTTTTACGAAATCCTTCTGAAGGAAAGGTAGATGAAATTTCAAAATGGGCAAAAGCCAATGAGGGAGTAGATCTTGAATTGGATAAAGAGTATCGCTATGTCGTATTTAACAACCTCAAGAAAAATTACCTAGGGGTATTGAAGGACGGAACGGTTGATGTAAAAGGCCTCACTGGCAAAAAGTCTCACACTCCGGCTTTTATTAGAAAAACATTTTATGATATGCTAGAAATATTGGGTAAAGTCAATACAGAAAAGGACTTTAATACTGCTAGAGAGAAAATTAAAGAACTTATTAAAGACAGCGCAAAAAAATTAGAGACAGACAAATATCCTTTGGAGGAACTTTCTTTTAATGTCATGATAAACAAGTCTCCGGAAAAATATGGCAAAAAGACAAATGAAACTGTTAGAATAACATCAATAGACGGCCGTGATTCCTATACGAATTCAATCAAGGGAATTCCTCAGCACATAAAGGCTGCAATGCAGTTCTCCGATAATGGTAGAGAAATTAAGGCAGGTGACATAATCTCTTATGTAAAAACAAAGACTGCTGAAGGGGTCAAGCCAGTTGATTTAGCAACCCATAAAGAAATAGATACTGAAAAATACTTGGAGGCAATGGAAACAACTTTTGACCAACTATTAACAGCCCTGGACGTAAATTTCAAATCGATAATTGGTAAACCAAGACAGAGCAACTTGGATGAATTGTTCTGGTCAAATTAGAATTGTTATCATCAGTTTGCTTTAAAAATAAATATAATAATAAGATTCCATCATTCATTTAGGCAAATTGACAAATATTTTCGATATTTTGGATTCTTTCTTTATTACTCCGGAGAGGACCGAAGCTGGATGTTCCTTTGGTGATATCGATGCGAACATTACATTTAATGAGGCAAATATTGTGTTTTTTGGTGTTCCACTAGAGATGACAACATCATTTGGAAAGGGAACTAGTCGAGGCCCTGAAGCCATTAGGACTACTTCTGCTCGTCAAATTGAAACATATGTTTATGATGAAAAAAAAGATATAGGGGATGTTGCAAAAATCTTTGATCTGGGGGATATTAAGATTCCCTATAATGAAGGTAAAGTAGACTCGGTCTTTGCGTTTTTAGATGAGAATATTCCAGTCCTGGTGAGAGAACTTGAAAGGACAAAAAAGAAGCCGTTTATGTTGGGAGGCGAACATACCATCACGTATTTTTGTTTCAAAGGTCTTTCTGAAAGTCAGCCATTGCTGATTCACTTTGATGCGCATCGCGATTTAAAACCTGAATATGAAGGTTTGAAACTCTGTCATACTACTCCGTTTTATAGACTCATAGATGAAGGATACATCAAGGGTAAAAACATAATACAAATAGGCATCAGACAGACCGACAAGGAGGAAAATAACTTTGCAGAAAAAAATGGCATTGTTACATTTGATCCATGGGAAATTAAAAATAATATAGATAATGTAACTGAATATATATCTAAGGTTACCTCTAAAAGAAACGTCTACATATCATTTGACATCGATGTTTACGACTTGCCTTATGTTCCCTGCACAGGAACCCCAGAACCATTTGGATTGGATCCCTTTGAAATACTAAAGATAATTAAAAGTATTGACGATTCTGCAAATTTGGTGGGAATGGACCTTGTGGAAGTTTCACTTAAAAATGGTGATTACAGAGAGGGAACACTTGCAACACAGACACTTCTGAGAATAATCCCTAGAAAATACGTCTAGTTTGGTTTATCTTGGGTTTTTAAATAGATGAGCTTTTAAATTTTCAATTTCCCATTTGTTTGTCTTTGCATTATTGATTGATTAGCCCCATCTAGCTCTTTCGTTTTCTCTATCTTCCTTGGTTGCCTTTTTCCAATCTTTGTAATGCGGTCTGCACAAATAGACTCTTTTGTTTGACGTATTAACTTGCAAATCTGAAGCCATGCTCGCCTTACTTCCACTTATGGATCTTTCCGCTGGATTTTCGCAACCACTTACGCTGCAGTTTACTCCTTTGTCCACTCTTCCCATTTGAAAGGGATCTAGTTACGAAATATAAAAACATTAGAGTTAAAAGCCCGGTTTAATATGTGATTATTGCATCGAATCAAGCCATGATTATTGGTCGCTTGGACAGATAGCTAGGCAAATTTAGTGGTAGATATGGCTTGTCTGAAACTTGTAACTTGATGTTTTTTATCAGATTTTCCAGGTTGATACCATACTGAGACTTGGATAATCTTTCTCTAACCACCAATTCTCCGCCCTCTACTTCTTTATCTCCAATCACAATAATGAAATGAATCCACTCTGATTCGGCTTCTCTGATTTTTTTTGCCACAGAAAGCTCTCTATCGTCAATGTCTGCTCTGATATTATTTCTGTCCAATTCACTTAAAATTTTCTGGCCGAATTCTAAATGTTTTGACGCAACCGGAATAATTCTCACCTGTGTGTGTGATAGCCATAATGGCAAGGCTGGGACTTTGCCCCTGGTAGCATCCCTGTCCGATTTTTCTAACAATGCAAATATTACGCGCTCAACAGCGCCACTCGGAGAGTTATGCAAAATAATTGGATATTTTTTCTCGCCATCACTGTCAACAAATTCAATGTTGTATCTTTCGCCATTTTCAACGTCTATTTGGTCGGTCGATAATGCAGCAGCTTTTCCCATACTGTCTACGAAATTAAACTCCCATTTTACAATAAAATAAAAGAATCTTTCTTTCCAAATCTCTACAATAATTGGTTTCTTCATTCTCGCCGCAAATTCTTTAATAAATTCTTTATTCTGTTCATAAAACTCTGAAGTAAGGCGGATAACCATATCCACATCGTCGTTTGGTGAAATACCAAGACCTTCTATTACTTTTAATGATAACTCAAATCTCTTTACAAACTCTTCTTTTGCCTGATCTATATCTTTGCAAAAAGCATGGCAATCTGGCATGCTAAACGCCCTGAGTCTTCTGAGACCTACTAGCTCTCCGCTCTTCTCTCTTCTAAATGAATATCTCGTCAATTCATAGAGCTTTAATGGCAATTGCTTGTAAGAAATTTGAAAATCTTTGGCCATTAGAAACTGACCAAAACATGCCGCAAACCTCAGAAAAAGTTGTTTGTTGTCTGACTGTATATTATATTGTCTGGCTGGAAATCTGTTAAAATAACTATGAATAGAAGGATGATTGGAATCATACATTACCGGAGTTTCAACTTCAATTCCACCATACTCGTGTATCATTTTAGTAACATACGTCTCTATCAAAGATTTCATTAAACGTCCTTTCGGATAGTATCGCATATTTCCTCCGTCTGAAGAAGGTTCATAATCGACTAATGCCAGTCTTTTCATTAGTTTTACGTGAGGTGGTATTTCAGATACTGTTCTCTTTTTTGATAACTCATAATCGGCAAGTTTGCTAAAGGCATTTTTCTTATCAAAACTATATTCACCTATTGGGATCATGTTTCCTTCAGTTGCTAATACATACCATGTCGAGTTAAGAGTATCTTCTGATTTTAATGCAATTGATTCAGTGTCTGTACCCACCGTCTTATTCTTGGCTCCGTCAGCATTTTTTTGAATTGTTTTTGCGTGTTCTGCTAGAGGATGACCCTTTATTTTTACATTAAATGACTTTGTCCAACCAAACGGAGCCCTATTTACTATGCCAAATAGACTTTTTGCCTTTTTTTCAACGGAAACTAAAAGTGCTTGAGCCGTTAAAGGGTTAGCCAAGTCTGAGCTGAGATGAGCATATGGATATACTAGAATGCTATCGCATTTTATCGTCTCGCTGTACGTTTTTAATTCCTTGCAAACACCATCAATTATCGACTCATCATCGTCTTTTTCAACTGCAATTAATGCCACTATGACATCATTAATTTTTTTACTTGATGTTGAAGGGATTTCTTCTGCTGACTCTATTTCCTTCGAAATCGGTTGGTATTCTATAAAATCAGAGTGTAACAAAAGTATACGCATTTAATGACGTGAACTAAACCTAAAAGCTCAAATTAAATGGTTTGGGAAAAAATCTGAATAAAGAACTAATAGTTGGATCTAAGTTCAATAAAGCGTGTTTCAGGGCTCAATTTTAAATTGGTAAACGGATATTTATTGAGGTCAATTCCTCCCGTAAAGTTTTGCTCAAATCTTGCTAGATTATGGGTGGAGTTGTAGGCCAAATTTAATCTTGAAGTATTATCACCGTTCAAAATTCTGACAAACCCATTATCAACTATCATCATGTATTTGTCTGTCTTAAACGGAGTCTTGCTGTAGAAGTTTTTAGCGTCAAATGTTTTATTGTAAACAAATTCTGGAATCCAGAAATACTGGGGATTGCCAATTACTGTTACCTTGTCTGCAGGGCTTATCGCAGAAGAATTGGTATTGCTATCGGGTAAATTGGAGAGAACGAAAGCAAGTGCCTGATAATAAGTTGTATTTATATTCAAAGTAATCAGCATGGTTATGCTGCAGATACCAAATACTCCGATAACAGCTATTCTGATGTACGGTAGCATGTTTTTCATTGTGATATTGGAAATATTCTTACCTATTTTTTCAATCATATTTGCTCCGGCGACGCAAAGCGGAGGTAGTAAGAGAATCAAATGAAATGAAGAAACATATCCTATTGCTTGAAGGAAGACAAAAACAGGAATTGCCCACATCAGAACAAAGTAGTCCTTTTTTATGGCAGCATAGACGAGACCGCCCATTCCCAAAATAAACAGTACAGGGTCTATCTCGAAAAATGTATTTATCGTATTAATCAATGGCCTGTCTCTACTAACTTGGTAACGCACACCGCTTATCCAATTATCCAAATCTCCACTAAGCATGGCGTGAAGCGGCCACATCATTGGAACCAAAAGCACGGGAATTAACCAAACTACAATGTATCTCTTTTTTCTAGTTATTACATATATCATAATAATTCCCAGTGGAATTATTGTAAAGGCAGGTATCTTTGTGAAAATAGCCAGTCCTAGAAAAATTCCAGAGATTATGAGAGTAAACTTGGCATATTGGAGTCCTGGACGGTTATTGTCAGGATTGATTTTATCTGGTTTCGCTTGTAGTAAGTGGGCCTGCTGCTGCTGTTGTTGTTGAGATTGTTGTTGCTGGTGGCTTTGATGATGTTGATTCTCTTGCTGGTAATCCTGCTGCATTCCCTGTTGGCGTCCTCGTCCAAGATTCAGAATAAGCAGTATTGACGTTAAAATAAAGGGCAGCTGAATTGACTCGAGAAATATTCTCCGAGTTAGCCAGGTAAATGGCATGACGGCAAACAATATGGAGGCTATAATTGCAACATTCCTGCCATATCTATATTCTGTGATTCTATACAGCAGAAAAGTATCTATTACAGCCAAAATCCCCATAATTACACGGGGAACCAAGTACAGTTGCTCAACAGGATTACTATTCCCTAGCACTTCTAGGTTCGGGTAATTAATAATGCTAAAGATGCCTGCAAGGAACATCTGCCCAAAATATGGGGCACGATATCTGTCCTGAGGTTGCAAACCCTGGCCTGTTTCGGTGGAAATTGCCTTTCTTAGATAATGACCCTCATCTGTATGTAAAGAGGGAAATCCTGTAGGATTCCAAAGGTGAGTGTAGAAAGAAAGAACAAGAGGAATAAGGATAAATATCAATGATCGCAGTTTGGTTCCTTCTCTTAGTTGTAATTGCAAATTCAAATTGCTTCTTTATCGTTAACTATGGCGTTTATGCATGAATTAAACCTTATGGATATTGCTCTACACGACTAATCCACTAGGTCAAAAGTTAGTCAGTATTTCAAAAAATTATTTTTCTTTCCCTGGTATTTTTTTTGTCAGTTTGTGCCTTCATGTTACCATGAAGAAGAGGCTTGATTCTCACAATCAAATTAGTTTATTTGGAACCTTTGGTAGAATTGACCGATTGGACAGCATTTTTGAGGATATCAAAATATTTCGTGGGAATTAAATTCCCGCTGGGATCGCTTGTCACTAGATTAAAGTTCTCGACTCGATGTGGCCTAAAATTCCAATACCAAAAAGCCCATCCATATGGATCAATTTGGTTGAATTTCTTTAAAATCGCCGTAGTGTCTGCTGGGGTGATGTCACTTTCTTCTGGATTTATCTCATAGACAAAGTCTCCTTCTTCGTTTATTACTTTATCTCTGTCCACGTTATTCCACTCCCCAATGTAAACAGGAACTCCGGAAAGGTTGCCGGCTGCAATGAACGTGTTGAGCCTTTCTTCTTGGTAGCTTCCCGGTGATGGCAGCCCGTATATACTAAATTTGAAAATAGTATTTGTCTTATTTGCAGGCGTCATTTTTGCAAGATTTGTTGCGTTAACTCCTATGTTACTTTTAAGATCAACAGGAATACTCATGCTGTATACTATGTCTTTTTTTGTTACCTTTCTCAATTCATCAGCTAAAAATGTATTATACTTTCCTACTTTATCCCACTGGTCTACACTGTGCACCTGTGGTTCACTCAATATTTCATATCCTACAGTACTCGGATGGCTATCAACGGTACTGACTACTTTCTTTAAGAATTGAGATTGCAGAGTCCATCCGTCAGTACCATTTACATCTGTAATCTCTCTGTTCCACCAGTGTGTCCACCATGCTACCGCTGATGGATATTTAGGTCCTCCTCCGCTGCCATAGGCGTATTCTGAATTATTTTGAAACAAGAAATTTGGAAATCCTGTTCCTCTCTGAGGATTAAGCCAGGATGACGTATGGAACTGGTGATTATCATATATTATTTTCAAACCATATTTATCAGCAAGAGTCGCTGCAAATTTCAATTCATTAATGAACGCAGTAGGATTCTTCACATAAGACTCCCAATAATACACATACCTGACATGGTTCATTCCACCATCTTTTATTATCTTAAAACTCTGATCATAATAGTTATCAGGGAAGGGATTCTTAAAATCACGTGTTTGAGGTAAACTTGTGTAGTATCCTAACATGTTTACTCCAATCAGTGGTTGAGAGTTTGTCCCTTGAGCATAGATTGGATTTAAATTTAGATTTAAATTTAGATTAGGATTTAGACTGGATATTGATGCAACATTTAGAATCAATAAAAAAACAAATGAAATTCCATAAGGAGACAATTTCATTAAAAATGAAAAACTTTGCTCCCAATATAAATTTAAGAGTAAAATTTGATGTATTAAGAATGAGTTTCTCTAGCACTTGAAACTAGTTGCTTTGTAGTAGTTAGGTCTTCTATTTTCTTGTTTATGTTTAATACTACTTCAAGCAAGTCAGGTTCAATCCTATTTTCCTTTATGAATGAGGCTAGTGCCTGAGTGTCTTTTGGAAGACACATTCCATCAAAGGGCCTACCAAATTCAGTGCCATACTTGCCGATTCTCTTATCCAATGATACGCCCAAACTTACAACTTTGTCATCTATTCCCAAGTGTTTGCATATTAAGCCTACTTCATTAAAGAATGAAATCTTTAATGACAAAAAGCAATTTGATGCATACTTGATTAGCTCTGCTGCCTCAAATGATGTGTTGATTATGTGTTTTGTCAGTGGTTGGTATATTTCCACCAATAATTTTGTCAAATCATTACCGTTCTCTTCTCCGATTATTACTCTATCTGGCTTGAAAAAGTCTTCGAGCGCTGAATTTTGTCTCAGAAATTCTGGATTATATGCAATTTCATAGTCAACCCCTCTCTTTTTTGTGCAATTTTTTTCAAGGTAGTTTAACACTACGCTGCGCATTGTACCAGGCAACATAGTGCTTCGGAAAACCAGCAAATGACGCTTATTAGATGAATTGAGATAGTTTGCTAGCTGGTACAGCGCCGATAGTATTTGCGAAAGGTCCTGTTGTGAATTATGAGTGGGAGTATTTACACAAACAAATGCAATATCTGTTTGCGATAATGCATCCCCCAAATCTTCAGCGACATTGAAACCATTTGACTTTAATGTCCTCAGCTTTTCCTTTGAAATGTCATAAAAAATTACTTCGTGTCCTAGCTTGTGAAATCCCTGGCCCGTTGCACTTCCTACCACACCGGAACCAACAATGCTTATCTTACTCGTGCAAAATCCCTCTTTATTATAGGGGGGTTATAATTAATCATATTTATATAATTCCTTTTGATTTTCAAGTAAGAAATACAGTAAAATTTGACAGTAACCATCTTACATCATTAACTTCTAGATAATAATAAAAGTTACTAATAAATAATATTGGAATTGAGTTAAAATAGTGGAATCCTATAAGGGCCAAATCCATCATAAATATACCGGGATTTTTGGCAACATAATTTTTGATCTAATTCTAATCGGCTTTGCGGTTTCACTAATTTTCTCCCCCCTGTGGTTTGACATTACTGATATTACTTATCAAATTAATGGCTTGCAAAATTATATAGCTAGGAATTTATTTCCAGATTGGCTGTCCAATTATTGGCTAATAATACCCCTGGGTGTTATAGGGATCTGGAGATGGACAGTATGGTTTATCAAAAAAGTAGTTGCTACTCTATATTCTCCGATAACACCAGAATCAACCAAGACTACTTTGAGAAGCGCAACTGATCTTAGTGTATCGGTAATTATACCTGTATATCATGAAGATCAGAAAATCTTTAGGCGATCCCTTGAATCATGGTGGAAAAATAATCCGTATGAAATAATTGCAGTCATAGATAAATCAGATCCAGCTTGCATTGCCGAGTTTAAAGAATTTCAACAGGGCAAGAATAATCTTAAATTAATAATAACTTCAAAACCTGGCAAGAGAGCCGCACTAGCTGACGGTATTTCAGAATCAAAAGGTCAGATCCTTGCTTTAACTGACAGCGACACAATGTGGGACTCTAATTTCTTGGAAAATGCGCTGCGACCATTCGAAGTAGATCCAAAAATCGGCGGAGTCACCCCACGATTTCACCCTATTGAAAGAAGAACAATCTGGCAGAAGATGACAGATATTTTTTGGGATATGCGAAACTATTTGGATATGCCTGCGCAGACGGCTGGAGGAAGGGCCCTTTCTTGCCTAAGTGGAAAAACTGCACTATATCGAAGGGAAATTCTGGAACCTAAAATCAAATATTTCCTAAATGAAATTATACTTGGCAGGAAGAAAGAGTCAGGTGAAGATAAATGCTTCACAAGACTTGTCCAACAGGAAGGATGGAAGACATATTATCAAAGCACTGCGGTAATTTATTCATCTGCTGCTCCAGGATTTGACCAATTTATCAGGCAAAGAATTAGGTGGGCAAGAAACAGTCATAATTCTGACTTTCAGAGCCTTTGGAATGGATGGGTGTGGAAATGTCCATACCTTGCATTCTCTATGATAGATCGTTTCATTTCCGTCTTTACGCTATTACTTGGTCCAATTTTTCTATCAATAGCCGTCATTGAAAATCAATGGGGATTAGCCGTCTCTATCATCATTTTGTGGCTTGTCGGAAGGACGATCAAAATTTTCCCACATTTGCGGCGTAATCCCATGGACCTTTTCATACTACCTGTGTATTTGGGAATAAGTTTCTTGATGGCGCTAACCAGATTGTATGCTCTTGTTACTATTCGTGATCAACATATAATCAGAGGTTTTAGAAAGGTGAAAGCAAGTAAGATAAAGATAATCAAGGACTACTTCTTGACCATCGAAATGATAGCAGGAATATTTATTTTTGCCATTACTTTGCACTAGTATAAAACTAAGAGCGTTTTTTACGTTTGTTACCTTCCTAGAGAAATTTGAGAATAAATCAAGTTTATAATCTGGTTTGAATTCCTTTTTGGGCTAAGTTTTTCTTGACTTTCTC
>Ga0209995_1000027_pt1 | contig 22644 bp, 40 predicted proteins | sample InoplaM3AM_FD_187580 | JGI IMG/M metagenome (GOLD analysis project Ga0209995, IMG submission 187580) | Arabidopsis thaliana rhizosphere microbial communities from the Joint Genome Institute, USA, that affect carbon cycling - Inoculated... | ecosystem: Host-associated > Plants > Roots >... | reverse complement strand
TTCAAACAAATTTATTAGCTCGTCTAATTCCTCATTACTAAGTGGCATCTCTCACCTCTGAAATCTCCTTTTACGCTTATTCCTACGATTGTTCTTTTTGATTTGGCGGTACCAGGCGGCGCGCTCTTCGTTCTCATAGAGCGTCCTGAAGTAGTTAATAGAATGATCGAGTTCATCAAATTCATCAGGCCCAACGCTGCCATCATAGCAATACGATGGATTATAATCGGATGTAGACTCAACCGACTCATCCTCCCAGATAAGGAAATTCGTGTAGCTATCGAAACTACCTTCCATCTACTCGCTACCTTTCCCCAACGATTTCAAAAACCGTTTCTTTTCTTTCGGAGTCATATTTTCCATTGCTGCTATTTGTTCTTCAGTGAGCCCGTACTTATTTTTTGGCTCTTTTTCTTTGCGAGGAAGGCGAGTGATGCCGTCAATATCGAAACTACTACCCATCGTCATTCCTAAAATGGATGCTAATAACATAGCCCTACTCATCCACCCTCCTTTTTCAGAGTTGCGAGGAAGGCGCGAGCAGGATAGGTATAATTAGTAATTACCCCATTTGAAACTTCCACCATTGTAGATCCCTTAGTCTTTGGCAGTACGCCGACATTCTTATATAATTCTAATGTTTTCACCGCATCCTGAAGCTTATTCTCAAGCCCAATAATAACTTCTCTCTTATGATCCGCATCTGCAGACCAGTCGAGCATGGCTTGTTTAAGCTCTTGTTTGGTTGTGGTGAGGTCTTGCTGGATGCGCTTACTAAAATTCTCTAGATGCTCGACGGCACGCTTTTCCAATTGAAGCTTGTCTTTCAGCTCAGCATTCTCGGTTTGGAGCTGTTTAGTTATAGCCAAATGATCGGGTGCAGATACAAAAGCACTACCGCCGCCTTCGTGACGATTGTGGTTCTTATACCAATCCCAAACCTCTGATGGATGCCACCATTTTTCTTTGGAATTCAGCGTATCAGAAGAAGGCCAAGTGTGGTGGCAGCTTTGGCAGATGTCATTTCCATTTGGCCTACGTTCTCTAGCTATATGGCTCGATTTACACTTAGGGCATTCACTCATCACTCCACCTCTCCAAGCTCTTGTAGGATCTTACCGATCTCATGTTTGATTTCGCCCCAAGATTTTAAGACTCCGGGCTTCCCATCAACTGGCTTTATTTTTAAATACCAATCTGGATCTTGAGTAAGCTTCAAAGCCTCAACAGCTTTGTCGTATTTTTCTTTAGGCACAAACAACTCATACAAATGAGGAAGCTCGTTTGGTTCAGAAACATCCTGATAGAACTTAACATTGCATTTCGCAAAAAAGACAACGTCTTGCTTGTACACTTCCTGCTGGTCGTAAGGGTGTTTCATCACCTTCCAGCTTTGGTTACTCATCATCAACCTCGTCTTGAACAACATTAAAATAAGGCCCATCGCAATCTAGACACATATCGTAAGATCCTATTCCACCTGCTGCCATGCCATAGTTATGAATCGAGTTACAACCGCCACAGTTAGGACATTTCTCTTTGCCCCCTGGTATTACCTTAAGCTTCCCACTTTGGTTTTCGGTCATTTGGATTTATCCTTTTTATAAATACATCTGGTGCAACAAGATCCACCCATTGAGTGATACCAATAGTAAGCGGTCCACCAACAATCAAGAACAGACCTGCACTTAAAACATTCGTTCCATCTCGCCTTACTTTGGGGGTTGGTCATAACGACTCTCCAATTCCTTTAACCTTACCTGATCAAGAGTGATCCTTTTCCAGCGGTATTCACAACGTTGACACTTACAAGCTAGAAACTCACCATTAGTAGTTTTACCATCGTCATATCTTACAGTGACTTCAGAACTTCCACATTTAGAGCACTTTGGATGAAAAATTTGTTCGTCGCTCATGGTAGATGCTTTCCTTCACCTCGACATTTACAGCATTCAGTGTTGGAACCATGATAAGGACCATATTCTTGTATACAGCCATTTCCATTACACTTTTGGCAATGAACTAATGTTTTCTCTCGAGCTAGTTGTTTTTCTAATTTCTTAACTTCACCACTCAGCGGATTTTCAGGAACATGAAATGACATTCCGATATTATCATGAGCATTTCCAATATCTTCGGCAATGCTTTCAATCTGCTCTGATGTTACTTGAACACCGTGTTCCTCAAGAGAAGAAGCTATGCACTCAATCCAATATTCTTTTTTCACCTACAATACCTCCCACAATCTTTACAGTACTTAAACACTAGCTTCCCACGGTAAATTGCATTCACTTGGCGGTGGAAGGGGAAGTTGGTCATTATCCGTCCAGTCGTCGTTCTGATTTAATCTCTAGACCTTGTTAGCCTGCGAGATATTGCGCACACATGTGCAACGCAACTGTCCATTGATCAGGCTCATAACCCATTTCTTGGCCAACTTCGCAAAGTTTGGTCATGATTTCTTTTAGCTCATCAGTGGTAAATTCAATCTTCTTCATTCTCTCTCCTCATCTGCAATTGCACTGTGGAAGTGCTTATTTCTTTAATATCTCGAAAGTTGAATTAAGATGCTCATTAAAGGATACGCTGTACTCCCACTGAAGGTTTTCCTCGTGTCTATACATAAGCTTTCCGTACTCGTTAATTTTATAAAAAGAATATAGATCACCTATGGTAATCTTAACTCCGTGCTCAGTCTTGCACGCCTCGATAAATTCTGGGGATAGTACTAAGTTCGGCATTTTGATTTCCTCTTATTTCTTTTTGGGTTTGCGTTTCTTAAATAGAATGTCGGACTTATGAACAAACTGCTCTTGAGCCATAGACAGGTGAACAGTTGTATCAATCTTGTGTTTTTTAGTGGCTCTCTTGCTAACATACTCAAGGAACTCATCACCGTTAGGGTTTTGCATATCAACAAGGGTATCAGCCAGAATCTTCAATATCTGCCTCACATCCCCAACACTAGCCTGATGCTTCTTACCTTCAGCTTCGCAAATTGCTTTGATTAGGTTTTTCATGTTACTTCCTCATCCCCAAAAGTGGGGGCATTGTTTTGTTTTGATAACTCGCTTCGATCTCTGGCAATACAACTTCACCGACAGTGCTGCCGTTGGGCAAAAGGATATGGGCCATGAATTCCTGCTCTAACGTCGTTATACCTGCTTCAACGCATTCAAGCTTTGCTTTGATAGCCAAGGCCAATGATCGCCATTTTGATCGGCACATCTGATCAACTTCTTTTTGAGAGGCTGTGTAGTTCTTTTTGTTAACAGCTGTACCGTAAACTGGAAGCGGCAGAATAAACTTAACCCTCTTGCCAGATATTTCGAATTGAATCATTGCCATCTCTTTGTTCTCAGCAAATGCAAAAGCCGAAGCATTGTATTTTGCTAAAACCCTTTTTATCTCCGATTGACTTCGATCAACTGGCACCGTGGTTTTCTCCGCATAGCCCATGATTTTTCTCCTAATTTATAATAATTAACAATGAGCCATGCTTTAACTTACCGATGACTTCTTTGTATTTCTTCATGCTAACAGCAGGACATCCCCAAGATCTGCCCATCTTAACACCATTCTCAGCTCTCTCTTCAGAGACATACTCAGCACCGTGGATGACGATATCTCTTAGATCGGCATTGGAATTGGTTGGATCTAGGCCTATTAACTTCAGAGAAAGACCATGCTTGCCATTATACGTGTCGGTGCATTGATAAACCCCAAGAGAAGTGCAGTGCGAATTATTCTCGTTTGAGAATTTATCAGCAAATCCATTATGGTTCTTATCTGATCCTTCACCATGAGCTACGAGATAAGTATCTATCTTTTTTGAAGAGACGTCATAGATCGAGAATCTCTTATTAGAAGAATGCTGATCCATGTCGATAATGCCCCAATAATTAGGCAGTTTCTTAAACTCAATCGTGTCAGCAGCATTTAACATTCTGATCATTGCATCTCGATGTCTTTTATCTACGGCCATCTCCATTAGTATTTCTTTGGTGTTCATATGTCCCTTAGTCAATTTGGTAGATACATTTCCAAGTTCTTAATATCTTTTTCTTCCCAGTGACGAATCAAATCACCGTGCTTGGTCTTGAAACAAGTCAACAACAGCCCGCGAGATGAGAAGCCTTGAAAGGTCTCAATCTTACCTCTTGGTCCACGGATTACGGTAAGCCCAGGTATGGCTTTATTTTTAATCTGCTGGAATGTTAATTTCATAAGCCAAAAGACTTTCTGGCTTTACGGATATGGTAATCACCAATTTCTTTGACGATTAACTCTTTAAAACTTTTACCGTCATTAGGAAGGCGTCCATTAGAGGCACCAAGTGCTGAAATGATCTTAGCTGCTTTTGGAGTTGGGAAAGATACTCCGCGCTCGATATTAGAAACGAACTGCGCTGTTCCCCATCCGATTTTAGTGGCAAGTTGTTTTTGGGATAGACCAGAATATTCTCTGACGTCTTTGATCATTGTTCCGAGATTGTGTTTTTTCATTCATGCTCCAATTAGTTATGGACATGTATAAACACCAATCATTATGTAATTGCAACCTTAATTATAAATCGTTAATTATTGTAATTTAATTATGACGCAGTTTGGTTATTCTTAACCAGCTTGATGCGATACGTCTTTCTAGACGTTGCTTGAATTGAGTTTTTCTTAAGCTCTTTGTAGATGTTGTTCAGCTGTAGGCATCCAAAGAATACCCCAGTGAAGATCATACAGAAAGCAGCTCCAATATATAATGGCATAGCGTGATCCATGAAAACCTCCAGCGGTGGTGGAGTTATACAATACAGATTGGTTTATTGGTTGTTAAAGATCTGTTATTTTATATTTTTCATGGTTGTTTAAAAGATCGACACTATGGAAATCAATAACCCGTCAAGTCAATGTCTTGCTTAAGTAACTTATTAAGATCCACATCTTTAATATAGCTGTAAGACTTATCTGGATATCTGCTTGGGTCCCAGCGTCGCCATTTAGACGTCGTGTCCCAAATCATAGATACTCTCTCATCACGTTTATTTATAATGCTGACATAAAGAAATCTCTTTGTGCCGATTGCGGTAATCAAAAGAGGATAGCCCATTCGATCACGGCAAATAATATCACCAGGAGTAAAGTTGGCTTTAAACTGCTCTTCTGTCATTATCACGCAGCCACCCAATCATCCTTCATAACTTCTACCGGTATCTTATCGAACAAATGCTTATAGCCGTCTTGGTTGTAGAATTGATTATCCCGAGAGATATACTCAATCCACTCCCATGTCCTCCAGGCAGTCCTACGAACGCGTGGTGAGGCTTTTAGAGCTTCAGGGAGTGTCATCTGTCACCCATCCAGTTGACTTGATACTTTTGTTGCAGTGACGACAAAGAAACATGAATACCGGCTTATAACTGGATGCTGGTTTTGATCCTGTATATTTAATACCCTCAAATAGAGAACTTGCTGGTTCATGCTTACAAGGCTCTGTAAATGGTTCCCATCCTTCGCTAATAATCCCTTCAGAAGAGATATTAAAAATCATGCCGTTTTCATCGATAAAGGCCTTGATATTTTGGCTATAGGCTATGAAGCAATGATCTTTCCAAGAATTTAGCCTAACCTTACCGTTAAGGTTTAATGCATCAAATAAATTCATCTTGAAAGACCCTTCCATTTCTTTAAACTCTTATCTTCACGTGCAATATCTTTATCCAGCTTCAATAAGTATTTCTTAAGCTTAGTCCGCTCTTTCTTCAAAGCCGTAAGCTGTTCAAAATGCACTTGAGCCTTGTAACTAACAAAGCTCTGTGTTGGACGACGTAGTGTCATTTGCTAATATCCATCTCTTTAAGCTCATAGCACTTCTTAAATTCAACGCCCTGTATCTTGGTCTCGATACAAGCACCTTTGTTAGTGATCACATCTTCAATTCCCTGATTTATGCCCTGGTAATAGGCAAAGCAGCTGACCATAAGTATCGTTAATATAGCTACGAAAAAACCTTCCATAAAACCCCCTTCAAAAGACTGATAATTGACAAATGTCTAACTTGTAAACATAAAAATATTACTAGATGCAGTATATTCTTAACCGAGATGGCATAAACTTTGATAAGTTGTATCCATTATGAAATACAAAGAAGTCGTTAAAGTTGTCAGTATCACTAGAGCTTGTAATCGGATTCTACTGGATGGTGCGTTATTAGCTCCATACTTGGTTGATGGGTATAAGCACATGTTAACTGAAGATGAGCTTAAGAGAGTCGTATTCGAAGAGTGTGAAGTTGTATATCTCGGTCATAACGTGATCACTTCGTATCATGACTTGATCGGACAAGACACTGAGAGAAATGTATTTCATTTACCATGCGGAAGAGAAGTACATAACTAAAAGACAATAGGGGGCACATTATTGCTTGCTTGCACTTGTAGCAGCTTGAGCAATATCAAAAAGGACCTTTCTGCTTAACCCTTACCTTAGAACTTCCACCCTACTTGCTTTGGTGGCTTTGGATAGCAATCCGGCTTTCTAAAACTCAGAAACAAACAGCCCGCCTATCTTTTTGTTCGGCTCGTCTCCGGTAAGGTGCTTCCCCAGTCTTCAATCACCATCCATTATAAACTCGACTTCCGGCTTTCTTTGGCTGGCCCTTTCTTCAACTAAGTCTTTGCCAAAGCTGCTTGGATTCCTCAGTTACATACCGAAGATCACCCATGCCCGTTTAAATTATAATGGAAGTACAACGCACTTTCTGCGCCCTTCCTCCTAGTTTAACGACTTTTAGGATTACCTCGTCGAAGCACCGTTGGTGGATGCTTATTACCAGTTCAAGATAAGCTCTTGAGGGCTGATTTATCTGAGTCTGATTTGACCCGAGAAGAAAGATCTTGCCTTTGATAGCGGCATGTCTTAGAAATGAATTATCACTTTCAAATCTAAGATCCCCGGCCCTAAAAAGCTGGGGTTTCTTTTTTCTACCCTCAGCATTATTGATTTGTGTGTTGGAAGTCAAAACGTAATTACAATCTATCCAGGTACGTTAAACCAAGTTAACAGTCTCAGCCTTAACCTCTACAAGATAACGCTTAACGCCATCTTCACCGATATATTCTCGGTTGGTGATCTTACCGTTCACAATGACATTAGAACCTTTGGATGTGGCTAATCTTGGTGCAAAGCCTTCCCACTTGGGGCCCATCATGATTACGTTTGAGATCTCGTCTTTATACTGCTTCTCGCCGTTCTTGGTGAATACCTCGGTGGTCTTAACCAACAGTCTGATCTTAAGAGTGCCATCTCCAATATACTTGATCTCTGGTTCTTTGATGATCTTGCCGTATAGAATTACGATGTTCATTTAATCCTCTCTAACTTTTAAAACCTGTAACAACCTGAAGTATTTATGAGCATCTGGAAGCACGTGATCATCAGGCATCCAATGGTTAAAATAATATTTCTGGCCTTTTTGATAAAAAATTCTGTACCCATTATAGATATCCTGCCCGTTATGAATAAAATCCACCGTCTCAACGCATCGATAGACGTGAACAAGTCTCGTCGTCCAAAACCTTCGGCGTCTTTTTCTCTTTCCTTTTAGTTTGTTATTGATGTCTTCAAATGCTCCCATTAGTACGGAATCTCATCATCAGGACTGATCTGTGGTGGTGGCTCATTAGCCTTATCATCCAGATACTTACAAACAGCGTCATACTGAACTCTGGTCATCTTATCGAACTCACCATGCCCGTATTCTTTACGCACCTTGTTGGCTAGATCCATCATGGATATCCCAGCAGCTTGTTGTTTGGCGTATAAGCGCTTTAGCTGGGCTTCTGATAAGGGCTTACTGTTAGCTGGCAATGATTGAGAAGATTGATTAGAGGCTGGTTTCTGTGCGTTTCCAGCAGCTTCTGGAGACCAATCGGGAAGAGCATTGATTTTTTCCAAACCAGCAGCGCTAATCTTCATTGGTGTCGGTGATTTTTGATTAGCACCTGGGGCGTGATTAACTAATGGCTTTGATGCTTGTCCTGCTGAAGCTTCTTTTTTGGGAGCAGATGCACCTTTTGCGGGCTGTTGTTGAGATTGTAACTTAGCTAACTCATCTGGATCGGTATCGTCTGGATCAGCAATATCCTCGGTTGGAACCATGAAGATCTGCATCACCGCGTATTTAAGCGCTACTGCCATGGCTTTATTAGAAGCCTTATCGCCTGAATCAAAGCCCTCACCAATGGTTGACGCTTCAACATAAGAACCATCATCGGCAAAGATCATAAAACGCATTTTAAGAACTACTGAGTTCATCCTCCCACCACTAGATGTCTGAATCTCGTATCTTTGATTAGACTCAACCTGTGGAAGAATGAAAGCCTTATGCTTACCCAATAGCGGATTAAGAGCGTTCAAGAAGTCATCAATACGACGATATGCGTATTTTACTGCACCCTGTGCTTGGCTCTCTGAGAATTTCTTCTTAACCGCGTCAATGTCGGCAATGATTGCTGGGATTACTGAGTAGATCTTGGCTACATTAGACTTTGGTGAACAATATGATGGGTATTCAGTCGGCGAGTGATATTCACGCCCAATCTTTTCACACTTTTCCAAAGTATCTTTCAAAGGGTAACTTGTTGTTTGATCCATGCGTTTCCTTAATCTTATCTGGCTTACAAGCCTTAATTTCTTCTGGGGTTGGAAATCTCTCAAGCGCCTTCTCTAGAGCCTGTTCGATTTGATATATGTTCATCTTCCATGTTCGGTTGGCTAAAAATGATACAGGATTAACTTCTTTAATGATTTGTCGTAAGATCTTCTGTTGTGTCATTCATTTGACGCTATCACGCCAAGAATCGAATGCAATCACCCGTTAACTCGTTAAAAACCTCAAGGACGTTATCAGATCTTGATAAAATCTTTAGCTTCTTTAGACCCATAGCATAACTACAGCTCAGCTTCTGACCCAAAGAATTATAAAGGTCTTCGTAGATATTCATCTTCCCGGTTTTAGTTAGAACTTTTTTTGAATGAATCATAAAAGCAAGATCTTTATCTTGAGCTAACTCTAATTGAATTTCTCTTAAGATCTCACTGGTCTTTGAATGTTCGGTGATAAATTGACTGTTGAACTCTTCTGAGTCTGACTGATCCAGCGCTTCTGACGGCTCATTTAAGAGCTGCTTTACATACCCCATGGGTTCCCCTTTTCATCTAATGGTGAGAATTACCGTTCTTTCTTCGCTTCAACGTGACCCCTACATCAGCCGAGAATGCCTTCTCCTGACTTACTCATCACGGACCCACTTGCCACATTCTTCCTCACGTTCGGCCCGGAACCAAAAGGTAGAACTCGGATGGCAACTCCTTTCATCCTCGCAACATTCATTGCTACAAACACACGTACATTGTAAACCAGAAATAAATATGCTTATATTTTATACATGGAATATGAAAAAATTCATAATGGATACACTGTTAAGATTCCGTTAAAGCCAGTTCCAAAAGAACGCCCCAGACTGGGGCGTATGGGAGTATTCACACCCACCAAAACCAAGCGGGCTGAAGCAGACTTAAAGTATTACTTTAACAAAATACCTGACCTAATGACCGGACCCATCTCGATTAAGATCATATTCTGTTACAAGGCTAAGAAACACGGTTGGAAAACCACAAGGCCAGACTTTGATAATCTAGCGAAGCTTGTGGCTGATGCTGGTAACGGCATTCTGTGGGAAGATGATAATCAAATTGCTCATTGTGAGATCATGAAAGTCCACTCAGACAAAGACCAAATCTTGATGAAAGTGACGAACTTAACTACAGCCCCTGAACAAACTCTTTAATTTCATCTGGATCCACATCAGAGCACTTAACGACTTGCTTTTTATACTCTCTGCAATTCTGCACATACGTCTCATAGACACAGGCAAGAGCCGAGTATCTCATAGCTACGTAATCGTCAAATCTTGGATCTGCTGAGCTGATGAACTCGCCGGACTGTTTTCTCGTAATACCGTATCTGTCGGAGTCACCGGCATACAGTTTTGGCTTGTAAGAAGGCTGGTTTTTAACTGGTTTCTCAGAGCATGCAAAGCCCGAGATAAAAGGAAGTAAGAATGCGATGGCGAAAAACGTTGATCCCATACGGGTTGTTTGTCCAAGACGCGTTGTATTTGTATAGCTTGCTCCGATAACTTGAGAGTTTGATCTTCCAAGTCCGAAGAAGCTGAACTTAATTGATGGTTTTGGCTGCTCATCTTGTGGCTCCGTCGCTATTTCTAACTCGTGTGGATAATCCTGTGGATTTTGTGGATAAACAGGCTCTTCATGATAGTCAATCTCAACATGATCTTGAGCAATAACGTCATCGGTTAATTCAAGACTTTTTTTTTCCACCTTGAATTTAATGCTGAATGCGTTTGGAGCAAAGATATCTTCTAGTGCACCAGTATCTTTTGATTCACGCGCTTTCTTAACCGCATCAGCAATCTCTTTAGCTTTGTCTTGAGCTTCTTTCTTGTCTTGATAACCCTCAAGCAATGCCTGAACTTCCTTCCAAATCTTGATTAAATCTGGAATGAATCTAATAAAAGTTACAATGGCTGAGATAATAGAAACAAAATTCATTTGAATTCCCCTGAAAGTTCATCTACAAAAAATCTTCTCAAGCATACGCATGGATGGGCTTCGTAGGTCCCTATATACTTCTCTACGAAGCTCATCTCCCTAATAGATCTAACCTTCTAGACCTTCAGCAATCTTAGCACCTGCAACAACAAATGCAGAGATGAACGCTGGTTTGTTAGCAGCATACTCAGCACCGATTTTTTCAACGCCTGCGATACCTGCAACAACTTCTGGAGTCATCATAGTCGCTAGCACTTGAGGAATGTCTGCTACAGACAAGCCATCAGCTGCAAGCTTCTTAACGTCCAATGCGATTTTAGCTAGTGCCAAACCAAGCTCGTAAGCTTCTTTTGATACTGCTACTTCTGCCTTAATGATTTCTACTTCTGCCATCTTAACCCTCCGTGGTTATTTATCTGGATTTGGAACTTTCTCAAATGTTGCACTATAGTCCTGTTCATCAACAAGACCTTTGTTTTCCATGGCTTTTTTTCTACGTCTTTTAACTGCCTCATACATGGACCCATATGGATCATAGTAATCTTTAAGTTCAGCTTCACCAGTAGTGATAGATTGTGGATTATTTGCCATCGATTAATCCCTTCGGTAATTGTCTAAGCATTGGTTCAGCAGCACGCCATCCTTTCATCAAAGGACGGGCAGCTTGGATGCCGTATTTAAGTGCTAAAGGTGAACCAGCAGCGCCCAGTAGCAACCCCTTACCAGCACCAGCAAAGTCACCTTCTAAAGCTTCTTTACCGGCATAAGCACCACCCAATAATAATGGAATGGTAGCAGCACCAGTGTTATAGCCTGGTAAAATACCTGGATCAGCAAAGTACTTCTGAGCTGCGAGATCTTCAACTTGAGGCAAGATCTTTCCAGCGCCTACGGCTTCATCAAGCATCCCTAAAGATCTAGCGCCACGGCCTGATTCATCAGCACCAGCAGCAATAAGACTGGCTTCAGGAGCACCCTCTTTTAAGAGACCTTTATGCATTGATTTCTCAATACGTCTAAGCTTCTGTAGTTCTTTATTTGCATCAGCAATTCCAGGAGCAGCATTGTTAACGACTTTTCTCGTTTCACTTGCGGCTTTCTCAAATGCCGTATCAATGAGTCCACGCTTTTTAAAGATCTGACCTGGTTCTAAATAATCCGCTTGCTCTTGAAGATTCTTCTGTAAAGCAAAAGCCTTTTTAACCGGAAGATCTCCTTCTGGTGCAAGAGTCGTGATCTTATCTATGTTCTGTTGGATCTTTGTGATTTTGTCCGCGTTAAAGTCTGGATCAAACTTAGATTTCATTTCTTCTAAAGCATCGATGGTCTTTTGAACTGAGACAATATCTTCATTATCAGTCAGTGCCTTAGTGATCTTAGCATTTTGTCTGCCTTTAAAGGCCTGAACTTCTTTGTTGATATCTTCTCTTACTGCATTTGCCGCAGCTTGAGAATCACCACCATATTCTTTAATTAGCTTATCAACGCCTTCACCTTTGCGAAGGTATGTGTCGATTGCTTTCTTTGGAACTCTGGTTAAGCTTGGAGCGACTTTTTCCATGGCAAACTTTGCTGCCTTCTCAATACCTTTAGTCGCAGCAGCACCGCCCATCTCAGCAGTAACACCTTCCAAAGTAGCTTTTGCTGGACCTGCATAGATATCTTCTCTAGTTTTTTCTTCATCTAAGAGATATTTCTCTCCAAGATTCTGCAAAGCCTTACCAGCACCAGCACCAAGGCCTGCACCACCGAATGTGCCAATCGGTCCAGCCATAGTACCAATTGCACCACCGGCTAAAGCACCAGCAGTTGGAAGAGCTTCTAAAGTTCCTTTAAGAAGTCCTCGACCAGATATTAGTGGTTTTTCTTCTTCGGTAACTGTTTTGGTTTTTTCCAGATACGCATCTGGATCAAAACTTCCACTAGCGCCTCCAGTTGGAGCACTTTTCTTTGCTAAATATGCATCTGGATCGAAAGCCATTATTGCCCCAATCTTTTTTTAATTTCCCAAGATCTTTGATCATTAGGCCATTTATTTGCCCAGTCTAAAGCTTCTCTATCTTCAGGACTTAATGCTTTTCCAGTACCAGCTTTAGGAGCTGCTGCAGAAATAAGACCCGCTTGTGGTTTTCTTCCATAAGCAGTATCGATTTGATTTTGTAACATCTCATTTGCAGTACCAAGACGTTGAGAATTTAACGTCATTGCCTTAGTAAAGCCTTCGATATCAGGACCAATCTTCATACCTTTTGGACCGAATGGTTGGGGATTTGGATCAAGATACGAAAGAACACGTTTTGCTTCTTCAGCACCAACGGCATCAGCACCTAATGGGGAGTTGATCAACTTTGCAGCATTCTGCGCTGCCTGCAGCTTCTGACCTTGATCAAGATTTGGATCTTGCATCTGAGTGATTAAGACATCCATTTGATTCTTAATTGCTTCTGTACTAGCCTTAGACCCAGCTAATTTTTCAATAGCGACTTGCTTATCTTTTGGTAGAGATTTAAATGGCACATCACCACCACCCAATAATCCCTTAGCTTCTTTCTCAGCTTTATTGGCCTCAGCCATGGTCTTACGATACTGAGCTTTTTTTAATAAAGACTCTTGTTCTTTATCTTGTCTAAAAGTTGAGTTTGGATCTTCAATCAACCCACCTTGCTCATCTTTGATAAGACCTTTTGATTTCATTTCAATTTCAGTTTGTAACGCTTGATTAGCACGCTGTTCTTTAAGCAATGCCAATCTATCTTCAGAATCTTGCTGATCTCTTAAAGCCTTTTGACGTTCTAATTCTTTTCGATCTTCACGGTCACGGACTTGATTATAAGTCCCCATGCCTGATTTTAAACCTTCTGATAGACCAAGTAATAGCCCTGTATTATCAGCCATAATAACTCCTATTCATTTGCCATATAAGAACTGCCACCAGCTCCAGAGCCAGCCGTTTGCCCGCCGCCACCAGCAGCAGATTGTCCTACTGCTGAACCTGCAGCATAACCACCAGCAGCACCAGCACCACCGCCGTAGATGCCTCCTACAACAGCCCCAGCAGTTCCTAGAACTGAAGAGATAACTTGAGCACGCTGGGCGTCTTTAGCTGCCTCACGCTGCTTTCTTAGAGCTTCCATTTGACGATTAACTTCTGTCAGACCTTTTAGTGGAAGATTCGCTGCCGCCAGTCTATTAGAAGCACTCTTCACATACTGAAGCTTTTGCAACTCTTGAAATTCGTCTGGATTATAAAGCTTAGATTTAGCGCGATTAAGAACGGCTTGATTCATTGGATCTTTGCCATAATTAAACGACACTGGATCAATGGTTTTAAGCTGACCTTTCTCGATGGCTTTATCTGGATCTATCTCGAAATCAATCTGACCAGCAACGCGATCATTGATTAAATCTTGAGTTGTCTTGTCGACGTATAAATTATCTGCCATCTAAGATCCTTTCTTTGCTGCATAAGCACCAGCTACCTGACCACCTGCTTGACCGAGACTCTTCCACATTTCATTTTGAGCTTGTTGGTTAGCGATAGCATCTCTCAATGCCGAGGTCTTATCTGAGATAGTTCCACTGGTGTAAGCAAGCTTTGAAGCAAGAGCTTGATTCTCTAAATTCTGTGCTTGTGATTGAACATCTTGAGCTACGTTGAAATCAGAAGTCGCAACATCTGACCCGGCTTTAGCCACAGACTCAGCACGTTGTCTTTGAGTTCCAGATCCTTTTAAGAATCCACGATTAGCAGATTGTTGCTTAAGATCAGCCATCTTTTGAGCTAGATTCGTATGAATTTCTCGCTTTGCCTTATCCTGTAAGAGACCAGTGTATTTAGGAATATTTTGCTTAAACTGATCAGCAAGCTCTTGCTGCTTTTGATAAAGACTTTGAGATAACTGATTAGTCGTCGATTCTCTAGATGCATTCTGAGCCGCCCTTAGCTTGTTTTGAAATCTAGCATCATCTTTTAGCCACTCACCACTCTTAGGACCACCTGTATAAAGACCTAAATAGGTATCTCCATACCAGTACTCATCATTCTTTTGTCTGACGCCTTCACCGAGGTCTGGTCTATCTCTGTATACATTACCCAAATTACCCTCCTAAAATGGCGAGTTTAACGCCTACTGTGCCAGTAGCACGCAAATAAATATTCTTATCATTCCAGGCACTAGAACCATCATAAACGACTGCAGTAGATCCACGGGATAACACTAGATACCCGAACGGAACTGTCCCCAACGTGTGAGGCACTGCGATTTCTGTAGTCCCAAGAGTTACACTAGGGACAATGGTGCACTGAATGTTGTCTGTGAAATTAACGTTCTTTGTGACTAGCTGAGATATATTCTTCATACCTTGATCAACAAAGCGTCTAAGATCTTCGATATCTCTAACTGTTTGTATTTGAAATGGAGCCCAGAATTTCATTCTACACACTCCTTTGATATCTAAATTCCACTGTATAACCGTTAATCACCAGATCTCCCAAGGTAGAACCATGACTTACTTGGATTGATAACGATTTAGCGGGAATACCAAAATCTATTCTATCCTCAAAATTGGTAATAGACATAGATCTGGTTAAAGAAATTGTTTGAGTCGAGTAGTTTGCATAGAAATTAAGACCGAACACCAAGCTTGGTCCAGAATATCCACCGTAATCTAGATAGAATCTTCTGAACTGCGCAGTCTGAGACTTACCCAGTTCATTATGATATCTAGTCGTAAATGAAGTCGTAATGCCAGTACCATCATCATTTTTAAATGAAGATCCGAACACGTACATGGATGCACCGATTGATCCAAAGTAATAGTTCTTAACTGGTGATAAGAAAGCATAACCATTAGATGAGCCAGTATATAAAGTCCCGAGCGCTGTAGCTTTGAACTTATTCCCTCTAAAGGTAGTCCAGCCATCAACCAAATAGTCATATACCAGAGTGATATTGTTGATATCAGATCCATCAATAGGAATGCTGAACCAGACCTCGTTACGTTCTTGCAAATGCATTGCACAGGCTCTTCTATAGGCCTTCGTTTTATTCATTCTAGTTAAGTAGTCACTGACGCGATTACTGATTGAATCAAAGTTTGAACCATTGAACTGAACAATTTGTTCGTAATCTAAGAACCAAAGCTTTTCGTTAAAAATTGCCGTGGCCTTATCTGATACAAATCCATATTCATTGGACATGTTTTGAATATTGAAATTGTCTGGATTGTCCCCCGATAAACGGAAAACACCTTTTTGGCAGCCAACTATTAAAGACTGATTGTAGTTAACCATAGCCGTAAGACGGAAATTGTTCGCGGCAATAGTTAGATTACTTTCAGGCAAAAAGTTTTCCGGATCCTCAAGCTCAGAGAATTGAATCTGATTAAGACCAGAATCTCGCCACAAGCGATTTTGATAGATCTCTGATACGTTCCATTGCTTTGTATAATCAAGCGCAGTCAGTGAGCTGAAATCGTAAGCACCATAAGAATTGGTATCTGTGTAAACCCCAGTATCGACGAAAGTCGTAGCACCAATAGGGATAGTTCCAATTGAAATAATATCTGTGGTTGGAAATCCAGGCACTCTGTTCTTAAAGATCACATAAGCTGTAGCGCCATAAGCAAGAGCTGAAGTAGTTCCATAACCAATGGTAGTAAAACCAGAGATTGTAATGGTATTAGCACCAGCAGTTGAATAGACAAAAGATGCACTTGGGGCACCGACAAAGCCTAGGTAGTCAAGATATGCATATTGATAAACGAAAGTCCCAGATAAAGTAGTTCCAGCAGTCGTAGCAGTTACCGTAAGACCAGATCCACCACCACCAGATGCAATGCGCGGTGGCGTTGCCATACCGAAGATGAAAGAATCAATGCCATTGGCAGTGCTTTTAAAAGACTCCGTACCATTTGAATAGTAAGTACCGTCTTGATACTCGGAGTGATCCCAAATAGACAATGTTTGACCAGAGACCGTCTTAACTAGAGTTGATCCTTGAATGGCATAACCACTAGCGAAAGCAATCCCAGAATCAAAGCCAATGATGTTCTTTGTAGCTACAGAACCAGGATTATTATCCGTGAATGTTGCTGGAGTTGATATTTGCCAAATAGCGTTAATGGTCTCAGAAGCACCAATAGTAAAAGAAGCACTAGAGGCATAAGCACCAGTGAAGCCGATTCTCTTTTGCCATGCTCCAGGTTTTTGAAAGTCATAGTTTTCAAGATCCATGACTTCGTTATCACCTGTTACATAAGCTGATGCTTTTTGATTGATGCCGCCTACGTTTGAGTATTTCTCGACCTTATTCTTAGGATAAGACATCTAATCTCCTAAATTAGAAGCATGGACCAAAGTTATCATCCGAAGTGATAACAATGGTATTTGCTCTATCTTGAGCCCTCTGGATTGCCTGTTTTTCAAGACGTTTCTCTACATCATCCGTGTATCTAAGAATCAAAGAGGCATCACGGCCGTCTTTCATAAAGCATTTAAGAATAGCTAGATTGCAGATATATTCATGAAACTCTGAAGGAGCATCGATAATATCTGCCTCTAAAACCACTTCTGGAATGCGATATGAATAGTAAATTCTGATGGTATAAACGCTGTTGTCAGGGGTTGGAACCAGAGCGATTTGATTTTTTTGAAAGTAGAACGCCACAGGAGTAGCTACGACATTCGCAAAGCCGTCTTGTTGATTCAAAGTAATGCTAGTTAAAGCGACTCGAATTTCATTGATACCTGGATTTTGCACCAGCTCAATGCGATTAAGATCCATCAAATCTGTAGGCAAAGTATAAAGCTTCTGATTTGCGATTGTAGTCTGAGTCTGATCTATCTTCAAATACCAGTTTTGGCCTGCAGCTAGTAACTTCTTTTGGCACTCTTGAGCGGATTGGTTTAAGAATCTTAGTAGCTGGGGCTTAGTAAAATAACCAAACCCAAGATCATCTACAACGTAGCTGATGTACGTGAACATCTCACCAACATTCATAAGCCCTCCGTGGCGTTACGTTTGTTTTATAACGATATTATAATTACACGAATCTGTAGTACCAAGAATATATATTATCGCCTTTAGGATTCTTAGACCGACAGTTTCTTAGAATAATAGACTCATCTTTACCAAAAAATCTTCCGCATTCTATAATTGATGGAAACTCTGCTATTTGCTCAGATGTTTTCTTGCTAAACAGACCAACTTTTTTTGGTCTAGTTGCATTAGGAACTATCCTACCTTTTCTAGACCATCTTTCTTTTCGGTTATCCAGAAAGGATACTAACTCAATATTATTGAAAGCATAGTTTTTGTTATGATCAATCCTACCTACAGTTGGATCCTTACCAGGATAATCTTTTATTTTTTCTTCATACCATTTGATAAAATCAATTTGCGAATACTCTACTCTAATACCAAGAGCCCCGTAGTACATGTAGTCTGGTCTATTTGGGTTATCGCATCGCTGCTTTTGATTAACCCAACTGTTATATGCTTTTCTCTGAACTTTATTTAACTGCCCGTGTTTAATCTTCTTTTTATGTTTTAAAGACTGAACATTTTGATCCATTCTGAAGCCACCCCTTGCCATGCAAATGTGTCAGGACGCATATCAATTTCTTGCCATTTTTTCATCTCGATTGCAGAGATTACATGTTTTGCCCATTCTTTATGCTCTGAAGGCGGTATTTCTATAATATCAGCACAATTTGCTTCAATTGCAGGCAATAAAGTATATGGTAATGCCCCAACTGCTCCAACAACAGGATAGGCTTTTGAAAGCATAGCTTCTAACGCGGTGATGCAATGTGATTCAATGAAGCTTGCAGAATACAACCAGACTTCGGCCTTGCTGAATTCTTCTGCGAGAATGGCCTGATTAACGTTGCCATGATAGATAACCCAAGGTCTTGAAGACATCATATCTTTTAACATCTTTGCTTTATCAGCTAGACCATACTTCTCCATGTTATCCATTCCATAGAAAACGTGAAGTTCTGCCCCTGGTATTTCTTTACGAACCTCATCCATAATCATTATGGCGTGCTCAAGACCACGATCACAAGAATTTGGCCAGATGACTCTACCGAAGTGCTTTTCGAATTTAAGTCCAGCAAAGCGGTCTGGATTGATACCGTTTCTAGTGATTAAAATCTTTTCATCTGGAATACCTAGAGTCGCCTTTAGGAATTCTTTATGAAACACGCTTAGAGCTAAGACTTTCTCGTAGTTCGCGAGATTTCTAAGACCATCAAATGCTAGGTCATGGCACCAAATATAAGTCTTAGCATTCGTAAGCTTGATGTTATGTCGCCAAGCTATGTGCAGAGCTGGCTTCCACTTCTTGAAGTAATCAGCCATGTGCTCAAGAGGGATGTATTCAACGCCGCTCTCAGAGACAAAAGTAGACTCGCGCTGTTGGAAGATCTTAACGCAACGTCCAGTTAATTTCTTAAGCCATCTAGACATCTCAACAGCAGCAGTTTCAGATCCACCTAGACCTTTGGTTTTATATACATCTTCATCCCAGTCATAAGCCTTCTGCATCGGACAAGTGATCACGATATCATCACAGTCAAAAGCTTTAGAGATATCACTAATGTCCATATTTCCTTGGATCATCCCCAAGATCTTCTGTGCTTCTGGTTCTTTTGCTACTTTAGATGCCCAGGCATGCGCTTCAGCCATGTTCCCCATGTTGAAATAGATCTTTGCTAGATTTAACTTTGGATGCTGATCATAGCATGAACCATAAGTGAATTCATGAGTGAGACCATTACCTTTATCAGCACATCCAAGAGCTGCGTGGTATGAAGGAATGGCTTCCTTTAGTTTCCCCACAGCACAATAGGCATCACCAATAAAGCAATAAAACTCAGCCCTAGTAGGATCAAGATCAACCCCAATAAGTGCATATCTAATTGCTTCAGCATATTTCCCATCCTGCAATAGTGATTGAACTAAATACTGAATGGCAAGAATTCTATCCCCTAGACCTAGCTCTGGGCATTGAAGTGCTTTTACAAGTTCAATTTCAGCTTGAGGATAGAGACCATTATCAAAGTGCTCTTTACCGAAGTAGAATTGAAGTCTCGGGCTCAGCTCAAATCTATGAGCTTCCAAAAGTCTTAAGTTACGGCCTCGATCCGCTTCCATCTCTTCTTTTGTGCGTTCATGGATTACTTTCCAAGAATCAATTGCCTGAACTTTCGATCCTTCTTCTAGCTTTACACCTTCATGAACAAAGTCTTGAAAGCGATAACCTTTAGATGTCTTAAACACACGTTCGCGAACAAATTGAATAATTGGATTACGTTTCTCATCAATCGCATATACGTAAGGTGCAAACCACACGTCAGAGATGTTCATGGCTGAACTCTTCCAAGACATGAAGAAGTCTTTGTTAGCCAATGTGTCATCGGCATCCATCCACATCCAATAATCTTCTTTGATTTCAGGTAAGGCATGATTTCTTGCTTTAGCGAAGTCATCAACCCAAGGAAACTTTAAAACAGTAACAGGACAACCAGCATCGTTATGAGAATATGGGCTATACAGATAATCCAAGGTGCCATCTGTGGATCCAGTATCAGTAATATAAACGTGATCAAAGCAGCCTTTCGCCGACTGCAAGAGTCTAGGCAAGTTATGAACTTCATTCTTAACGATCATTGTTAGTGCTAAAGATGGCATTATTTCTCCCCTGAATAGGTACTCAAAGGATCTTGTAAGCACTGGACTTGAGTCAAATAAAAAGGCCCCGTACTTGGGGCCTTGAGTGTCGAGTCAAACTCTGAGCACCCTAAAATATCCATCCTTGGATACCAAAATGGTATCTGATTACTGAGTGATATTAAAGAATTGTTTGATGTCCTGTAGGGCCTGAACACAAGCCGTTACAGCAGCACCACCAACAGCTACGTTACCACCAGAGAAGTTTTGGTTAAGAACCAATACGTCACCAGCTTGTAGCTGAACCAAAGTTGAACTTGCTGCTGCAATAGACATCATTTGGTAAGGAGCTGAAAGACCGTGAGCTACCACAGCCAATGAAGTTCCTACGTTAGCGATTGTCGTTACACCAGCAGCAGTGAATCTTTTGATATCCAAAGAGCAAATAGGCGCTCCAGATACAGAAGCAGCTGCTACAGCCAAGCCCCTAAGAGCACAAGGCCAAGGCACTTGAGCAACAAAGAATGATTGTCCAGCAGATGCACCTACTGCAGTAGATAATACGGCAGAAATAGATTTCATTTGTTCGGAAAAGTCTAAATCACGGTTTACAATAGCCATGTTTTTGATCCTTTTTTCTTCGAGAATCTTTCTTCTCGAGTGAATGAGTTAATAAATCACTTGTATGCTTGGCAAAATCTGAACGCCAATCCTTAACAAAAGCTTCAGTCTCATTTTGCAGGGCCCGGGCTTTTGCTTTATCGACCTTCTCGTTATGCTCAAACATCTTGTTAACTAAGCTATCACTGTTCCAGCCATCAATTTCTTGCAGCTTTCTAGTAATAGCCTCTAGCCCCCACTCGCATGGGGGCGTTCGACCAGTCCAGTCCTCGGTTAGAGAAATAATGTAATGCGGAGCTGACTCGTAATTAATCAAAGAAACTCCATCGACTTCATACGCAACAGCCTTGGTAGACTGTCTCATAATCTGTGCTTCACCGAAGCCATTCTTACTTAGGAACAGCTTTGGATCATGCTTCTTTAGTGTTTGTTCAATCCTAATATCGCGCCAAGTCCGCATTACTAATCTCCATTAAGGGCTGATATAGCCTTTTTCTACTACTGATGCAGAAGCTTGCTCATTGAACAAGTTCGCGAACAAACGCACGCGAGTTTCGAATGCATCGGCATTAGTTTGTGCTAGGTACATTGAGCCTGTTTCATCGGCAAATTCCATCTCAGCCAAAACGTATTTAACGATTTTGTTCTCAGGTAGGAAGAATACGCGAGTTGGACAGTCTGGATCTGGTACCCATGCAATACCATTGAAATCCAAATAGAACTTATCCTTCTCAGCAAAACCACCGTCACCTTTTACAGTGTTAGTGTAACGCTTGTCTGGAGTAAGCAATTTTTGGTAGTAACGAAGTGAAGTGAAGTCAGAGTAGATAGCGCTGTATTTCGCAGCACCACGTCTCATACCTTCATTCCAACCTTGTTGAAGCTTATCTAGAGTCATTTGACCGTTAGCGTAGTCAACAACGTTACCTTGAGTTGATTGATACAAAGCACGATTGATATTGAAAACCGTAGTTGTCAAACCATCAAGCTGAGTCAATAGACCTTGGATCTCATTGCCGTATGAACCAGCGCGTACCCAAACGTCATCTGTAGACGCAGAAACTGCTGGAGATACTGTCAACGTTGCTGTTGCACTAGAAGCATCACCAGAAGTGATAGCTGTGATAGTTACGCCAGCTTGAACCAATGTGCCTGGAACTGAACCAGAGTAGATGTCATAAGTACCATCGATATCGACGAACTTAAGAGCTTGCTCTGTAGTCTCACGGCCTTTGATAACAACTGAAGTCGATGCTACTGCACCAGCATTCATTTTTGCCAAAGTACCATCACCATTCCATGACATTTGGCGATTCACGTCTTTTTGAAGATCTTTATAACCCTCTTGAAGCTCGTAAGCCGCAGAACGTACGAATGAACCAACGTCATTTTGAGACGCTTTGATCATTGGACCAGTGATACCGAAACGAAGATAATTGAACTTCGCTGCGATAATCGCTTGGATAGTAGTTTGACGTCCGATAGCTGGTAAATTACCGCCATCTGAAGTCGCACCAATACCTTGATTTCGACGTACTTTCAAAGGACGAACAACTTGGTAACCAGACCAAGAGTGCTTACCCTTTTCAGCACCGCGATAAATCGGGGTATCTTCATTCAATTGATCTACGATAGGACCTTGGTAGTAATTCTTTAGTTCGGCTAAGCCGGACTGAATCGACTGAAAAGCATTAGGCATCTTAACCCTCCGTGGTTAA
>Ga0209995_1000020_pt1 | contig 25031 bp, 30 predicted proteins | sample InoplaM3AM_FD_187580 | JGI IMG/M metagenome (GOLD analysis project Ga0209995, IMG submission 187580) | Arabidopsis thaliana rhizosphere microbial communities from the Joint Genome Institute, USA, that affect carbon cycling - Inoculated... | ecosystem: Host-associated > Plants > Roots >... | reverse complement strand
TTGAGGAGGATATGAAGGCTGCGTCCGCTGTGAGCTTGCATGATATTCTCAGCCGGGACGCCATTCAAGAGGACGAGTTCAAAAAGGCCATTCTTCAGGAGGAAATCGGAACATTGCTCCGCCACAGTGCGTAACGAGGCCCCGGCGCGTTCCACGAAATGCCGAAAGAGAACCTTCCTCAAGAAATTCAGGTGGGCACTCAGCTCCATGGGAAAGACACCAGCGGCCGCGAAATTCGACCGATTGTGTCAGCCATCAAAGACGAAACCGTTCTTTTGGATTTCAACCATCCCCTTGCCGGCAAGACACCGTACTTCGACTTGAAGGTCGTAAACATTCGCTAACTGTTCCTTATCGTTCTTGACTATCCGGCCTGTCCGGTAGGATCACGCCGGATAGTCAAGACGCTGGCAGTGGCTTCCTCTAAGAACCTTCCCCTCAATACGCAGCCCTCCCGGTCGGGCCTCATGCTCGTATCCCCCACGTTTGTAGGACTTCTCTGATAAGGCAACAGGCCTGGGCTCGATACCATTTGTATGCTTTCTTCCTTGTTTTGAGCGGAATTGTTCAGAATTGGCTGCAGGGCTTCGCGTGGCCGGTCACGTAAACCAAGACACAGTGGTCATTAAGAAAATCACTCCCTTCGGTATGCACCTTGCTCGTGGGTAACAGGCAGGTGGCTCGGCCTCTTTACTAAGGAGGTGATTCAATGAGAGCTCTTACTGCTGATCTCCATGAGAAGCGGTGGATTCCCCGACACCAGATGATTGTCCCAATCCATTGCCAGTTGGCCCGAAACGATGAATCCGGCTCCGGATGGGTCAGAGACTTTTCGAGCATTGGCGCCAGTGTGATCAGCAACCTCCCACTGGCAGCTGGTGATGAATTGACACTCACCTTGCCTAAGGATGGCCGCCCTGAAATGATCATTGCCGCGACGGTCCGGTGGAATCAGGGTCAGCTTCTTGGGGTTGAATTTAAGCACACGCCGAGGCATTAAGCGTCTGCACTCAGACTCGCGGGCACTTCCGAATCCTCACCTTGTAGGCGATCGCTGATAGACAGCACCTTACAAGCTTTCACGTGATAGCCATCAGCGATGACGCACAACACCACTTCGCACTGCCGTGCGAGCGGATTTTCTGACTCTCTTGTAGTAAGCTTCCGACTCTCATGTCAGAACAGCTCACGGCAGAGCGGATCATTGCATTGCTGGGTTTGAAACCGCATCCAACATGCGGCTTCGTGGCGGAAACCTACCGATCGCAGGCACGCATCCCCGACGAGGCATTGCCCACCGCGTATGCCGGAAGCCGGCCGCTTGCGTCGGTGCTCTATTTCATGGTGACCGTCGATGCCCAGATCCGTCTCCACCGCATACGGTCCGACCAGATGTATCACCATTATCTGGGTGACCCGCTGGAAGTCCTTCTCCAACGGTACAGGCGAGATCACAATCATCGGTCCTGATTTGGTTGCCGGCATGCGCCCGCAGCTGCTGATTCCCGGCGGGACGTTTCACACGTCTCGTTTGCAAACACTCATCAGTGCACCGACGGGATTCGCATCGCTTGGCACGACCGAGTGGCCGGGGTTTGAATCAGCCGATCTCGAACTGGCGGACCCAAGGAAGCTGATCACGGCCTACCCTGCCCTGCGCCGCGAGATTGATGCATTCACCAGGACTCATGGCGCGGATAGTGGCTAAACAGGCGGAAGGAAACTGTCAATGAACCGACCAGAAGAATGAACCAATGAGACGATTAGGCGACCCGAACGCGGATCAACCCACCCGTGATCGCCGTCTTGAGCAGCTGCGCAGTGTTTGAGACTCGCATTTTTTTCATCATATTCGCGCGGTGTGCCTCAACGGTCTTGACGCTGATCTTCAGTCGCTGCCCAACCTCCTTATTCTTAAAACCGGCCCAAATGAGCTCGAGAATTTCTTGCTCCCTCAACGTCAATGATTCTGGTCGTTTGGCCCTCGGGGGAGGCTGTATGTCAGCGGGCGCCATACGACGCATCGGTTTTGGTCTTCGTCGTTCCATGCTTGCTCCCTTTCTATCGTTCGTCGAAGTCTCCGTACGAGCTAGAGTCTAGGAGTGTAATCATCCGCTTCGCCTCCATATACTAGGAATCTCCCTAAGCATCTCTTTCGACGCAGCGCGAAGTTTCCCTCCAGCGCGTGTAGAGAGGTTGCTCGCAAATCTGCTTAAACACTAAATTATTTCATCTAGGTAGGCTCTTGCCGCGAGCCGAGCCTTCGGCCTACAATTAGGTCTCCAAGGACCTCCAAGGAGAGACAGGCCAATGCGCTACAGTCGATCCACCAGGCGCATCCCCGTTACCGGAGAAGCCTCTGTCAGGCTCTTGTTGACGGAAGATTCCGACGACGGAACCTTGCTTGATCTTTCCCGTCAAGGCGCTCGGCTCCGTATCAATCGCTTGTTCGAGCCAGGCCAAAAACTCGCGCTCATGCTGAATCTTCCCTGGGACGAGTCGCCCGTCGAAGTGCGTCTTGCCGCAGTCAAGTGGATGAAGGACAACCATGTGGGCGTTGAGTTTCTCAAGGTTGGAGACGACGATCGCGTTTCGCTCGATGTGTTTCTTGCCTCTCGGTCGAAAATACAAGAGAGTCATGCCCGAGTCACCCGCCGTCTCGTGCGTCCCCTCCACCGCTCGACTTCAATCTAAACATGCGGCATCCTAACCCTGATCATTCCCAATCCGCAGCCTCTCCCGTGAAATTCTAATTCCAATTATCGATTTTGACATCATTGGGAGAAGGGTGCCCTGTTCCAGCTTCAGCGAGTTCTCTGAGACTCAACATGAAGGTTGCCCATTTCATGCTGCAATGAGAGGTGAACTCGTTTACCTCGCGCCAGTTCTTATGGGCGAAGAGGACGATGGTGTAATCGCCGTCCTGGTAAAGGGTAAACACGACGTCCGTTCCAACCCATTCCTCTGGACCCGCTTGAACGCGCCAATGCACTTTTTTGTTAGGATCTAAGGCGGTGACTTCCATCCTCATGCTCCCGATCTCCTTTCCATCCGTTGAATGGAAACGAACTTCGATCGTTCCACCAACCCTGGATGAACCAGACGTATGCGTTGTCCACCAACCGGCGACGCCCTCGACCGTGGATAGTGCCGCATACACCTTGGAAACTGGGGCCTTCATCCCAATTCTATGCGTGATGTCTGCCATCTTTCCCTCCTATGACGTCTATTCCATGTAGATCTTACGACCCTCAAGGATGCTTCAATCTTCGATCTCGCCTACTCACTAGTCGTTCATCGGCGGCAAAATCGACAGTCACCAGGCACCACCCGACGTATGCCCCTTATGGATCAGTCTATGGCTTACGCCTCGCTTCTAAGCGTGGAACTTTCTTCGTCTAAACCGTAAAATGCCACCCTGTGATTTTGCATATCGACCATGTGACCGTTGTGGTGCGGGACGTTGCCAAGGCGAAAGCCTTCTTTTCACTCCTCGGCTTCGTCGAGGAGAAGTCGGTGATCATTTCTGGGCCGACATTCGCTCGCTATATGGCGGTAGAAGGGATCGAAGCTGAGCATGTCACGCTGGTGTCGAAACAGGCCCACCCTCGGTTTGAAATTCAGCTTCTGCGATACATCCGTCCGCAACACCTCGCTGAGGCCAATGTGCAAGACCTGGCGAAGCTTGGCTACAACCACATCTGTTTCGCAGTGACCGACTTGGAGGCGGAGGTGGGACGGTTGACGAGCCAGGGCGTGACCCTACGAACCGACGTGCTGGATTTTCACGCCAGAAAGCTGGTGTTTCTCTCCGGCCCAGAGGGCATCACGGTGGAACTGGCCGAGTGGCACCCTTGCTCCTCTTCTGCTATCGATTCTCCATGATGGCGCAGAGCCATGACTGACCACACCTCGGACTGCCTCTCCGATCAATGACGAGCCGCACTCCGCCGCGCGCCGAATTGCGCAAGTAATTTACTTCGCTCTTACCTGTTCTTGATTTGCTGTTGCCCCACAAAGACCTTGCAACGGTATTTGTGTGTCTTATGAGCTTCAGACTGGATCATGTGATGAGCCGGAAAAGCGCCGTTCGTGCAGACGGCCTTGAGAGTCCGTGCTCGAATACATTTGGAAGGCGACTTGGCGCAGATGTCCAAAGGTGTCCACTCACTGCTGCTTAAGACCTACAGGGACGCGATCAGTATGAGAAGAGAGCAACAGACGAGTGCGTAGTAGATCGTATGTAGAACAATCGTGTTTTGATTACAGCGTCCCAAGCCTTCGGTGGTATTCTAGTTGCACTTGCACGTGTGTAGTCACAGATGCGGAGGCTGCCGGAGAGACACATCAATCACTCAAGGTCTGGGGGGGCGAACCATGGCATTATGGCGACGGTTATGGAACTTTCGACGATGGAAAAAAGCCACCACTCCCATGTTGCTCAATGCTGACACGGGGGAACTGCTCCCGCTCTCCAGCCATACGGCACCGCCGACCGGCAAGTGGTTGCTTCGCCGTCCACTTACCCTGCCAGGGAGTCCGGTGCCGCTCTTTCTCGAAGTTCGTGGTATCCCTGAGCGGAAAAAGCGCCGCCTCGTCGAACCGTCTTCCGCCTCAGCTCGGACCACGGCATCGTAGAGGCCTTCAGAGTCATCCGATTCTGATGATTTTTTCGGGATAGAAGTACTTCTCGTACACCTCTCTCGCTTTCCTGTAGTCGTTGTCAGTGGCATACTTCAGTCGATAATTGAATCGACACTTATGGTCTTTTTCGTATTCGTACACGTCTTGAATGAACGACACAATTTGGTCGAGATCTGACGTCTGGTCCCCCTTTGCCAAACCTGCGATCAGGTCGGCCGGAATGTCTCCGATGACCTGGACGGTTTCTGCACCGTTCTGAATGCTGGTCTCGAGTAACGTGTTATTGTCCTTCTGACACAGGGAATACCCTCGTTTCAGATTGTCAATGGCTTCCTGAAACCCTTCCTTAGAAGCCACTTTCGCGCCGACCATGAGCTTCAGTTCATCAACCAACACGGTCATATCGCCCAGATCTCGTTCTAACTCGGTATTTTTCTCCGCGGTCGCATCAAGCCTCGCGTGAAGACTCGCCTCCGGTGTTTGTGTCTCCTCGACGCCCTGGCGCGGCTCGTGTCCCCTGCCCTCCACGTTCTCCGTCACATAGATGATCATCGCCCCGAAGCACAACAAGAGGATCACTTGAACAAGCGACAAGCCAAACACCCAGTTTGAACGCGATTCAGCGTCTCGCACCCGAATGCTCCTCGGTGACTCGCTCTTTCATGAAGAACAACATGCCCCGCATTGTGGACTCGATGGCTTGGCTCGCTTCGAGGCTTGAACTGATGGCATGCTGCACGTTTGTGAGTCCGGTTCTAACCTCAGCCGCCATGGAGGCCGACGACACATCCTTCAACTCCGTTTCGAATGCCGATAATTGAGCGGACACCGTCGACACGGCCGATCGCAGCGACTGCAAGCTATTGAGCTGGCCATTCAATTCTGAACGGCTCCTCTCCAACGCCGCCGTCATTTCGCTAAATTGCTCGGTTCTGTCCTTGATCTTGAGGAAAAGATCATTGATCGCGACACCCACCTCCTTTGCGGCTCCCGATCCGGTCAGCGACTCACCAAATGCCGTCGCAGTTTGGGCTGCATGCGTCAAGCTTGTCTCCAGGCGGTGCGCTGCTTCTTCGAGCCCTTGTCCCTGTTTTCCTAATGCGGTAATGAGTTTCGTCACCTCTGCCGTGAGCATTTCCTGAGGGATGTGTATGGCGGAGAGCCTCGTTAGGAGGTCGTGAAGAGACGATTCAAGGCCTTCGCTCAGCACGTGGGCCATGGTTCGGTGTTGCTCGGCGATCTTTTCGCGCACCTCTGCCAATGACCGCACGAGATCATGGAGGGTGCCATCAAGATCACTGGCGGCGCGGTCTCTAAAGGAACTGATTTCCATCGTGGCCTCGTTGATCTGGTGGACGAGAGCCGCCATGCGATGGTCGATGGCTTCTTGGGCATGAACAAGACGGTCCGGATGCGTGTCCTGAAATTGGATGATGACCAGACGGAACAGCATTCCACAAAATGTCGTGACCAACGCATATCCGAAGGTCGTCAGCACCGCGTCCGTGGTCAATTTGGGGCCCGGCCAGAGGACGAACGCCGAAATCAGGCCAAAGATCGCCCAAAGGAACCCCATATAGTAGAACGAGTCTGCGAACTGGACGGTGTTCTTTTTCGGAAGAGAAAATCCGTAGCCTCCGTACGCCGCAAGGAGCACTACGAGGACCAGCATGGTTGCCGGTGGTGAAGTCTGTGAGATCGAAGAGTATGCCAATCCTGCGACACCTGCCAAGGTGGTGCACAGCCATGCGGTTCCCAGTTTCAAATGACTCAGTGCTGCATCGTCGCTTGAGAATTCGGTGTCTTCCCGTTCCCCAGAGGCTGGTATTGGCCTATCTAAAGGCATGGTTGGAAGTCGATGCATAACTGCCTCCTCACCGTTATGCGGAAGGCCGCCTGTTTCGCCCATATCATCAAGGTCTAGGCCCCTCTCCAATAACTGGGGAATCCCCTAGCCAGATAGTGGGCCCCTACAGTCCCTGGTCGTCGGGACGTGAGGTGGTCACGGCGAGCGATGGTCGGTTGGGGGCGTTGAGGCGTTGAATGGATGAGCCGGTATCCTTCACCTGGATCGAAGTAACCACACCTGTTCTTTGGCAGGGCATTTTCCCTTCAATCCACCGGGGACATCCGCACTCACAAGGAGCCTGAGATCATAACTGCCCCGGTAGTAGCGATTGACTTCCTCATCGCTGATTGAGAAGGGAGGTCCGTCCATCACGCGTTGATCGTAGTGATAGCAGATGAGCAACTGCGGAGCATTATTGGTCAGCTTTGTGAGGTGCGCCGTATAGTGAGGGCGCATGGTTTCGGGCATCGCCACGAGCGCTGCCCTGTCGTATACGGCATCGACCGGGCCGAGCTGCTCTCGCGACAACGCAAAGATATCACCCACGAAAATGTCGATGTGCGTTGCGCTCCACAACTGGACTTTGCCAACGCCCGATATGTCCGGCTGCAGGCCGAGGTCCATGAATAGCTGCTCGATCGCCAATTGACTCAATTCGGCTCCGGCGACACGATAGCCGTTTGACAAGAGCCATGAGATATCACGGGTTTTCCCGCATAACGGGAGAAATATCCGCCGTCCTTTTGCTAAAGACAACTCGTGGAGATATTGCACCAGGAGGGCATTGGGCTTCCCCTCGTGGAACGCGATTTCATTTTTCTCCCAACGCTGGTGCCAAAAGTTTGGATCCATCGTGCGGGATTCTTGAGGTTGTGCGATGCATTGTCAAGGGCCAAACCGTGGGAGCGGCGTCGGCTGGCGCTTCCGCACACATTACTTGTTCGATTTGCAGCCCAACCAGAACAAGCCTGATGAGATGACGCCGACAACGGCGAAAAAGACCATCGGCTGCCATTTCCCGTGCAGAAGGCTGAGGGCGGCTAAGGCAACCACGACGACCCAGCCTTTGGCGAATTTCCTCACGCGCGCTTGTAACGAGAATCGGTCTAATCGTCCTAACGTCCGGCCCACCGCGATCGACGCGAGTCCTCCCACGACGGCCGCCACGTACAGCCACTCCGCTCTCTCCGGCATCATCGAGAAGACGAGGCCCAGGGCGATCGCGAAGGGGGTCCACTGAATCAATCGATCAGAGCCTGACCCCGTTTCCTCTGCGATTGGCATTGACGAATTGTCACTGTCCGCGTCGCTGGATGGATTGCTGTTCCGCCTCATTGCTTTTCGCCGGCTCTCCGACTGCAACGGCATCGTCGGCAGCGACCAACCGCGAGCCGCACTCGCTGGCATAGACCGCCGTGAACTCTGCGCCCAACAAGAGGATTTGCGCGGAGTAGTAGGCCCACAAGAGGATGACCACGAGCGGACCGGCGGTCCCGTACAACGACACGATGACCGTCTTACCGAGATACAAGATGATGAGCCAACGTCCCACGGAAAATAAGGCGGCAGTGACCGCCGCACCGATCCACACGTCGGCCCAGGCGACCTTGGCTTGAGGCAGCAGCTTGAAGATCAGGGCAAACAGGACCATGACGCCCGAGAACGAGATCAGCCCGACGATGATATTGTTCCTCAGAGCGGTGCCGGGAAGGTGCGAGGCGAACGCTTCAACACCGGCCACGAGGACGAGCGATACGAGGAGAAGAAAGGCCGTTCCGAGCACCCCTAAGATCGACAAGAACCGGCGTCGGAATTGCCTCAGGGTTCCTCCCTCCGGTTTCGGTTTTACCCCCCAAATCGAGTTCAATGCGTCTTGCAGTACGTCAAAGGCGCCCGCCAGGGCAAAGAACAGAACGGCCACCTCCACCATCGTGGCCAACGCTCCCGACCCGTTTTTCTGCCAGCTGTCAAGAAGCTGCGCGATGGCTTGCGCGCCCTGCTCACCGATAAGCCGCTGGACTTGCTCCAACAGCAGCTGTTCCGCAGCACCCTTCCCGAGGAGAACCGTCGCAAGCTCCACAACGATAAACATCAGCGGCACGACGGCAAAGGCCGTGTAGTAGGCTAATCCTGCGCCAAATCGTAAGGTAGGATCATCGTTCCATTTGCAAATGGCTTTGCGGAACAACGCCCAAAACGTTTGGGGGTGCAGGGCACTTCTGTGTTGACGGGAAGGAACGTACCCGTGAGCCGTCTCTGTTGCACGCTGAGGCTGTACCACCGTCGGACTTCCTCCCTGCTTCAGCATGCCTTAAACGACAGGGAACGTCTATGCGGCAAATGACTTGAGTACACCCGGGGGGCCGCCTGTCAATTCTGACAGTGTCCTCCCCGCTTTTCTGAACCTATACTTTTCGGCGGGAAATGGCGTGATCTCGATCGTATAGAACCCAGAGATTTCTCAACGGGGCGGAGGTGGGTATGAACAACATGCTCTTCATCGGATTCCCTGCGATGGCACTGTCCTTCACCCTGGGGTGCTCGAGCCTCACCGTCGTCAAAGAACTCCATGATCAGCGATTCACATCGACGGAGCAACCGGTGGCCCACCTCAGCGCACGAGTTGGCGGAATTTATCTGTTCTACTATCTTCCTCTGGTGACTGGGGATTCCGAGCAAGCCGACGGCATCAGATTTTTCCGTCATGAGCCCGACGTCGAACGCGTCGTGCACATGGTCACCAAGAAGAGCCAGGAATTAGGAGCCACACACCTCACCGATCTCTACTCCTGGTCAGATAGTGTCTGGGGGTCGTTCAGCTTGATTTTCTGGTACCGATGGACCTCTGTCTCTGCCAATGCCTCGATGCTGCCCCAGGCTCCTGCGCCTCACACCATTCATTAGAGGGAGGATAGACAATGTGGAAAGATCTCGCGGCGGTTGTAGTGCTGACCATCGCCATCACGCATCCCGTTCAACTCGCGGCTGAGGAAGCGCCAGCCAGTCAGAAATCGCTGGCTGAGCAGCTGGTCGATGCGTTCAATGCGGTGTTTGGCGTCCACCCCGGCCTACGTGCCAATCATCCAAAAGGCGTCGTCCTTGAAGGCACGTTTACACCGAGTTCTTCGGCGCCATCCTTGACCAAAGCCGCTCACCTTCAAAAGCGAAAAGCTCCGATTCCAGTAACGGTCCGTTTCTCTGCCGGCTCGGGACTTCCGACGGTTCCGGATACGAACGATATGCCTCGCGGCATGGCTGTGAAATTTGCGCTGCCGGACGGCACGAAGACGGATCTCGTCGTCCTGTCCTTCAACGGCTTTCCGGTGGCCAACGCCGAAGAGTTCAGAGACTTTTTACTCGCGGTCGCCGCAAGCGGCCCTGACGCTCCAAAACCCACGGAGTTGGAAAACTTCTTGGGAGGCCACCCCGCCGCGAAAGCCTTTGTCGAGACGCCGAAGCCGCCACCGGTGAGTTATGGCACGCTGCCCTACTTTGGAATCAACGCCTTCAAGTTCACTAATGCCAAGGGAAGTGTCACCCACGCGCGCTATCAACTGCAACCGGTTGCCGGCGCCAAATACCTCTCCACAGAGCAGGTCGCAACGATGGGGCCGGAATATTTGACCGAGGAAATACGGGAACGCGTTCGTCGGGGTCCGGTGAAATTTACCCTGCTCGCACAGGTGGCCGAGCAAGGTGACACGATCGATAATCCTACGATCGTGTGGCCCGATACCCGGAAGAAAATCGAATTAGGCACGATCACGATCACCAAGGCGGTGGCCGACAGCCAGGCAGCCGAAAAGAAGCTCCTGTTTGTCCCGGGCGCGTTGGTTCCTGGCATCGAGCCGGCCGATCCGATGATCGCAGCACGGTCGGCGGCCTACATTGTGTCGCTTTCGCGTCGAGCTCAGTCCCAATAGCAGGTAGGGCGGAGATTGCGTTGACGGGAGAGTCTATTGGCAGGGAGGAAGCATCGGACCTGCCCATTCGCCGGAACAATCGTCGAGCCGCACAGTGACGTCCGCGCGTCTATCCTCTTCTATCGGCCAGACGTAGAACAGGCTACCGACGCTGTAGATTTTGACCGGATGCGACAGGGATGCTGGGGTCGCGCGATGCCAGTAGACGCCCACTGATTTCGGCCGTTCGCTCGTCCAACTCATGAGCCGCGTATCTATGCCTCGTCGAAGAGTTGAGCCGTGGATCGCCCGCAGTGTGTCAGAGGACCTTCGTATTGGTCAAGACGTCGTTTAGCGGCTCGAGTGGCCCCTTGAGACCCGATGGGATGAGAACCTTGATTCACTGAGTGTCCTGTCCTTGCTCAGGATGCAAGAGACCGACACGGTTCAGTACAATGTGCCGATGTCGCTGAACGACCGAATTCAGCGACACAGCACGTCGTATCCGCTGTGGAGGATCGCATGTCCGTTTCAAGAGGGTTCGCTGGTGCAACGATGATGATATGGCTGCTGTTGGCGCTCGGTCCAGCAGTTTCCGGCCAACCATCCCGTCCAGACAACGAAATCACCAAGCTGGCCGATGACGTCTATCTCTTTCGACATCAGTTTCATCAGGCCATCTTCATTACGACGCCCGAGGGCGTGATCGTCACCGATCCCATTAGCGCCGACGCGGCGGTCTGGCTGAAGGCCGAGATCAAGAGACTCACGGATCACCCTGTGCGCTATGTGGTGTACAGCCACCATCACAGCGACCACATCACCGGTGGAGGCGTGTTTGCCGATCAGGCGACGTTTGTGAGTCACTCAGCAGCTCGGCCGCATATTGCTGACGCGGCCGATCCCTCAACCCCGGTCCCGACTCTGACTTTCACTGATCGGATGTTCATCGATCTCGGCGGCAAACATATCGAGCTGATTTACACCGGCAAAAACCATTCTGATAACAGCCTGGTCGTCCTGCTTCCGCAGAACAAACTCCTCTTTGCCGTCGATTTCATTCCTGTCGAGACGGTGGCGTACCGCACCATGCGAAGCGACTATCCCGACGATTGGATCGAATCCCTTAAACGAGTTGAGCAATTGGAGTTCGACACGCTGGTTCCCGGCCACGGAACAATCGGCAGGAAAGAGCACGTGCGTCTCTTCCGCGGCTATCTCGAAGACCTCAGAGAGGCCATCCTCGACCAAATCAAGAAAGGCGCCAGCCTGGAAGAAGCCAAAAAGGCGGTCCAGCTTCCCAAGTATGAGAAGTGGGCGCGGTATGCCGACTGGCTCCCTGAAAATGTGGAAGGGATGTATCGCTATTACTCGCAGACCCAGCGCTGAGAATCGAACGGACATGAGACCCGTCCACGTCGCTGCCCGGACGCTTTGCCTTCTCTCCGTTCTGCTCTTACTGCAGGGCTGCCCTTCCAAACCGCCTCCGGGCGTCCGGTTTCCAATCACGAACGGTTCCCATACCATCCTGCCAACCACGGACCAACACATCCTGATCTGGGCCGATCCACCCCTGGCGGAGGTGGCGGTTGAATGGCTCCGGACTCATCACTATTCGCATCTCCTGATGCCTCATAAGGCTCCCTTGCAGGCTTCGCACCTCGCTCACGATTTCTCAACCCGCACAGCGGCACTCGCTCTCGCACGGGAGATGAAAGCGGAGGTCGTGCTTGTTCTTGAGCGGGACACAACGAAGGATGGGGCACTGATCGAGCCCGACTGCGGTGCTCTCTATCACGTGAGTGTCGAGCTGCAAGCTGTATCGGTGGAGAGCGGAGAGACGGCACTTCGAGGCAGCGCCCAGTATCCGAATTGCGTCGATCTCAGCGACAAAACGACCCGGAGTCTCACCTGCCAGGCCTTTGCAACGGCGTGGGGATTCCGACCGTCAGGTCAACTCGAAATCCCGTCGAGCCTGATGTGCACCACTGGACAGACGGTTCCGACCCGTTAGCTGGCTGAGGTCTCCTTCCGTCAATCCAAAAGCGGAGAGCGCGAAACGTCTTCCTGTCCAGTGGCAGAACTGACACTGTTATGGTTTCCCGACGGGAAAGCTGATCACCAGCCCTCCCATGACGTCGCCGACCTTAAAATCCTTCTTCGGGCTGCTGGGATGGGCGTTGTGGCATTCGACGCAGGCCGCGGTGACGGCAACATCGGCGTAGACCGCTTCGAATACTTGTTCTGCGCTGCCTTCGACGGTGCTGGAATAGGGTCTGGTGGGCCGCGCCTGAACTTCCTTCAGACCACGCCGCTCGAATTCAGTTTTCGCCGCATTGGCCTTGTTGATCGGCCACTGACTGATCAAACGATAGCGGACGTTCGGACCGGTCAATTCGGCAATTTCACTCGTCTCCTGCACGAGCTGTACCGGCAGGGGCAAGGAATGCGTGGTCTTCCAGTTTTCTGACACATCGACAATGCGCTCTTGGCGAAGTCGGTTGGCGATGTGGATGGTGTAAAAATGCCGGTGGGCCATGATGACGGCACGCAAATAATCTGCAACAGTCTCCGGAGGAACGCCCACAGAGGCGCCGGATTTCTTGTCGATGGCGAAAATGTTCGGGGCAACCAGCACAGCGATTGTGCCAATGATGGCGATCCAGGTCACAACTTTGCCGGTCATGATACCCTCTCTTTCCTTTCCGTGGAAGTTGGATCCACCGGCAACGGGGTGGAGTCAAATCCGTATTTCGCCAACAGCTTCTGGATGCGTGGCGTCATCAGAAAATCGGAAAATTTTCCTGCGACAATGCGCAATGAAGCTCGACACGTCGAAGCCACGGCTTGTCCAAACTGAATCGGCACAAACGTTCCGATGGGGTCTTCGTCGCTGATGCGCACATGCCCGGTGTTGATCGAGTCTACACGATAGACCAGCCCCACATCGGCTTTCCCCGTGCGAATGAGATTCATAATGTCGTCACTGTGGGACGCATACAGAATGTTGGGACGGCTTTTATAGGCCGGGGAGAGTTTGGCGAGCACCCGTGCGGTGACGTCTCCCAACGAAGAGGTCTGAGGATCACCAAGGGCAATGCGTATGGACCGGTTCGCTAACGCATCGCGAAGAGACATCAAGGCGGCCGCCGAGTCCGACGACATCACGAGAACCAGGGACGTCTGCGCGAAGATCCGAGGAGGCCCATTGAGCGTCAGTCCCTTCTTGTGCAGATACTCGACTTCCTCGATCCCTGCCGAGAGAAACATATCGATTGGAGCTTTCTTTTCGATTTGCCGAAGAAGTGTTTTCGACGGCGTGTAGACGATATTGATCGGCGCATCATATTCCCGTTCGAACATGGGGAGAATTTCGCTTAACGCCGGCCGTAAACTGGGAGGCGCACCCACTGTCAAAAACTCAGCCTGTACCGGCCGCCAGGCCCCGAGGAGCGCGAGCAGTCCCACGAGAGTGGCGATGACGAGCCTCGACGTTCGAATATCCACACTCAACCTCCCCAGGTCCGCTTGGTGCGAAGGGCAAGCCCCTACGGCTCTTGCCCGATACAGAGAGATTACAGGAAGGGTTCGCAGCCTTCAATGCTAGAAATGGAGAAGCACCTCGCGCACCTTCCAAATCGAGCAATCGCGCTTTGGTCGCCAGTCCTCCTGCAAACCCCGTCAGCTTCCCTGAAGCACCGATGACGCGATGACACGGGACAATGATCGACAAGGGATTCTTGCTATTGGCCAGTCCCACCGCGCGTGACGCCGAGCCATGGCCCATCGCACGTGCGACTTGACCGTAGCTTCGAGTTTCGCCATACGGAATACGCAGAAGCTGCTGCCAGACTCGTTTCTGGAAAGCCGTTCCTTGGATCTGAAGCGGCAAGTCAAACGCCGTCCTCTCGCCCGTGAAATACTGCGCTAATTGATGTTCCGCCTCCGCCAGGACAGGATGATGAAGATCTTCCTGCATCTCATCAAGCTTGATGCGAAGCGGCCGGTCGTTGGGCCAGAGCACCGCGATGAGACCCGCTCCGTCTGCCACCAGCTTGAGTCTGCCAATTGGAGAGGCGATGTATGTGTAGGCCAGCATGCCGCGTCTTCCTTTCTTGGTGTGAGCCGTGCCTGTGTTCATTCCACAGATATACTGCCAGATAGCCACGCCATGGTCTCGCGGCATCCGGATTGAAATTCGGGGTGACCTGCATGAACCGCTGCAAGACCAAATCCGTCGCTGGAAATGCATCTGTGTCGCCCAAGGCCCTGAGCGCCATGTACTCGGCACTCCATGCTCCAATACCCTTCACCGTTTGAACCACCCGTCTGAAATCATCCAAATCCTGACCAGGTTCAAGCTGAATGGACCCGTCAGCGACACGCGAAGAGAACTCCCGAATCGCCGTCCGTTTCTGACGCGTGACCTTCAATCCCTGTAGATTGGACTCTGCCAGGATGCGTGGAGTGGGAAAGATACGAACAGGTTCGCCGGATACGGGATGCACGATCTTCTCACCATAGGTCGCGACGAGTTGCCCCATGAGACGTGAGGCGCACGTCACGGAAATCACTTGGCCGAGGATCGTGCCAATCGCGGTTTCAAACGGATCAAATCCTCGGACTAATCTCGCTCCGGGATATGTTCCTTGAAGTGAACTGAGGAATGTCGACCGAGCGAACGCCTGTGCGATGAGAACGGGGTCCGAGTCCAAATCGAACATCTGCCTGATGCGATGTACGGCGCGCAAGAGGTGCCTCCTATCGGAGATGGTCATCTCGAGGAGCAGTTCAGGCTTGTGGTCATGGACACTTGCTCGAAAGAAGCCTGTCGTGTCCGTGCCTCCCAGCCTGAACACGCGGGCGTATGTGTCAGCCCCAATCGTTTCGAGGCCGTCAATGTGATGCCGCCGATAGTAATCAAGGACACCATCCCAAGCGAATGGAGGTCGGTACGGCAGCGACAGTTGAATCATCTGTGGCGGCTGAGCGGATTTGAGTAACGACCGGAGCGCTGACGGCGGACGATGGAACCGTCTTTTGACCGCGTCGTTGAATCGACGGAGCGAGTGAAACCCTGCAGAAAAGGCGATCTCCGTCATGGGAAGATGCGTTTCCATGATCAGCTTCCTGGCAAAATTGAGCCTGTCGTTGTCGTGAAGCTGCTTGGGCGTCTGTCCAAATGCCTGTTCGAACAGCCGTCGTAAATGTCGTGCCGTCATTCCCAGGCGATCGGCAAATGCCTCTTCGGTGTGCTGCTCGAGGGCTCCCTGTGCAATGAGTTTGAGTGCGCGCTCGACGGTGGCCTGCTTCCCAATCCAGGCGGGGGTCCCGGGAGCAGCCTCGGGACGGCACCGTAAGCACGGTCGATACCCGGCGATCTCCGCTGCTTGGGCTGTCTTGAAGAATTCGACGTTCTCGCGCTTGGGTCGAGCGGGACAGACAGGACGGCAGTACACACCCGTCGTTTTTACGGCAACGAAGAACCTGCCATCAAAGCGGGGATCTCTTGCCAACAGGGCTTGATAACACGTCTCGTGACTGGTCATCGGGTTCTCATCACGGTACCGTCTACTGTAAAAGATGCAATGGCCGAACACTCGCCGGATTCGGACCTGAACTCCTGCGACAGGAAGAGCATACGCCGTACGACTGATCAAATCGAGATGCCATAGACGGGGAAGGGCCAAACACGTAGAATGCGCCCACCCGCTTTTTCACCTGACACCAAGGACAGTGTATGACCGCTTATGGCAGGGTGCCGCGATGGACCGTGTGCCTTACATTGATCGCCACAATGATGGTTGCGCTCTGGGGTTGTGCCGCTGTGCCGCGGCGGTTTACGTGGATGGCTGAGCCTGGAGTCACGCTCACCATGCTGAGTACAAATCCGCAACCGTATGTTGGAAAGGTCGTGCTGTTGGGAGGCACGATCATGGAAGAGGAAGAACACGATACGGTCCTGATGCTACGTCTGAAGAATCGTCCCCTGGACCAGGATAACAAGCCTCACCGTCCCGCCGATTCTGGGGGTCCTGAAGCCGGCTCATACTGGGTCATGATGTCAAAGCAGCAGGTCCCGCCAAAGTTTCGAAACTGGGCGCGTGCGACAGTCGTCGGTCGGGTGACAGGTACGCAGCGATACCAGACTGAACCGGTGCTCACGCTCCTGTATATGCGAGGCTGGGGAGCGAGCGGCGATCATGCAGGGATCTGGGAAAATGTCGATCCGAATTATGTGCCGTCCGTTCCAGGTAGCATCGACATGCATTAAACCAATTGGCTGGTGCAAGCCAAGCCACATTGGAATACATTGGCTTCGCCGGCAGTCTTGTTCATTGCTCAAATGAACCATCAACCCTACCCAAGAACGTCCGCCATTCCTCCTACGCAGTCCTTCGAATTCCCAAGCTTCTTTGAATCGACTATCCTCCGCCGAACAGGTCAGTACCATTCACCTGTTCAATGAAGTCCTTCTTGTATGCATTTCGCTTCGATCGATTTACGCCTGCCGAATCGGCGGTTTCTGCGAAACACATTCCTTCGATGTACGCTCGCTGCTACAATGTCCGTGAATCGAATGGGTCCCGAAGCGTATTGACTCATGGTTCTCACATGTATTCCGTGATCACTTCCGGCATTAACTTTGCTCATTCACTGTTGTTATGAAAGTCGTTTGTGCCTGGTGTGAGACTGAAGGGAAGGAGACGCTGATCGGCGAGATCGGTCTCTTCGACGTCGAAGTCACTTCCCACGGCATTTGTATCGACCATGAGAAAGTTTTACTACATCAAATTAAAGAACTTAAGATGAAACAGCATCCAAAACTGCGAAGGCCGAGACGTCCTCGCATCCAGCCCAGATCGTCGGGGTCGACGACGGTGCCGAACTGCGCGACGCCTTGGCGGCGGCGACGCACGCATCGAATGCCTGCCGCACAGCTGAGTCTCCCGTTCGGTGACGGTGAGATACTGGTTGATGCCCTCGATCAGGAATCTGGGCTGGCTCCAGTCTGAAGCCATGTCGAACAAGGCTACGTAGGATTTTTTTAAACCGGGGAACTCCCCAGCTTTACGAATATCCACGACGGCTTACGATACGTTAAACTCGTCGTAAGGTGCGTCAATGACTCTCGCGACCCCTCCGCCAGATCAGGCCGGATTCTACTGGTTCCGCTACGACAACCTGTCCTCGCATGTCCACTTCAAGGTGTTGCTCCAAGTCATCCAGATGCAGCCAAAGGCCACCGAGATCGGAGGAAAATTTGTCGTCCGGTGGTTTAATCAGCTCGTCCCGTTGGAGCAAGTGCCGGAGGGTCTGTGGCGCGGACCAGTCCGAGACCTGAGATAGGTACGTGATCTAGACAAGACTCTCCGCCCACGACGCCACGGTGTGCGCCAGTTCAGCAAAGACGTCGGCATCGGTCTTCCCAGACCGCTTCAGCAGATGGAAGGAATGGTCCCCGCCGTCTATCACATGTAAGGTGGAAAGAGGCGCGAGGTTGTTGCAGAGCGGACGCAAGAGGGCGAGATCGGCCAGCGCATCGCGCGTCCCTTGAAGAAAAAGCATCGGAATCCGCACTCGAGCCAAATGCTCGGCACGCTGCATGCCGGGACGGCCTGCCGGATGCAAGGGAAACCCGAGAAACACGAGCCCCCGTACGGAAGCGATCCCCGGACTCGGGGCAGATCGTTCGTCGGCAACCGTCAGTGAGGTCATGCGCCCCCCGAACGACTTGCCTCCCGCCAAAAGGGGCAAGCCGGGCGCCGTTTCCGATGCCGCCGCGACGGCAGCCCGTACTGTCGCAGTGACTACCGCCGGAGGATCGGGCCTTTTTCGTTGGTGCTGCATATAGGGAAAGTGATACCGCAGCGTCGCCACGCCGCAGCCGGCAAGTTGTACGGCGAGATGCTCCATGAAGGGGTGATGCATCCCCGCCCCTGCACCGTGCGCAAACACCAACAGGCAGTTGGCATTGTCCGGACGAAGCAGCAAGGCCCCGACATCGCCCGCCGAGTCCGATACTCGAACAGTCAATGACCTCGTGAGATGTCTGGACATCATCGGCCTTCCGGACCATCAACGACACCCTGGGCGGGATCAAGAACGTCGTCTCAGCGGAGATGCTGGGTGGACGCATCGAGATGCGTGAGCGGTTGGCCCTTTCGTCCGATTGCGCTCGCCTCGAGTGCGCTCCCATAGGGCGTTGTCGTCCCATACCCTCTGACCTCCACGTCCATGTTCTGTTGCAACGATGCATGAAAGTGCTCGCCCACATCAGGAGGCAAGCGGACCTGGGTGCCGTCGGATAGGAGCGCACCATTGACGACGTCTTTTAAATGGTCATAGAGCAGCACTCGGATGGTTCCAGCGGCATTCATCTCAGTAACGGTCGGTCGTTCTTCCCTTGGCGGCATCGGAAGATCCAGCCGATAGGGCACCGTGAAGGACCTGCCATCAGTCACGTTGATGATCACGTCGGGTTTCACGAGTGGTGAATCAGAAACGCGGCGTCCATGCACTCGCACGTGATCGCCTGGCTGGATCGCCGTCGTGAGGTCTTGAGCCGCACGGAGCGTGACGTGCATTTGGGAGCCATCGCGCAGCAACAAACCACTGACGTCTCCGCGTGGATTCAACAGATAACGGTCAACGACGCCGTCGGCCACCGGAGGCTTCCCCATGGAAGGAGGATCAAGCACCGGGACGGAAGGGCTGTGATCAGACGCTCGGTCCCGTGCCGGCGACAGAGGAGGATAGGCAAGACCTACCATGAGGATGGCGGCAAAGATGACGTGACGTCGTTTCGTTCGCATTGGAACACCTGGCGGCCATGCATACGGATGCGTACCAATTTGTATTTTGTAAGAAATCCTCGGCGGACATCAAGGTGGAAAACCCCAGATCCTGTGAGAATAACACTGACGCCGTTGCACTTAGTTACGGTAACGAGGCAGCTGACGGCTCGGATCAGTCGTGCGCCAAGCAATGGCGGCGGCGCTGACGAGCAGGAGCGAGGCTAAGAGAAATGGCGCACCGGGGAGATGCCCCGCTGCGCCTGAACCGATGAAGGAGGCAAATACTTCCGTGAAGAGCGTTGGACCGAGCAAACCTGCGACGCCGTTGATGCTCGCAATCGCGCCTTGCAATTGTCCCTGCTCGGACAGGCGTACCCGCCGGCTCATCAGCGCCTGCGTGGCCGGACCGGACAGTCCCCAGAAGGCCATGATCGGAATGCCCAGGCAGAAGATCCAACCCTCCGTTGCCACCCCATAGGTAAAAAATCCGGCGGCGCCGCTGAGTGAGCCCGCCAGCAGCGTCGCTCGTTCGCCGAATCGTGCCGTGATCGGACGGATCAGTCCGCCTTGGACAATCATAGCGGCGACGCCGACACCGGCCATCATCAATCCGACGGATGCCGTGCCCCAGCCATAGCGATAGCCCATGTACAGGACCGATGTGCTCGGGAGCACCGCATGAGCGAGATAGCCAAGGAACGCCACGGCCGCGAGGCCGAACAGTTCATGGTGTGAACGCAGCAGCACCAGCGCGCCGACGGGGTTCGCCCGCCGCCAGCCGAAGGCCATCCGGCTCTGCGGCGGCAAGGATTCGGGAAGCACGAAGAATCCATAGCCGGCATTCAAGAGGCTGAGAGCCGCCGCGCCCCAAAACGGCAACCGCGGATCAAATGACCCCAGCCACCCGCCCAACGCTGGCCCGAAGACGAAACCCAGGCCGAAGACCATGCCGATCTTGCCGTAGGCAGCTGCCCGCTCCTCCACCGGCGTCACATCGGCGATGTAGGCGCCGGCAGTACTGAAACTGGACGATGCGATGCCAGAAATCGTCCGGCCGATGATAAGCCAGACGACGTTCGGCGCGAGCGCCATCACGATATAGTCGAGGCCCAATCCGAGATTCGACAGCAACACGACTGGCCGCCGCCCGAAACGGTCCGACAGCGCGCCCTGGATCGGCGCGCAGATGAACTGCATCAGCGCCCAGGCCGTGCCCATCAGACCGTAGATCACAGCCGCCTTGGCCGTGTCGCCGGAAAGAAACCCCTCCACGAGCTTTGGCAGCACCGGAATCACGATACCGAACGACAGCATGTCGAGCAGAACTGTAATGAGAATGAAGAGAATCGCAGCACGCGGAGGCGCGGGGACAGTCGACGTGTCGCTCATCACCGGCGCATCCTACCAGGCTGGACGCGGCACTCTCGATAACATTTACTGAGTCTCGTGAGAGGCTCAGGAGAGGCAATCGATGCGGTCGTCTATCAGCGAGCCGGAGTGCAAAGACACTCCGGCTCCTTTAAGGCGGCTACTTGGCTTGGACGTCGAGTGGATATTGCGACGTGCCGGCCTCCGTCGAGACGGTGACCGGAACGGCGCCAGGCAGCAGATTCGGCACCGTGGCTTCGACTGTCGTCGGGCTCACATAGGTCCAGGCGTCCGTGCTCTTGGGACCGAACGACACGCTGTGGAAGCAATGCTTGGTCCCGAAATTCTTCCCGCTGATCGTGATTTTCTGACCCGGTTTGGCATGGGTCGGCGTCACCATCGTGATCGTCGGATGCGCGCGATAATCACACGTCGTCGGTGTCACGGCCTTCCCGCTCGATGGCGAAGACGACTTGGCATCGGCTATTGACCAGGAAAGCAGGACTCCTATCAGACCACCAATGACCCAGAGACTCGTCATACGTTGTGTCATGCGCTGCCTCCTTCCTCTGCCCTCCAAAAAAAGGGCGTTATTCCTCTTGAAAGTGTAGCAGAGCGGATCAGACTGACGGCGTAAGGGCGCGAAGTTGATGGGAACATATGCGATTCAGGATACCAGCGGCGACGACCGGCCTACGTGCTTCCCAGTACCGTCTGCCCTGCCTTCGCTTCTCTGGCAGTGAATTGGTTAACGGCGCCGGCGACAAGATGCTGGATGATGTTATAGAAAATGATGGGAACCATGATGCGAGGAAATGAGGCGAGGGCCAGCGAAGCCAGCACCAGAGCTGTGCCGTTGTTATTCATGCCCAGCCCGTACATGAGCGACACCCTTTCTGCCTCGTCTAAGTTGAACAGACAGCTCAACCAATAGGCCGCTGAAAACGCCGCCACACACAGGCAAGTCGTGATGCTCAAGGTGATCGCCAGAAAATCGAGATCGTGCTCCTCGACGGCCTTGGGAAGCGAGACCGAGGCATTCGAGTAATTCAACGTCAGCAAGATGATGGAGTTGCTGAGCTTGATATATGGCATGACAGCCGCGAGTCTCGGTTCAGGCACCACGAACCGTACCCCGAGTCCCATCATTGACGGCAGGACCACCCATAAGCCAAGGAACGCCGCCGAGCTATAATCCGCCAGGTCGTGCAAAACCAGTTCATACTCATTCGAAGCCAATTCACCAAGGACGTAGAAGACCATCGGCGTGACCAATGGACTCAGCAGCGTAGAACAAAGGACCAGCCCCAAACTGAGCGCCAGATTGCCATTGGAGTTCTGTGCCCAGGCGGTGGAGGATCCAGCGATGGGCATCGCTGCAACCAACGCCAGACCGACGAGAATGTGCTGCGACTCAAGAGGGTTGTGCCAGAAGTTCAGCACGAGGGTCGTGATGGCGAAAATAGTGACGGTCGGGACCAGGACATTCGCCGCCAATCCGGCAGCCAACACCCACGCATTCCGCACCACCGCACGCAGATGCAGAGTCTTTACGCCGAGGCCGGCATTGAACATCAACGCGGCGAGGAAGATCAACAGCAGGGACACATGAATCTTGGTGTTGAAGATCGAAATGTCTCCCAGCCTGACGTCTCTGATCCATAGGCCGGACGCCGGCAGGACGGCGGCAACCGCATAGGCGCCGATCAGCACCCAGAGGAAATAGCGGTGGACGAACTGTGACCACCCGAGCAGCGTGTGACTGCGGTTTTCCATCTTCTCCCGGACTGTGTTGTAATAAGGAACTTAGGGAGCGTTTTTCATGCAAGCCTTAGAACTCAAAGTTCCGCCACCGGCGGTGGCGCTGCTCTTTGCCGTCACGATGTGGCTGCTCTCAGCGTCTGCGCCGTCGTTGGCATTGACCTTTCCGTGGCGGACTCTCGTCGCATTCATCCTTTGGAGCGTAGGGATTGCGATCGCACTGGCCGGGCTGCTCGAATTTCTCCGGGCAAAGACCACGGTCAATCCACTCAGTCCGGAAGCGGCGTCTGCCATAGTCACCTCAGGCATCTACCGCTACAGTCGTAACCCCATGTACGTGGGCTTACTGCTCGCCCTCCTCGGATGGAGCGTGTGGCTTTCACACCTCTTGCCATTTGCGCTGCTGCCCTTCTTCATACTGTACATAAACCGCTTTCAGATTGAACCGGAGGAGCGGGCGCTCTCGGTGAAATTCGGTGGGCTCTACAGGGATTATCGGCGTTCTGTCCGAAGGTGGTTCTAAGCTGCGTCGGCGACGTTCGAATGCCAAGACCCTGTTTAGGTCGCTCACGCGATACGTCTAGGAATTCCTACGCTCTGCGGCGGCTTCGTTGGAGGAGTGTTCGGATTGTTCGGACGTCAGCCAGGCAAAGGCCTCCTCGAATTCACGGAAGGCTCTGAGTTGGTAGCCTCGATTGGTTGCGCAGAGTTCGAGAAATGCCGCCCGATCAAAGTTGTCTTTCGGACGGGTCAGCACTGCCACCCGGTTATCAGGGGTGACACCGAGAGAGCCAAGATCTCTCGCCAGCGTCCAAACGTCTAGCACGGTGGAATGCGAGCTCGCTTCACGGCAATCGATCAGGATGCGCATCATCTGTTCCCGTTTGCAGGCTTCCATCAGCTCACTCAACATGCCACGACTCGCATTCAGATCTATCTCACCCGTGATGTCGGTTTTCATGAATTCCCGGATGGGAATCACTCGAACATCGTACGCCATCTTATGACCTACTCACAAAAGACAACTTTTCAGCCCCATCAACTCGCCAAGAGGAGTGCACAGTAGACCCCTTTTCATGCAAAGATCAAGGGCGGAGGACCTCCGTTCTTCTGGCCGAAGTCGTCGCCATTGAGAGAGGGTCACATCGCGACGCCGCCTCCGGCCTGTAGGGTATCGCCGGTAATCCACCCCGCATCGTCGCTCACGACAAACGACACAACCTTTGCAATATCAGCCGGTGTGCCGAGTCGTCCGAGCGGAGACGCCTGCACGCCGATCGTACGGAACTGGGGGTCGCTCAGCATGTCGGTCTCCGTATAGCCGGGAGAGACCGTGTTCACCGTGATGTTCTTGGCGCCAAGCTCCTTCGCCGCCACCTTGGTAAAAAACTCAAGGGCCGACTTGCTGGCACCATAGATGCTGATGCCTGGGAAGGCCAACTTCGTCCCACCGGTGGAGATATTCACGATGCGGCCTCCATCCGCCATATGTTTTGCCGCCTCCTGAAGCGCAAAGAACTGTCCCTTTGCGTTGACGGCAAACATTCGATCGTACTCCTCTTCAGTGGTGTCGACGATTGGTTTCGCCCAGAAAATCCCGGCGTTGTTGATGAGAATGTCCAGACGTCCGAAGGCCTTTTTCGTTTCCTGAAACAGCCGCCGAATGTCATCGACCTTGCTCACGTCTGCCTGAACGGCCCTAGCCGTCCCGCCATGGGCTTGAATGCCGGCCACGACTTTCTCTGCCTCATCCGCACTCTTCGTGTAGTTGACCACGATGGCGGCCCCATCCTTGGCCAACCGTTCGGCAATACCTCGTCCGATTCCGCGCGATGCGCCCGTCACGACCGCTACCTTCCCTTTGAGTGAAGCCATGACACTCCTCCTCTTGCGTTGAGAACCTGTGAGTCTACGCTGTTCCGTACTCCTGCATCTCTGCGAGGGATATGCGCATAGATTGTTCCAACTTCATCACGGCGTGACGATTTGCAAGAGCCTAACAAACTTGAAGAATTGGCCTGGATGGACGAGATGATCATTCAAGCAGCGGCGAGTGCCGACGGAGACAATGCCGTCATCTCGGCAGATGCCGAATCTTCGGCCCAAACGGTTAGTTGGATGCGATTACACCGCAAAGGTGGCCGCATGATCAATCGCATAGTGCTCGAAAGACCGCGCCCGCTTCCCAGTCAGCGTCGGTACATCGGCGGTCACACCGGCCGTCCATCCCTGCCGCACGGGGAGGAAGATCGAGGTGAGAAACACCGCATAGTCGCGTGAGAGACCTGCCCGGGTTGCCATGTGAATAAACGTGTCGTCATCGATCGGCGTATAGCTGAGCTTGCGGTCGGCCACTTTTGAGATGACAGTTGCGGCGTCATAATAGCTCAAGGCCTCTGGGCCGGTCAGGTTGAAGGCATTGTTGTCGAAACGGTCGGTCATCAACACAGCGGCGGCACTGGCCGCGACATCGCGAACGTCGATGAAACTCGATCGGCCTTCACCGGCTGGGACGGCAATCGCTCCCCGTTTGATGTCGTTGAGCCAAAACGTATGAAAATTGTCTGCAAACCAGTTGGGGCGAAGGATCACGAAAGGGAGGCCCGTGCGGATGAGAAACAGTTCGACCTGCCGATAGGGAATCTTTTCATCGGCATCGACGCCGATGGCGGTTTGGAGCACGACTTTAATCTTTCGATCGGCTGCCGC
>Ga0209995_1000016_pt1 | contig 26373 bp, 41 predicted proteins | sample InoplaM3AM_FD_187580 | JGI IMG/M metagenome (GOLD analysis project Ga0209995, IMG submission 187580) | Arabidopsis thaliana rhizosphere microbial communities from the Joint Genome Institute, USA, that affect carbon cycling - Inoculated... | ecosystem: Host-associated > Plants > Roots >... | reverse complement strand
CCAGCAGGCCGAGACCGCCGCCGCGGCGCAGGCGGCCGTCGCGCAGCGCGCGCTGGCCAATATCCGCGCGGCCGCGCAGCAGCAGGAGCGCCAGGCCTTCCAGGCCCGGCAGCAGTTCATCGACGGCCTGCAGCGCGAGGCGGAGGCGATCGGAAAGACGCGCAGCGAGCTGCTCGCGCAGCGCGCGGCGCAGCTCGGCGTCACCGCGCAGGCGCAGCCGCTCATCCAGCGGCTGCAGGCCGGCGAGCGCGCCTTCACCGGCTTCGCGCGCGGCGGCAAGCTCAGCGCGCAGGAGCTCACGCAGGTCGGCTTCCAGCTCAACGACCTGGCCGTACAGGTGGCCAGCGGCGGCAACCCGCTGATCGCGCTGGTGCAGCAGGGCAGCCAGCTCAGCGGCACCTTCGGCGGCATCGGCAACGCCGCGCGCGCGCTGGTCAGCCTCGTCACGCCGGCCATCGTGGTCACCGGCGGTCTGGCGGCGGCGGTAGGTGTGCTCACCTTCGCCTACGCCAAGGGCTACCGCGATCAGCAGGCCTTCGAGGACGCGCTGCGCCTCACCGGCGGCCGCGCCGGCGTCACCAAGGGCCTGGTGGACGAATACGCGCGCAGCATCGAGCGCAGCACCGACGTGACCATCGCCGCCGCCCGCGAGGCGGCGCAAGCCGTCACGGCCAGCGGCGCGTTCGGCCCCGTGGTGTTCGAGGAGGCGGCGCGCGCCGCGGCGCTGCTGGCCGAGCGCACCGGCCGCACCGCCGACGAGGTGGTCAAGGACTTCGCGCAGATGCGCGAGGGCGTGGCGCGCTGGGCGGCCGACGCCAACCGCAGCTACAACTTCCTGACGGCGGAGCAGTTCAAGTACATCCAGCGTCTGGAGCAGCAGGGCAAGCGCGAGGAGGCCGCGCGAGAGAGCCTGCGCCTGCTGGCCGATCAGCTGGGTCAGAAGACGCCCACCGAGCTCGGCTTCCTGGACCGCGCGCTGGTGGCTACGGCCAAGCTGTGGAGCGACTTCTGGGATGCGGCCTTCGACGTCGGCCGCCCCAAGACGCTGGACGAGCAGCTGCGTGAGGCCGAGGCCGCGCTCGAGGTGCTGCAGCAGGGCCTGGGCACGTCGCCGGAAGAGGGCGGCGACGCGGGCCAGCGTGCCGTCGACGCGCAGCGCGCACTGGTGCTGCGGCTGCGCCACCAGCGCGACGCCGAACGCCAGAGCGTCGAGCAGCAGGCCGCCGACGCAAAGAAGAACGCCGAAGAGATCGCCCGGCTGCAGAAGGACTACATCGACGCCTCCCTGACGCTGCAGCGCGCCCAGCAGCAGCGCAGCCAGGCCGCCGGCGATCTGGCACGCACCCGCGAGACCGAGGCCAACGAAGAGGCCTACGCGCGCGAGCTGATCACCTACCGCAGCTACATCGACCGCCGCGCCGCGCTGGAGCGCCAGGCCGTCGACGCGCGCCTGGCCGCGGTGGACGCCGAGCTGCGCCTCGAGCGCCAGCGCATCCCGGAGCGCCCGGACGGCCCGGAGGCGGTGCAGCAGCAGGCGCGCCTGGTCGAGATCGAGACGCGGCGCTACGCCATCCTGCAGGACCGCGCGCGCCTCGAGCGGCAGATCCGCGCCAACTTCGGCGAGGAGGACCGCTCCAGGGCCGCGCGCGAGCTGGCCGCGATCGCCGAGGCCGAGGAAGAGGAAGCCCGCACGCTCACCCGCCGGCGCCAGGCCGCCGAGTCCGCCGCGGCCGAGCTCGTCGACACCAACGAGCAGCTCTCCCTCAGCCTGGTGCGCAACGTGGAGGAGCGCGGCCTGGCGCTCATCGAGGCCGAGCGCCGTGCGCTGGTGCAGCGGCTGGACGTCTACGCGCTGGAAGGCCAGGCCCGGCAGGACGCGCAGGACGCCGTGGCCGAGTACGTGCTGCTGCGCCAGCGCCAGCTCACCGAGGAGCTCAAGCCCGAGTGGCAGCGCATGCTCGAGGCCTGGGCCGACACGCAGGAGGCCATGAAGCGCCGGTCGGACGAATTCCAGACCGACTTCCTCACCGGCAGCAAGGAAACCTTCCGCGAGTTCATCCGCGACGGCGAGATCAACCTCAAGCGCTTCAGCGACCTGCTCGTCAACACCCTGGCCGACCAGGTGTTCGAGCAGAGCCTGGCGCCGGCGGTGGGTCAGCTGGGCAACTTCATCGCGCGCACCGTGGGGCTGGGCGGTGGCACGGCCCAGGCCGGCGGCGGGCTGGCTGCGCAGACGGCCCAGACCACCGCGCTCAGCAGCTCCACCGCCGCGATCACCGCCAACGCCGCGCAGACCGTCCAGGCCACCGGCTCGCTGGGTCTGTTGTCCTCCGTGGCGCAGGCGGCGGCCGAGGCGCTGAGCCTCGTGGCCTCGCAGGCCGCCTCCGGCGCTGGTGGTGGTGGCGGCGGCATCCTGGGCTCGCTGGCCAGCGCGTTCGCGGGCTTCTTCACCGGGCCGTCGGCCGTGACGTCGGCTGTGTACAGCCCCGCGCTGCCTGTCGGCACGCCTCTGCCATCGTTGGGCGGCCGCCGCACCGGCGGGTCCACGCGAAGCGGCGGCTACTACGAGGTGGCCGAGGAGGACGAGCCCGAGCTCTACCGCGTGGGCCGCCGCACCTACCTGCTGAACCCAGGCCAGGGCGAGGTGACGCCCGCCCGCCCGCTGCGCGTGGAAGGCGGCGCTGCCGGTGGCCAGGCGCCGAGCGCCGGCAACACCTACGTCGAGGTCATCAACAACGGCGGCGGCCAGGTGCGCGAGGAGCGCTCGCGCCAGGGGCCGGACGAGTTCGTGCGCATCGTGATCGAGCGCGCCGTGTCGCAGATCGCCGGCGACATCCGCGGCGGCGTGGGTCCGGTGTCCAGCTCGCTGGGCGCCATCGGGGTGGGCCGCCAGGCCGCGCTGAGATGACATGCCGGTCGACATCGTCATCCCTTCCGCGCTGCCCCGCCCGCTGGCGGACGGGCACCAGTACCGGCCCGTCGATCCGGCGCTCACCGTGCCCAAGGACCAGGGTGAGCTGCGCCGCCTGCCGCGCTACACCGCCGTGCCTCGGCAGCTGGCGCTGGTGTGGCGCTTCACCCAGGCCGAGTTCGACACCTTCTGGGACTGGTACGAGGACGACCTCGACGCCGGCGCGCGCCGCTTCGACGTCTTCGTCGGCCGCCAAGGTGGCGGCGCGATCGACGGCACGGCGCCCGGCACCTGGCACACCGCGCAGTTCGTCCAGCCGCCGGAGCACGAGCCGCTGGCCGGCGGGCGCTGGCGCGTGCAGGCGCAGCTGCTGTGCATCGGCGACCCCTTCGACGTGCGCATCGCCCCGGGCATCCTGGCCAGCGGCTCCAACAGCCGCACCGGCGGCGCGCGCTTCGTCGCGCCGGCCATCTTCGCCAGCGGCGAGAACAGCCGCGGCGGCAGCGCCTACACGCGGCCGCAGCTGGACTTCCTGCCCGGCGGAGAGAACAGCCGCGGCGGGGGCTGGTTCACCGACATCGCACCAGGCAGCGAGGACGCGCTCCTGCTGGTGTGGATGCAGCTCACCTTCGGCTCGGCCTCGTTGGACGAGGACGAAGACGCGCTGGCGCTCGCCTTCATGCGCGTCGACCAGCCCTGACACAAGGACCCTCCCATGGCACTGACCCCCGGCAACAACCACGGCGCGCTCAACGGCGCGACCGCGGTCGACATCGTCGCCGCGCCCGCGGCCAGCACGCAGCGCGTGGTGCGCAGCGTGAGCTTCTTCAACCGCGACACCGCCGCCGTGACGATCACGCTGCGGCTCGACGACGGCGGCACCGAGCGCGTGCTCGACAAGCAGACGGTCCAGCCCGACGAGGCGTGGATCTACGCGGTGGTGCAGGTCCTCGACGCAACGACCAAGAAGCTCGAGGCCGTGATGAGCGGTGCGCCGGCGACCACCAACCCCGACTTCTCGGCCGCCTGGGCCGACAAGACGGCCTGACCGGAGCACCAGCATGACCGAGCGGAGTTCCAACCCGAGCAACAGCGACGCGCTGCTGCGGCCCATCACCAAGATCATCGAGGCCACGTTCACGCGGCCGGCCGACACCACCGCCTACGCCGACGGCGACACCCTGTGCAACAGCACCAGCGCGCCGACCATCATGACCTTTTCCGGCGTGGTGCGTGCCGGCGGGCTGGGCGCGGTGCTGCAGTCGGCCATGCTGATCAAGAGCACGGTGCAGGCCACCGAGCTGAACGCGGACCTGCTGCTGTTCGACACGTCCATCACGATGTCGAACGACAACGCCGCCTTCTCGCCGAGCGACAGCGACGCTGAGAAGGCCGTCGCGGTGATCCAGTTCCGCGCCAGCACCCATGGCTCCAAGCTCGGCCTGAACACGGTGTTCGATGCCGGCGCCATCAGCCGCTCGGTCAAGTGCGTAGCCGGCAGCACCAGCCTCTACGGCGTGCTCGTCGCGCGCAACGCCTACACGCCCGGCAATGCGGAGGGCTTCCGCCTGCGGCTGGGCTTCATCCAGGACTGAGCTGTGCGAAGAGCATCTCGCCCGGCCATCTTGACGCCGCGCGCGGTCGCCGCCGCTGGCGGCAACGGCAACTCCAGTGGCTGGACATGGGACAGCGCGGACAAGACCGCCGGCATGACTCTGAGCGAGTCGGACCTGCGATGGACGGGCAGCGCAGCGCCGAACGACTACGTGCGCGGGAACATCAGCATCAGCGGCAAGGTGTACTGGGAGATCCAGTGCATCACCTCGACCGATGGCATCAGCGGCATCAAGCGCGCGGCACAGTCGATCAGCGACGCCAATCAGATCCTCGGCTACCGGCGCGGCGGGACGGGCCAGGTCATCAACACCGTGACCGGCGCGACGGCGATCGGCTCCACCGGCACCGGCTACAGCGCCGGCGACATCCTGATGTTCGCCATGGACACCGCTGCCGCAAAGCTGTGGATCGGCCTCAACGGCACCTGGGCGAACAGCGGCAACCCGGCGGCCGGAACAGGCGAGGCGGCGTCTTCCCTGGGCGCTGACACCTACGAGCCGCACGGCTGGTCGTCGGGCGGCAGCAGCTCGTCCGCGCGCATCGTCAGCGCGCTGAACTACCCCATTCCTTCCGGCTTCAGCGCGCTCTGATCATGCCGCTGATCGTCTACCCCTCCACGCTCCCGCCTCCCAGCGGCTACCCGATCGCCCGCCGAGAGGGCAGGGCGCTGCCGCAAGGCGCAGGCAACGAGGCGCCGCGCGCGCGGATGCGCGACGCGATCGTCGACGCCGACACCGTGCGCTGGCGCTACACCCCTGCGGAGATGGCCGTCTGGCGCGAGTGGTTCCACGACACGCTGCTCGACGGCCAGCTCTGGTTCGCCGCCACGCTGCCCGGCCGCGGCGGCTGGCTACCGCGCGTGGCGCGCTACATCGGCGAGCAGCTGCAGCTCACGCACCTGGGCGCCGGCATCTGGGAGGTGAGCTGCAGGCTCGAGCTGCGCGGCCTGAGCGTGGCGCCGGCCACGCCCGACGTCGTGCCCTTCGCCTGGAGCGACGAAGACCTGACCAACTTCTCGCTCTCCGAGTCCAACCGCCTGGCCGCCGAGAGTGTGTCGATCGACGCCGTCGTGTACTCGGAGCTCTTCGGTACCGGCAAACGCTACGTCGAGGTCGAGCTGGTAAGCGGCACCGTCGACCTCGACCTCGTGCTCGGCATCTCCGCCGACGGCGAGGGCTGGGTGCTCGGCGGCATGGGCGTGCGCGACTGGAACGGCGCCGGCGCCAGCGCCAGCGGCGTCAACGAGTTCCGCCAGGGCAGCAACGCGAGCGTCGCAGACGCGACCACCGGCACCTTGCCGTCCTTCGTCGGCGCGGACCGCGTGTGCATCGCCGTGGACTTCGGCGCGCGCCAGCTCTGGATCTACCCAGACGGCGTGCCCGCCGGTGCCGCCGACCCCGCCACCGGCGACGAGCCGACCTTCGAGGGTTGGCAGGCCGGATTGAACTGGCGGCTCTTCGCGCGCGCCGACAACGACGGCGTGAGTCACCAGCTGCGCCTGTACGGCTACAGCGACGACACCTACCTCTACGGCCCGCCGGCCGGCTTCACTGCCGGAGGCTCCTGACCATGCCCGTCTACCTCCCCGCGCTCAAGGGCATCAGCCAGAGCGAAGCCCTCGCGGAGGCCTCGGCGTTCGCCGTGGCCGGCGAGCCGGCGCTCATGACGCTGGCCTTCACGCACCCCGACATCGTGGACCCGGTGAGCGGCGAGCCGATGGCCGTCTACGTGGTCAACGCCTACGAGGACCTGGTGGCCACGCTCGAGGCCGATGCGCCGCTCGACGGTGGCCAGGCGGTGACCTTCCGCGCCGTGCCGATGCAGATCACCCTGCCCACCGAGGCCGACGACGCGCCGCAGGGCGAGGTGAGCATCACCATCGGCAACGTCACGCGCGTGCTCATGCCGCACCTCGAGGCCGTGGCGCAGAGCCAGGAGCCGGTGACGGTGATCGCGCGCACCTACCTGCCCGGCGACACCAGCGCGCCGCACGAGACGCCCCCCTTGCGGGTGACCCTTCGGGGGGCCACCGCCACGGTGCAGGCCGTCACCGCGCGCGCCGGCTTCGGCGAGATCACCAACCGCCGCTGGCCGATCCACGAGTACAGCCAGCAGGCCTTCCTGGGCCTGGCCGCGTCATGAAGCACTGGGCCGCCATCTACATGGGCAAGCCGTGGCGCGAGGACGCCGAGGGCCCGCACGCCTACGACTGCCGCGGCCTGGTGGCCGCGGTGCAGCGCGATCGCTGGGGCCGCGAGGTGCCGGCGCTCACCCGCGCCGACCGCAGCACGCCGGAGGGTCGCGCCGAGTTCGCGGCCGCGGTGCGCCGCGGCGGCTGGGCGCGCACCGCGGAGCCGCCGCGCGAGGGCGACATCCTGGTGTGCCAGAGCGCGCGCGGCGCGCACGTGGGCGTGTTCGTGCAGGTGGACCGCCGGCTCGGCGTGCTGCACGCGCGGGCCCAGCGCGACGCGCAGGGCATCCCGCGCGGCGGCGTGGTGTTCGAGCCGCTGCGCGACATGCTGGCCAGCGGCTTCGGTCGGCCGGAGGTGTGGCGATGCAGCTGAGCAACGCCGTCGCCGCGCGCCCGGCCTACGCCCTGCGCCGCACCATGCCCGCGGTCTGGGCCAGCGTGCACGCGATGCAGCTCGACGTGAGCGCGCGCGACTTCCACCGCGTGGCGGAGTTCGGCTGCATCAGCGACTACGCGCCGCGCACCGGCCGCGTGGTCTGCCAGGTCAATGGCGTCTACGTCAGCCGGCGCGACTGGTGGCGCCCGGTGCAGGTGGGCGACGTGGTGGTGTTCGTGCAGGTGGCGGGCGAGGAGGGCTCCAACCCGCTGCGCGTGCTGCTGCAGATCGTGGTGCTGGTCGCGTCGATCTACACCGGCGGCCTGGCCGGCGCCGCGATCGCGATCGGCGGCAACCTGCTGATCAACGCGCTGCTGCCGCTGCTGCCGCCCCCGCTTGCGGACGGCCAGACCCCGAGCCCGACGTACAGCGTGGCTTTCCAGGGCAACCAGGCCCGCCTCGGCCAGAGCATCCCGGAGCGCTTTGGCCAGGAGCGCGTGTTCCCGGACTTCGCGGCGCAGCCGTACAACTTCTTCGAGGACGACGACCAGTACTACTGCGCCGTGCTGTGCCTCGGCTTCGGCGAGTTCAACGTGCTGCAGGTGGCGCTGGACGACACCGACATCCGCAACTTCCAGGACGTCGAGTTCGGCATCGTCGGCCCCGGCCAGACCAGCCGCGCGAGCGACTTCAGCACCTTCGAGTCGCTGGAAGACCAGGACATCGCGGCCGACAACATCGTCACCAGCCCGGAGGTGAGCGGCCAGCAGCTGGTGGACACGCAGTGGGTCGGCGCCTTCGCGCCGGTGCGCGGCGGGCTGGCGCTGGACGCGATCTTCATCGACCTGGTGTTCCCGGGCCTGGGCGTGGTCGACGACGACGGCAGCATCGACAACCGCAGCATCAGCTGGCAGGTCGGTGTGCGCCTGGTCGACGACAGCGGCAACCCGCTGGAGGCCTGGCGCACGCTGGCCACCGAGACGATCACCCGCAACACCAGCGAGGCCATCCGCCTCACCTACGCCTACACGTCCAACGAGACGGTGCTGCCCTTCCCGGGGTGGTTCCAGGGCAGCGTCACGGTGCCGGCGGCGATCAGCATCGGCCGCTACGAGGTGCGGCTGCGCCGGGTGACCGCGCGCACCGACAACCGCCGGGTGCTCAACGACATGATCTGGGCCGGCCTGCGCGCCCGGCTCAGCGTGCGCGGCATCAACCGCGAGGACTGCACGTTCGTGGTGATCAAGGCCCGCGCGAGCGAGCAGCTCAGCGGCCTGAGCCAGCGGCGCTTCACGGTGGTGGCGCAGCGCCTGATCGAGCGCTACGACTCCAACACCGAGACCTGGAGCGCGAGCCCGCTCACCGTGGCGGCCAACTTCACGCGCAACCCGGCCGAGATCGCGCGCTACATCATGCACCGCCGCGGCCTGGCCGACAGCCGCATCGACCACGCCACGCTCGACGAGCTGCGAGACCTGTACGACGAGCGGCAGGACCGCTTCGACTTCAGCTTCGACAGCCGCGTGAGCTTCAACGACGCGCTGCAGCTCGTGGGCCGCGCCGGCCGCGCGCGGGCGCTGCTGCGCCGTGGCGCCGTCTACACCCTGGTGCGCGACGAGCTGCAGACGCTGCCGGTGGCCATGTTCGTGCCGCGCAACATGGACGCGGACAGCTTCGCGATCGACGTGGCGCTCTCCACCGACGAGACGCCCGACGCGGTGCTGTTCCGCTACCGTGACGGCCAGGTGTCCGCCGAGCGGGTGGTGTACGGCCAGGTGCACGAGGGCGCCGTCTACGCCTATCCGGCCGACGAGAGCGGCACGCCCCAGCGTCCCGCCGGCGTGCCGGAGCCGGCGCGCGTGCAGGAGGAGCGGCTGGACGGCATCGCCGGCCAGAGCCACGCGCTGCGCGAGGCGGCCTACTTCATGGCCGCGGCCTTCTACCGGCGCATGTACCCGAGCTGGACCACCAACCTCGAGGCGCTGCTGCCGGCCTATGGCTCGCTGGTTGGGCTGGCGCACGACGTGGCGCCCTGGGGCCAGAGCGGCGACGTGGTGGACTGGGACGAGATCACGCGCACGCTGACCACCAGCGAGCCGCTCGCCTGGACCGCCGGAGGCACGCACTACGTGCGGCTGCAGAGCAGCACCGCCGGCGTCGGCGAGGCCATCCTGGTGACGCCGGGCGCGGCCGACAACGAGATGGTGCTCGACCAGGCGCCCGCCGAGGCGCCGGTGTTCGACCGCGCCGACCGCGAGCGCACGCGCTACCTCTTCGGCGAGCTGGCCGAGGTGAGCCGCTACGCGCGCATGCTGGCCATCCGCCCGCAGAGCCAGACGACGATCCGCATGGAGGCGGTGATCGACGACGCGCGCGTGCACGCCGCCGACAACGCCTGGCTCCCGGTGGGCGGCGAGGTCCAGGACGCGCTGCCCGACCCGAACTACACGCCCGACGGCAGCGGCGCGGCGCAGTTCGTCGAGGACTTCGAGGCCGGCCTGGGCGACTACACGGTGGTGCTGGACACGGCCGACACCTTCGAGCTCGCGGCCACCGAGTACGGCCAGAGCCTGCAGGTCAACTCGGTCAACGTCGGCGACATCCAGCGCATCGAGCGCGACATCGACCCGGTGACCTTCACCGAGGCGAGCTGGCGTTTCCGCATCACCGAGGCGCAGAGCAACGACCCCGGCATCCTCGAGCTGGCCAACAACGGCGGCTGGGTGCTGCGCTTCAACGCCTACCGCGACGCCAGCTTCGACGGCCTGCGCCGCGCGCGCTGGGACGTCCTGGGCCAGACGCAGCGCATCACCGCCGGCGCGCTGGAGGTGGGCACCTGGTACCGCGCGCAGGTGCTGGTGGTGCCCGGCTCCAACAACACCACGATCTCCATCTACCGCGAGAGCGACGACGCACTGATCGCCCAGGCCGGGCTGAGCGTGAGCGTCAGCTCCATCACCGCGGACCAGCTCGCCTTCTACGCGGACCAGAGCGGCCAGACGACGGCCATCCAGTTCGACGACATCACCCTCACCTGAAAGGGCCCTCCATGCCGCTCACCAACTACCAACGCAACCGGCTGATCGACTTCGACTACCGCGGCCAGGCCTACGTGCCGCCGGCGACGCGCTACTGGGCTCTGCTGACGGCCGCCGCGGCCACCGGCGGCACCGAGCAGACCGGCGGCGGCGTGGCGCGCGTGGCCGTGGCGGCCAGCCTGGCCAACTGGTCGGGCACGCAGGCCGAAGGCAGCACCAGCGCCAGCAGCGGCACCAGCGGCCTGACCAGCAACAACGCGGCGATCGAGTTCGCGGCCAGCGCCAGCGCCGAGATCAGCGCCGCCTACGTGGGCTGCTACGACGCGGCGAGCGGCGGCAACCTGCTCGAGTTCTACGCGATCCGCGACGCCAACGGCGACCCGATCACCCGCACCTGGCAGATCGGCGACCCGGTGGTGATCGACGCGGGCGACCTCGAGATCACGCTGAGCTGAGGCATGGACCCGCTGACCCCCAGCGGCCACGGCCGCCTCGACGAGCACGAGCGGCGCCTCCAGGACGGCGACGACCGCATGGAGCGCATCGAAGTGGCGCTGCGCGAGAACACCGCACTCACGCGCGACATGGCCGGCACGGTGCTGGAGATGCGCGAGCTGCTCGAGCTCGGACGCAACGGCATGAAGGTGCTGAATTTCATCGGCCGCGCGGCCGTCTGGGCCGGCAAGGTGGCGGCGGCCTGCACGGCGCTGGCGGCGGCCTGGTACGCGTTCACCCACGGCGGGCGACCGCCGACCCATTGAGGAGGGCCCATGAGGCTGATTCCCGAAGCGCGCCGCGCGTGGCGCATGTTCTCCGTGCAGGCTGCCGCGTTGCTGGTGGCCTGGGCCGCGACCCCGGAGGCGCAACAGGCCGCGCTGCTGGCGCTGCTGGGCGTGGGCCACGACGCGCTCACCGGCGCGCTGGCAGCGCTGGCCATCCTGGGGCGGCTGGTCGACCAGCCGAAGGTGCGGCAATGATGCGCGTCGTCGCTGTGGCGCTGTGCGCGCTCCTGCTGTCGTGCGCATTCCCGGTGAAGGCCTGCGCGCCAGCAGAAGTCAACGGCGGCACCGGCAACCCGATCCACGTCGGCAGCAAGGGCGGCGGCGTGTTCGCCTTCGCCTTCTGCACCAGCGACTACGCGGTGCGCCCGCTCTACCTCTACGCGCCCTGGTCCGCGCTCACACCCGAAGTGCTGGCTGAGATCCAGGCTGCGCGGGCGAGCCTGGATGCCTTCCGCACGCAGGTGGCCAAGGTGACGGGCCGGCAGTGCCTTGTCGAGCGCAAAGAGTTGGAAGTCCAGGACGATGCCGTGCCGACGCACTGGGATCTGTGCTCGGCGATGCACGACGACATGCTGGCCCACTGGCCGCCGGAGCCGGTGTGGGCTGTGGTGCCCAGCTCGAGCGGGTCACGGCCGGTCTACCGGGTGGTCGACGGCGTGCGCAACACCAGCGCGGTCTATGGGGTGCGCGCCACGAACGGCGAGTTCTGCGCCTGCACCCAGGCCACGGCGCTGCCGGCGGGGACCGAGGCGACTCGATGGTGCCCGACGCAGGGCATGAGCTCGACGCTGGTGACTCTGTGCGGGAGGCAATGATGCTGACGCTGGCCGACTACTGGATGGGGCGCGACAAGACGCATGGGCTCGAGCTAGACACCCAGACGCGCAGGAACGCTGCAAGCACGATCGACCTGGCCGACCGGTTGCTGATCCTGGCCAAGACGCACGGCGTGACGCTGGAGACCAACCCGCGCACCCGCAGCATCGTCAACAGCGGCTGGCGGCCGCCGAGCTACAACGCCACCGTCCCGGGCGCGGCGCCCAAGTCCAAGCACATGACGGGGCAGGCGATCGACCTCTACGACCCGGACGGGGATCTGGACACCTGGGCTTTCAGCGACATCGGCCAGCGCGTGCTGACGGACCTGGGGCTGTGGCTCGAGCACCCCGCGGCGACCAAGGGCTGGTGCCACGTGCAGACCGTTCCCCCGAAGTCGGGGCGCCGGGTGTTCTACCCATGATGGGCGCCCTGGGCTACGTCTTCGGCCTGCTGCCGCCATGGCTGTGGCCGCTCCTGGCTGCCGGCGCGCTGGCATGGTCCTGGGCCGGCGGCTACGGCGCGGGCAAGGAAAGCGGCCTGGCCGTCGGTGTGGAGCAGCGCGAGCGCCTCGCGCAGCGCGTCGAGGAGGCCAACCGCCGCGCCCACCAGGCCGGCGAGCACTACGAGCGCCGGCGCCAGCAGGACGCCCTGCGCTCTGCCGCGCGGACCAAGGAGGTGAACCGTGCACTGCAAGCTGATGACCGCTGGGCTGCTGTCGAGCTGCCTGCTGGGGTGCGCGACGCCCTTGCCGCCGCCGCCGGCGACGTTGCTTCCTCCGAACCTGACTGAGCCATGCCCTCCGATGCCGAAACCGGAGCTGAGGTCCAACGCGGACCTGGCGCGCGCGTTCGTCGCCGCTATGACGTGGGGGCACGACTGCCGAGCCCGCCACCAGGCCCTCACGGACACATTGCGGTCGCGCTGAGCGACCTGATGGCCGCCGTCGACGCGCTCGAGCTTGCCGCCATGCAGCACGCCGACGCGCAGCGGCGTGACGACCCGATGCACGCCGAGGTGACCCGGATCAACCTCCTGAACCAGCGCGCCGCCGTCAAGAAGCTGGCCAGCCTCGCCTGCGATGGCACCGCCGAGCTGCAGTGCCTGCTTCGGGGCGTGTACGAGCACATGCTGACCCATCACGGCATCCGCGCCGCTGTGAAGCTGCGGCCATGGCTGCGCTGATGGGCATCGGCGTCCTGCGCACCACGCGGGCCCAGCGCACGGCGGCCGAGCGGCTGGGCGCGAGCGTGCCGCGCGTCAGCCAGATCAGGGCCGAGCTCGAGGCCTGGGTGCGCAAGCGGCTCAGGTAGTCGCAGCGACGGCCAAGGGAGGTCCACCACCGAAATAAAAGACAGGGCGACCGCCCGGAGTGCGCTAACACCCCGATCGGCCGCCAGATCCACAGAACACGCCTGTGAGCCCAGCCAAGGCCCTGCCACCTCCCGGGAGGCGGGCCGAGTGTACGAACACCCCTGGAGCCCAACATGGCCAGCCCCATCATTCCCTGGGCCGGTGGCAAACGCCGCCTGGCCGACCAGCTGATTCCGCGCTTCCCTCCGCACAAGTGCTACGTGGAGGTCTTCGCCGGCGGAGCGGCGCTCTACTTCCTGCGGCCGCCGGCCGACGTCGAGGTGATCAACGACATCAACGGCGACCTGGTCAACCTCTACCGCGTCGTCAAGCATCACCTCGAGGAGTTCGTCCGCCAGTTCAAGTGGGCGATCTCGAGCCGCGAGCTCTTCCGCTGGCTGCAGGACACGCCGCCGGCGACGCTGACGGACATCCAGCGCGCGGCGCGCTTCTACTACCTGCAGCACAACTGCTTCGGCGGCAAGGTGGAGGGGCAGACCTGGGGCACCGCGACGACGGCGCCGCCGGTCAACCTGCTGCGCATCGAGGAGCAGCTCAGCGCCGCGCACCTGCGCCTGGCCAGCACCTACGTCGAGCACCTGCCCTGGCACGAGTGCATGCAGCGCTACGACCGCGAGCACACGTTCTTCTACCTCGACCCGCCCTACTGGGAGACCCAGGGCTATGGCGTGCCGTTCCCGTTCGGCGAGTACGAGCTGATGGCCGAGACCATGCGCAGCCTCAAGGGCAGGGCGATGCTCAGTATCAACGACCACCCGCAGATCCGCGAGTGCTTCGCAGGGCTGCACACCGAGACGCTGGACATCAGCTACACGATCGGGGGCATGCATCGCGCCGCCGATCGGCGCGAGCTCGTGGTGTGGAGCTGGGACCAGGCGGTCGACCCGGCCGGGTTGTTCTAGGAGCGCCGGCGAGGGGCCTGAAGCGGAGCTGTTCTGAGGTCAGGCTCCGGCGGCAGGCTCGACGTCTGCCCGCTCCGCGCGCCAGGCCCAGTGCCTGTGCTTGCGGTGCTTGACCTGCCAGCTGACGTAGGTGATCCGCACCCGGCCGACCCAGCCGCCGTCGACGACCGCGGTGGCCGTCTGACCGGGCACCGATTCAGGCGGGGGGAGCGATTTCGAGCCACCGGCGATCAGCTCGCCGGGCACGCTGGCCAGCACGCCGTTGTCGCGGCCGATCGGATCGACGGGGCCGGTGGTTACGCCGGAGGGGTTGCCCATGGGGCATCGTAGCGCCCCGTCCTCCGGGGAAGAATCCAGGGAAGAATTCGCCAAACCGGGCACAACGTAGCGCGTGTCTCTCCTGTGAAGGAGTGATCTGCGTTGTGCTTTGTTCGTCAGGCTCGACGGTTCGAGTCCCTCCGGGCAGGCCACCCCGTTTTCATAGGTAACTCAGCCCCTTCGGCGTGAGGCCTGGGGAGATTCCGGGGAGGAATCGGAGCCGCCGAGCAGCCGCTCGAGCTTCCCGATCTCGACCGCGTTCTGGCCACCGTCGACCCACTTCGCGTAGGTCCGCAGGAACATCTCGACGGAGTGCCCGAGCTGGCGCGCACCGTAGGCCGGCGCCACGCCGGACATCAGCAGCATCGTCGCGTAGGTGTGCCTGGTCTCGTAGGGGCTGCGGTAGCGGATGCCCAGGCGCTTCAGCGTCGGCCGCCAGTACATCTCCCGCGGCGTCCAGTCGTCGACCCAGCGTTCGTTGGTCTTGGGGTCCTTGAACACCAGGCCGCCGGCGAGGAAGGTGTGCGCCTTCTGTGCCTTCAGGGCCGCGAGCGCGCGGCTGTTGAGCTGGACCACGCGGGTGCTGTTGGTCTTGGTGCGGTCCTTGTGCTCGCCGAGCACCAGCGCTTCGCTGACGACCATGTGCTGCAGCCGCCAGTCAATCGAATCCCAGTTGAGCGCGAGGCTCTCGCTGGTGCGCAAGCCGGTGAAGAACTTCGCCTCGAAGTAGTTCGCCACCTGCAAGCTGTAGTGCGATCGCAGGTCGGCCAAGATCAGCTCGACCTCGGCCATGCTGAACGGGTCTGGCAGCTTGCGCTGGTGCGACGCCGGTTCGAGGCCATCGATGGGGTTGGACGTGATCAGGTCATCGCGGATGGCCAGCGCCAGCGCCTGGCGCAGCACGCTCGTCTTGTTGTTGCGCGTCTTGCCGGTCCAGGTGGGCTCGGTGGCCAGGGCGGCGAGGATGTCGCTGTGCTTCAGCGCGCGCAGGGCTTTGGTGCCAAGGTGGCGCTTCCACCAGGCCACGCCGACCTTGTATCCCTTGAGCGTGGACGACTCCTTGTCGGTCTGCAGCTTGAACCACAGGTCGAGCTGGTCGCCGACGGTGGTGCCGTGGCCGGTGGTCGCGTTCGGGCTGGCCGGGAAGTAGTCCGCGTAGCGGAAGGTGCCGTGGCGGATCTTGTCCTTGATCTCTGCGGCCAGGCGGTTGGCGTAGCGGATGTTCGCTGGGGTCGGCGCGATCGGCTCGCCCTCGGTCCTGATGGTCTCCCTGCGGACCTGACCCTCGAAGGTGAACGCGAGGCGGATCGAGCGCTCTCGGACCTCTACGCCGCTGCCTGTTCGACCCATCGCTCGTACCCCCTCATGTCGACCATCACGTGGCCGTCGGGGGCGCGGACGTACTCGCGGCCCTCGACCCAGACGCCGCGAGCGATCTTGGTGCGGATCGCCGCGGCCGATAGCCCCGTCATCGCGGCGGCCAGGGGGATGGTAACGAAGCGGCTCGGCGCGACCTGGATGACCTGGGCCGGCTGCTGAGGGGCGGGAGTGGCGGTGAGCATCAGGCGGTCTCGCTCCACGGCAACAGCTTGGCGTCCTTGGGCACCTTGCGCTTGCCGCGCGCCAGCGGGTGGAGCGGGTAGCCGGCCGCGGTCTTGCCCAGGCAATAGAGCGGCGTCCCGTCCGGCAGCGCCGCTTCGATCTCCTCGCGCACGTTGTCGAACCAGTCGGCGCAGCGGTCGGCCAGCGCACCCCAGGCCAGGAGCACGGCGCCGGCACGCTCGACCTGTTCCTGGATCTCGGCCAGGTTGGCCTGCAGCGCGTCGCGCTCATCCCAGGCCTGGCGCTTGTCCCAGGTGTTGACCATGTCGATCGCCTCGGCCGGCGTCGGGCTGCGCAGCGGGATGCCGTTGACGACCACGATGCCGCCGTAGCCGTTGTGCGCGGCGACGTGGCACAGCAGGGTGATGGTCGGATCGTCGATGCTCGAGTCGGCCGTCGAAGGGTTGAACATGACGACGAGCAGCCTCGGGCGGTCGTCCCAGGTGCGGGTCAGGTTCCAGCGGTAGCTGCCGCACTTGCTGATGCTGGCGGTGCGCTTCATGCCGTTGATCATGATCAGGCGACCTCCGGAAATCCGTTGTGCTCGACGCCATCGAGCAGGCGGCCGGCGGCCTTCTTGCCGACCTTGAACATCTGCATGCCGTACTTGCCATCGACCTGCCTGAAGGCGTCATGTCCCCGCGTACCGCCGAAGCCAAGGCCATCCGTCTCGACCCGACAGGTTCTGCCGAACAGCTCGTCTAGCGCCCCCTGGTCCTCGTGCTCCTTGGCGACACGGTTTGAGCGATACAGCGCTTCCGTCTCGGGCTCTGACATTTCGCTGATGGGCTTCCACTCCCCCCATTGCTTGAGGTGGAAAGGCACACCGGCGGCAGCGCATTGATCGCGCAGCGATCGGAACCAGTCAGGGTGCGCTGGCCGAGCGTGCGGGCCGCTCTCGCCGCCGGCGATGACCCAGTGCAAGGCCTGCTGCGACGCGGAGGCCCATAGTCCGCCCGGCAGCAGGATCGGCCCCAGCATCGGCTCGATCGACAGGAACCGCACGCGCGCCGGCACGGCCAGCAGCTTCGGGATGTCGCGGTCGGCTTCGGCCTGGACGATGACGGTGGCGCCGAGCCACACGTTCGCAGGCGGCTCGCCGTTGAGCCACTTCGCGATCCACACGGCCAAATCCTGATACTTCACCAGGTTGTCCACGCCGATGAACTCGGCCGCCGCGAGCACGCGCTTGCGCCAGTTACCGATTCGCTTGGAAAGCAGCAGCCAGTCCAGCTCGGGCGTGAGGCGGATGGTGTCGAGCAGCCGCACGAACTCGGCGATCGGCGCGTCGAGGTCGAGCCAGTCGCCCATGCTCGCGCAGAACACCCGCGGGCGGCGGCCGAGCTTGGCCGGCATCGTCTTGGCCCAGCGCAGCGGCAGCTGCCAGTGCACGTCGCCGAACGTACGCCGCGCGCTTCCAACTCCCCACAGAACCTTGCCGGGCGCAAAGCGGTTCGCGTCGCGTTCGGCATAGCAGTGGTCGCAGGCCGGGCTGACTTTCGTGCAGCCCCACCAGGGGTTGAACGTGGCGTCGGTCCATGAGATTCCGGTGTGCTCGCTCACGGGCGTGTCCTTGGTCGATCGGAGTGCTGGCAGGATTGCGTCGCGGTCTTTGCCGCGAGGAGATTCAGATGCCCACTCAAGCCCCGCGAGACATCGTTCAAATGAATGCGGACCACCGTGCCTGGCGTGATGCTGTGGTGGCTCATGAGCTCTGGTTGAAGGATGTGCTTGCTGAGCCAGCGCCCGAGCTTCGACGGGGAGAGATCTTCGAGAGATGCCAGCAGCTGCGCGAGATGCTCGACAAATTCATGAGCCACTTCGAGCCTCGCTGATCAGCTGACGTTGGCGCTGGCAGATGCAGCCGCCGCGCGTTCGCGCCAGGCCGCTGACACCTCCACCGGCACCTCGTACTCGTCCACCACCGCCGCCATCACCCGCTTCGGCCTGGCCACGACCAGGCCACGCTGCAGCAGTTTCTTGACAATGCCGCGCGCCGGCTGCTTGCCGCGGCCGAGCTGCCAGCCGCCGGCGTCGAGCAGGGCGCGCTGGTGGGCCGTGAGGCCGCTGAAATCGGGCGTGGGGCTGGCCATGGCTCAGAAGGGGTGGTCGTCGCCGGCGACGTGCTCGAGCAGCTCGCGCCGCTCGCCGAGGCTCAGGTTCTGCAGCGCGGAGCGCAGGTGGTAGGCGTTGATCGGCTGGTCGCGGATGTAGTGCGCGGCGGCCAGGGCGGCGGCCTCATCGCACCAGTTCACGCTGTAGATCGCCTTGGCACCGAAGCTGCGCGTGTGCGCGGGGATGGTGATCTGCCGCGGCTTGCGCTGGCCGTCGACGTACTCGGGCTCGGTGTAGTTGACCTCGGGCACGTCGACGCGCACGAGCTCGGTGCCGCCGAAGGTCTGCTCGCTGATGCGGCCGGCGATGCGGCCGTGGCCGAACAGCTCGACGATGGCGAACTGCGCGCCGGCGATGGGGCTGGTCTGGGTGTCGGACATGGTGGCCTCAGTGGACGGGGGGTCGGTCATGCACGTGGGCGGCGAGCTCGGCCACGCGGCGGCGCAGCGTCTGCTCGGTGCGGTCGAGGTCGGTGTCGTGCTGGTCCTTGGGGCGCTGGGCCAGCAGGTTCGCCAGGCAGTCCATCAGCGTGCCGGCGACGACGGCGCTGTCGAAGCCCTTGCGCAGCAGCGCGACCATGGAGCTGAAGAAGAGCGTGTGCGCGGTGCTGATCTGCACGCGCAGCTCGGGCGGCACCTCGGGCGTGCCGGTGGTTGCGGGCGCGGTCACTTGAACATCCTTTCCTGGCCAGCCGCCTCGGCCTCGGCCAGGCTGGGGCGACCGAGGTCGGCGCGCAGCGCGTCGTCGAGCGGCACGTCGAAGAAGCCGAGCTGGCCGCGCCAGCGCCGCAAGGGCAGCGGGCGCGCCTGCTCGAGCACGAAGCCATGCGGGCCGGTGAACCAGGCGCTCTGGCTCTGCGTGACGCAGGCCACCAGGTGGGCCACGCCGACGATGCCGCCCAGCTCGTACTGCTGCGGCAGCTGGCGGAAGACGTCGGGGAAGAAGTCGCGGATGCCGTCGAGCGCGTCGTCGTCGAAGGTCTTGCCGGCGTGGATGAGCAGCTCGCCGCGCCAGTCGGTCGACCAGTCGCGGTTCTCGATGGGCTTGTGGCCGTTGACGATGAGCCAGGCCCAGGGTTGGCGGATGGAGAGGCAGCGCATCAGCTGGCCTCCTTGATCAAGCGAACGATGCTCGGGCTGGCCCTGACGAGCTGCGTCTCGATGCCGTTGCCCATCACATCGAACGCGCTGAGGACCGGGTCCGGCTGCTCGACCACGATGAACTCGGAGCCAGGGGCGTGCGAGATGCGTTCGAGCGCCAGCAGTCCACGCCAGTGCTCACGCGTGGGTGGCGCGGCGAATTCGCCGACCAGGAAGCCGTCAACCTTCACGGCGTAGCAGGTGCGCGCGTGCAGGGTGACCTTCATGCCGCAGCCTCCTCGGCCGCCGCCAGCAGCTCGTCGAGCTTCTTGCCGCTGGCCAGCGCAGCCTTCACCCAGGCCGGTTGCAGGCCTCGGCCGCTCCAGGTGCTGCCGGTCAGTGGGCACCGGTACTTGACGGTTGGCTTCAGTGCGCCCGCCTCGCGCTCGGCCACCGGCTCCAGCTCGGCGGGCTCGTAGACGCCGCGCTCGTGCGGCTTGTCGCCCCACTTGAGCAGCACGCGCCCGTCATCGCCCACGCTGTGGATCGTGCCTTCACGGCCATCCTTTGCGGTCTTGCGGCCGGTGGCTGTCTTGCGAACCCGGGCGCGATCGCCCACCTTCAGCGGCTCGCCGCCGATCAGGACCTCGCCGCTGTGTGCGTCGACGAACGCCTGGGTGGCGTCCTTGGCCTTCGCCGGCTTCTTGGCCGCGGCCTTCTTTGCGGCCGGTGCCGGCGCGGGGGCCTTGAGCTGCTCGAGCTCGGCCTTCATGCGCTCCTGCACCTCTTCGGTGGCGGTGTCGATCGCGGGCTGCAGGTCGAAGCCGAGCTCGCGGGCGACCTTGCGCAGCGGCACGTCGGCCTTCGGGTCGCGGCCGAGCTCCCATTCGTTCGCTTCGGCCATGGCCAGCACCAGCAGCGCGTAGAGCTGCTGAGGGGTGGCCTGGTCTGCCAGGCGATCGATGGCGTCGCTGGTCAGGAAGGACTTGTTGGCCGGCCAGGCGATGCCCACCGCCTGCAGCATGGGCCGCATTTCGGCGTTGCTGGCGTTGAGCACGAAGCCGACGACCATGCGCTGCAGGCCCTCGGTGAACTTCTGCCGCTCGTCGGCCATCAGGTGCTTGCCCAGCTGCTCGCGCGCCAGCTCGGGCCAGCGCTGCGCGATCGCGCGGTCCCGCGCGGCCTTGATCTCCGCCGGCGTCAGCGCCTTGCCCTTGGCGGGCTTGGGCAGCAGCGACTCGGGCTGCTGCTTGCGCGGCTCGTCCTTCTTGGCGGGCGGCTTGAGGTAGCCGTTGGTCTTGAGCGTCTTCTTGACGTAGGCCTCGCGCGCCACCTCATACAGCGTGTCGTGCAGGTCGATCACCACCACCTCGGCGTACTGGCCCAGCAGCTGCCGCAGCGGCTTGCGGCTGGTGGCCAGCGCGCACGGCTCGTCGAGCAGGTAGGCGCCGCGCAGGCTTTGCGCGCCGTAGGGCATGAGCTTCTTGGCGTCGGCTTCGGTGAGGACCTCGTGGCCCTTGGCGCGGTGCGCCGCGAGCGCGAGCTCGTGGTGCGCCTTGGTCTTGGCGTCGAAGCACTGGCGGTCCAGGCAGCTGTCGATGCCGCCGCCGGCCTGGTCGGTGAAGAGGTCGGGGTTGGCGCAGGTGCGCTTGGGGCAGGCGCTGCACGCGCCGGCGGCGGGCAGCAGCGCGGCATCGGCGATGGGGAAGGGCGCCTTCTTGAGCTGCAGCGAGAAGTGGTCGCGCAGGTAGGCGGCCGCGGCGCGTGCGGAGTAGGGCTCGCCGCCCCAGCCGAGCGCGAGCTTCTCGGTGGCGGCGGGCTGGTCGTCGACCGACAGCGCGGCGACGAGCAGCGCGACGCTGGCGCTGATCTTGCCCTCCAGGCAGGCCTCGCGCGCCTGCGGCACGAGCTTGAGCAGCGCCAGCCGGTTGTACACGTGCCGCTCGCTGCGGCCGATGCGTGCGGCGATCTCCTCGGCGCTGGCGTAGCCCTGCAGGCCGTCGGGGCGGCGCAGCAGCGCGGCAAAGCCCTCGGCCTCCTCGAGCGGGTGCAGGTCCTCGCGCTGCAGGTTCTCGATGACCTGGAGCTCGAGGACCTCAAAGTCGCTCATGTCGCGCACGAGCGCCGGGATGCTGGGGGCGCCGGCGATCTTGCTGGCGCGCCACCGGCGCTCGCCGGCGATCACCTCGTACAGCGGCTCGCCGCGCTTGGCCGCGGGCGCCAGGCGCGCGAGGATGGGCTGGATGACGCCGTGCTTGCGGATGCTGTCGGCCAGCTCGTCGAGGTGCGCCTGGTCGAAGTGCTTGCGCGGGTTGGTGGGGCTGGCGCGCAGCAGCTCCAGCGGGATGTGGACGGCGCCGTCGATCGCGGCGCGTTGGATCTGGGCGATGGGGTCGGGGGCGTTCATGGGTGGTCTCCTCGGTGGATCAGCCGGCCAGGCGATGACGCCGCACGCCGGTGATACCGGGCGGCAGGCCCTCGGGCAGGTTCTTGGCGCCGGTGGCCCCGGCGAGGAAGGCGCTCTCTCCACCCTGGTTGGCGCGCAGGTAGTCCACCTCCACCTTGGCCGAGGCGATGATGGTTCCGGCCACCTCGCTGATGGCCTTGGCGCGGCGGATCTCCTGGTCGATCTCGTCCTTGGCGGTCTTGCCGCGCAGGGCGTCCAGTTGTGCGAACAGGTGCTCGCGGAGGTCTTCGATGCTCTTGCTCACGAGGTTTTGCTCCCGGTCAGGGTGTTGATGCGGCGGTTCAGCGCGCCGCGGAGCTGGACGACCTGGCGCAGCTCGGGCGGCAGGTTGTGCACGGTGTTGCGGCGCATGTTCTCGGCCTGGGTGATGAGCTCGAGCGCGTCGAGCGTGATCAGCGCGGGGTCGGTGCTGAAGCGCCCGGGTTTGAAGGCGACGCAGTGGCCCTTGGGGATGGGACCGTGCGCCTCGGCCCAGACCAGGCGGTGCAGCGGCTTCCAGCGCAGGGTCTGCGGGCCCGGCTCGTCCGAGACCTTGCGGTCCAGGTAGCCGTCGGCGTTGATGCGATGGCTGCCCACCGGCACCCACAGCTGGCGCGCGCGGCCGTTGACCTCGCCGCGCTTGAACCAGCCCTTCTCGCAGCCAGGCGCGACGTAGCCCTTGCGGCCCTTGTTGGCCGGAACGTGCCCCTTCTGGAAACGGCTGCGCTTGTAGGCTTTGGCCTTGTAGGCGGCGCTCTTGCGCAGGCGGAGCTCGTTGGCCTTGCCCTCGATGCTGGCCACGCTGCGGCCGAACACGCGCGCGAGGACCTCGCCCTCGTATTCGGGGTAGAGCTTGGCCAGCGCTGCCTCGTCGCAGGGCAGCCAGGGCACGGGGCGGGCGCGCGTCTTCATCGCGCCGCGCGGTCCACGCTCTGCATGCCGAGCGCACTGCGCGCACGGTCGCGGATCTCGGGGTGGGCCAGGCGGCCGAGCTGCTCGGGGTGCAGCAGGTCCATCGCGAGCTGGTGCAGCGCGCCGCCCTGGGCAGGCGAAGCGTGGCCGGCGCCGGCTTGTCGCGGCGGCGCCGGCGGCTCGTGCTTGAGGCGGCGCAGCAGGCGCACCAGCCAGGGGTGCGCGAGCATGCTGGCGACGATGCCGAAGGGCCCGCCGAGGAGGTAGGCGGCGATCTGCCACGCATCGGTGGGGCCGGGCAGCACCTTGAACAGCACCAGGTTGCTGATGCCGATGGCGAAGCTGGTGACGAAGGCGAGCACCTTGTGGCCACCGTTCACGTTGAGGCTCTGCAGGCCCAGCGCGAAGACGACGCCGAAGGTGGCCGCGAAGAGGAGTGCAGCGGTCACAGCAGGCTCCCGATGACGTCGAACAGCACGTACACGATGAAGCACACGATGGCGATCGCCAGCACGCTGCCCACCCGGCACAAGGCGGCGATGAACGGCGAGCCCTGCTGCTGGCAGACGTCCGGGCGCGGGCAGGGCAGGCGGCCGCCCTTGCAGCGGTTGAGGCGGCACGACGGCAACGGCGCGCTCACAGCTCGGCCTCGCTGGTCTGGGCCGAAGTCGACTCGGCTTGCTCCTGCCGATCCGGCAGCGCCACCGGCCGGATGTCGGCGTTGCCCTGGATGCGCAGCACGAACTCGCGGCCCGGGTAGGACGCGCGGTCCATCTCCAGCCCGGTGCCGTACATGGTGACCTCGGCGCCCTTGCGCAGCAGCTGGCGCTTGGCGTGGGCGGCGCGCAGGCTGGTGCCATCGGCGTCGAACCGCTGGATGCCGAGGTAGGGCATGCCGTAGGGCTGCGCCACCAGCGCAAAGACGAAGGCGCTCTGCTGGTCCGCCGCAATGCGGACCTGCGCGTCCTCCACCATGCGGCCGCGCACCATGATGGCGGCGCAGGCCTCGGCGATGGTCTGCCGCAGCTGCTGCTGGCGGCGCGCGGCTTCGATCTGCGCGTTCATCGGCCGGGCCCCAGGCCGAGCATGGTGAACACGAGCAGGCAGCCGATGCAGGTGCCGAAGCCCACGCCGCTCCAGAACCAGCTGCGCTTGATGGCCTGCAGGCCGCGCCGCTCGCCTTCGCGGTGGCCGCGCTGGTAGGCGCGCTTCACTTCGGTGGCCTGGCGGACCTTGTCGAACAGCTCGCTGTCGGCGAGGAGGCGGTCGCGCTCGGCGTCGGTCTGCGGCTCTGCGGCGGCCGGCGCGCCGGCGCGCACGCGGCGCACGGGGGTCTCGGGCTCGTGAGGGCGGCCGTTGACGTGGCTGACACGTCGGAGCATTCGGTCGAACTCGGGCGTGCCGGACGGGGTTGGGCGGGCAATTGCGGACATGGGTGGACCTCCGGTGTTGCGGGCGGCTCAGGCGGCCAGCAGCGCGGCCTGCAGGGCCTGCATGCCTTCGCCGATGGGCTGGTGCTGGGGCGGGCGGTAGAGCAGGCCGATCTGCACGCGGCCGGTCCAGTAGATGAGCTGGCCGGTACCGGGCAGCACGGCGGGGCCCACGTAGCCCGGCGGGATGCCGGGCGGGGGCGCGCTCTCGCTGTGGTGGATGGGGGTGAAGGGCAGGCGGCTCATGGCTTGCTCCAGAGCAGCACGGCTGCGACGACCACGCCGATGGCGGCGTTGGGCAGGCTCTGCGTGAGCGCCGCGGCGATGAAGTTGCCGGCGGCGCCGGCGACGGCAAGGCGGTAGAGAGTCATGAGGGGCTCCCGGTGCGGTCGACGATGTGGAGCGAGCCGTCGTGCGTCATGCCGAGCGCCAGGTCGGCAGCCAGCTCGGCGTGCAACTGGTGGAGCTGCTCGCGCCAGTGGTCGGCCATGGCTTCGGCGTTGGAGACGCGCTCCTCGGCTGCGTCGAGGCGCGACTCCGCGTCCTCGAGCCGCGCGGCCAGGTCCTGGGCGTGCTCGCGCAGATGCACGAGCTCCCAGCGGTCCAGCTTGACCTGGATGCGCAAAAGGGCGTCCCGCTCGGGCGGGTAGGGGCGCGCTTTCACGAGGGCCTCACGCCCACGCGCAACAGGCGCGCGCCGTACTGGTCCAGCAGCTGCACGATGGCGTCGCATCCGCTGCGGGCGACGACGTCGACCTTGGCCTGGTGGCCGTTGCGCAGCGTGATGCGGGCAAGGAAGTGGCGCATCACGCCGCCCCCAGCGCCAAGTTGGCCTCGCGCTCGGAGCGCGGGTCGCGCGGCTCGATGCGCTCGACGCTGCAGATCGAGCAGCCGGTCAGCGCATAGGCGGCGCGCTGGGCGGCTTCGGCGTCGGTGGACTGGACCTGGACGTACGGCAGGACGCCGGTGTCACTGGGGACGGGCCAGCCGTCGCGGTCCTTGGGGGTGTAGTGGCAGCGGTAGCTGCGGACAGATTGCATTTTTGCCTCCAGCGCGAACACGCGCCGGGGCAGTATGCATTAAGGAATTGTTGAGTGCAAGCGTAAAAGAATGAGCGTTGCCCGTGCTCGGGCAAGATGGGTTGCGCTCCTAGGGCTTCACGAGCTTGGGAAAGGCCGGGTCGTTGACGGCGGTCTCCACCAGGCGGTTGACGGCGCCCAGGCCGGCCTGGGCCGTCTGATTGCACGCGGTGTCACCGATGAAGCTGCCCGCGAAGCGGTAGTCGATCGATGACTGCACCTTTGCGCCGGTCGTGGACTGCAGCGTGAGGGACATCGTCCAGCTCGCATCGGTCATCCCTGAGCTGAAGTCCAGGGTCGAGATCGTCCCGTCGATCCGGACTGGGCTCGCTTCATCGTAGAGCTCGGCAAGGACCAACTCGGACCTGATCGCTCCACGGACGTAGTCCCCGAAGCTCATGCCTTCGGGCGGTTGGACAGGCCCGACGCCACGGCAGGTGATGGACCGCACTGCTGCCTTATCTCCCGAGATGGGTCCGACCGATACCTTCGCTGGCCGCAGCGTGCGGAGCTTCGCGACTGTGTCGGCTGAGGCTGAGTACTTGGGCAGGGCGTAGGTGGAGCAGCCGGTGAACACAAGCACCGCAAGCGGTGCCAGGAGCGTGCGAGCATGCATTGGCGATGGTCTCCCTGTGGTCAGATGTGTTCGCTTTGCTTGTGAACGACGCGGCCCAGCAAAGCCACGGTTTCATGGCAACTCTTACGGGGGAAGCGGCGCTGGTCCGGATTGTCGGACGCTAACCACCACTGTCCTGAATCCCTAACGAGCCTCTTGATCACCAGCTCGCCCTCGTAGTTGACGGCGAAGACCTCGGCGTCTTTCGGGGTGCGGTCTGCAGTGTTCACGACAACTGTGTCGCCCTCGAAGAGGCCGGGTTCCATGCTGGCGCCGGCGACGCGGATAGCAAACAAGTGCTCGGGCTTCAGCCCGCGGCTTTCGTACCACTCGCGCCTAAACACAATGGGCGCGCTGTCTCCGTTGCTCAGGTAGTCGACCTCGAAGCCTGAGGCGCCAGCCGACAGCTTGAACCTGACTCGACGGATCGCCGGGTAGTCCGGGTTTTCATCGATCGCCAGCGCCTTGGGCGGGTCTCCAGTGACAGGCATCGCCGTCGGGTTGTCGATGTTGTCGCGAAGCCATCCGAAGAGTCGATGCCCACCGTCAACGACGATGACGTGACGGTCGCCTTCTCCTGTCTCGAGCCAACTGGCCGACACCTTCAGCGCCGCCGCGAGCCTGGCCATCCCGGTCGTGGAGAGCATGTGGCCGAGCTCGATCTTGCTGATGTCGGGCTGTTTCAAGCCGGCAAGGTCAGCCAATGCCTGCTGGGACAGCCCTAGCTCCTGCCGGGCATCACGCACGCGCTGGCCGAGGGTTTGGATCG
>Ga0209995_1000008_pt1 | contig 33047 bp, 58 predicted proteins | sample InoplaM3AM_FD_187580 | JGI IMG/M metagenome (GOLD analysis project Ga0209995, IMG submission 187580) | Arabidopsis thaliana rhizosphere microbial communities from the Joint Genome Institute, USA, that affect carbon cycling - Inoculated... | ecosystem: Host-associated > Plants > Roots >... | reverse complement strand
TGTATTGGCTGGCGGATTCAGGAAGATGTCCGACACTTCGCCACTGATGTTCAGGGTGATCGGAGAATTGATCAGATGGTCGCCGGCAAAACTGCCATCCTCAACCACGGACGTCGGCGCCTGCGTTTCGTATGCCGTCGAATCACTCACCCTAGCGAACAGCATAAAGCCACCAATCCCCACCTCTTCAGTCGAGGACGATTCAAGCGCCTGGCTCTGTCCAGCCATGTATTCCTTGATCATCTTCCACCTCGATTGGCTTGGGTCTTGGCGTTTCGCATCTGGCTTTGCAGCGCATCATCAACTGCCGCGCCGGCCTGCTTAGGATCGTTGCTATAAATCTTGATGTCGTTCTTCTGCTCGATGTTGCTGGTGTTTGAGCTGGTGTTGTTGTTCGTATTTCCGATGGCCATAGCGTCGTTTGGAGTCAAGGTTGGGACATCCCAAGGATCTTGCCCGCCGCCGCTACCAATCGAACCGACACCGCCTGGCGCGCCAGCTTCCGGAGAACCGCCCGAACTGATCAGATCCACTGCCCAGTCAGGGAGGATCGATGTTGCAGCAGACTTGATGCCGCCGAGGATCTGGCTGAACGCCGTACCAATGAAGTCGAATAGCCCGAGGAAGATATCGCGGATACCGGCGCCTACCGAGTTGAAAGCATCAAGAAGCGCAGAAAGCGCGCCAGCCCAGTCGCCAGTAAACGCCATGATCACCGCGTCAAACAGGCTTGAGAAGGCATCGAAGAACGGCTGCAAGATCGCCAGTGACGACTGGACCATCCACTTAAAGCCGTCAACGATCCCCTGCATGATCGGCACAATGTCGATGCCGAAGAACTCCTGAAAGAAGTCTGCAATGACTGACTTTCCGCCATTGAAGGCAACGATCAGGTCATCGATGATCAGCAGCAGGCCGACGATAGCGGCGGTGATCAGCACAACTGGCGACAGGATTATACTCATCACGCCGGAGAACCCGAGCGCGGCAACCTTCGCAATGACGAACCCGGCAGCCAGGATGCCAAGGACCGGCGCCATCCGCGTGACGAAGCCAGACGCGGCAAGAATCGCCTCGCTGAATACGTTGATCCCTTTCTTGATAACGTCCTGATTCGCAACAAGGAAGTCAGTGAACTTGTTGGTGATGGCGGTCATTGTCGGCGCCAGGCCAACTGCAACCTGCTGACTCAATGCAGTGACGGCGAACTTCGACACACCCAAGGCGTCTTGGGACTCTGCCGCCGCTTCTGCCTGTTCGGTGGTGACAATGCCAAGCTCACGTGCGCGCATGGTCAATAGCTCGACCTCTTCACTGCTAGCGTTCAACAGTTGAAGCGTGGACGGATCAAGGCCCAGCGATGCGATGATAGATTTCTGAGTAGCAGAATCCGTGCCAAGTCTACGGAACGACTCGCCAAGCTCGCCAAACAGAACGTCTGCCGTCTTAACGTTACCGCCTGCATCCTTGACGCTGATCCCAAGGTCTTCGAAAGCCTTACGCCCGCGCCCGAGCCCGCGAGCGGCATCACCGGCCACCTTAGACAGGCCGGACAGGCTGGCAGCCATAGCCTCAGAGCTTGAACCTGAAAGCTCAGCCGCAAAGCCAAGCTCCTGAATTCGCTCTACTGCTATGCCTGTCTCAGCGTTCATGTCGAGAAGGGCATCTGCCGCCGTTGTGTTCGATGCCACAAACGCAAACAAGCCGCCTGCCGCCCCTATCAGCGCAGTACCTACGCCTGCAAGAAGGGCAACAGACAGCTTTAGGTTCTCGTTGAATTCCTTCTGAGGCGCCAGGGAGCCAACGAAGCTGAACCTGGATACTAACTCGCTGACGATCGCCATTTAGGCAGGCCTCGACTTATGCGCCTGTATGTCGGCGGTTATTTGTTCGAACTCAATGGCGTCTAGAAACTGGTCCGTATCCCACTGCTCAATCTCGGCCAGGCTTCCATACCCGGCCTTCGACAGAGAGAACATCGCCATCCGCTCGCCGCTTACATTGGTTTCGAGGATGTAGTCTTCGCTTGCGTCTCTTCCACGGATGCTGAGGCGATACCTGCGGCGCGCAAAAAAGGGTACGACATGACCCCCATTGCGGCAGCGATCAACGTAACGTAATCCTCTGGAACCTCTTCCCAGTGATCGCGAAGCTTGCTGATCAGGGCGCCGTCAAAGGTAATGCTATTCCACATAACCTCTTCTACCGGGGCAAAGCCCGTGCTGTCCAGAAAGCTATGGTCGCCCAGTTGAAGCTGTCGCTGGATAGACGAGTAGTACGCATATACCCGACGACGCTGGACGTGTTGCATTTTCAGGAAACGATACGTGCGCCCGTTAATTTCCGCCTCGCCTTCCTCGAAAATCTTGCGGATCTCTTCAAGGGCTTTTTGGCGCTGGTCTTGTTGGCTCATACGTTACAGGCTCCGTTTCGCAGTGCGGAAGCGCAGGGTGTATTCCATCAGCGCGTTCCCGTCCTGGTTGTTTTTGGTTTGGGTTGGCTGAGTGGTGACGCTGCCAGATTCAAGAACCCAGCTTTCGACGCCAGCACTGCCATCAGCAGTGTACGACTCTTTCAGCGAGCCGTTCACGACTTCGGTTGTCTCGGCGTTAATCAGGCCCAACATGAAGATGTCGTCTGCGCCGTACTTCTGAACGCGAAACAGGAGGTCATAGACATCCTTATCAAATCGCTCACTGATTGACACGCCGCCCGTGGCCGAGTTGACATGCGCGCTCGCGGCGTTTGCCGGGGTCAGCGTCACATAGTCACCCTCTGCGAAGGTCGTCATGGCGTGGTCGTTCAGGATCAGCGTGGTGCTGTCCGCTGCGGTGGTAATAACGCCCATGGGTCAGTCCCTCAGAGGTTGAAATTGATGATGATGTCTACGCTGTGAATACTTCCAGCGTTCTTGACTGCAATCTGAATCACAGGCGACTTACGTGCCTGGCGCTCAGATTGCGGCTGATCCTTGAGCAAGCCACCAAGCACGTAGAATCCGAACTGCTCGATGTTCCGGTTGAAGGTGTTGATGTTGCCGAAGCTGTCAGGGCTAGACCAAGTGCCAGGCGCGAACACGCCGGCGCGGACGAATCGACGGGTTGCACGCTCGTTTGCCGCAACCAACTGGTTTACGCCGCGTGTAGTCTGCGGAACCTTAGTACCGGTCTGCTTCAGGGTGTTGAAGTTCTCGGTCTGTATGGCGTCGATGTAAGCGATGATGTTGTAGACGTTGTCCACAAAGTCGTTCGCGCCACTGGTCAGCACTACAGGGACATCTTTGATCGTGGTGTACAGATCCAGGCCTACGCGCTTTGCCGCATCGATTTCAGTCTGGCTGTACGACTCAGCAGGAACCGAAAGAGTTTTCAGGTTCATGGTGATGGCCGAGTTTTCAGCGCTGAAGTTCACCGTGTGCGTGCGCGCCATGTAGGAAGCAGCCAACAGGCGATTGCCTGACTTGCTGTACAGGCAGCGGAAGTTCGTTTGGCTTGCCAGCTTTACGGCCCACACAGGGTTGGAGGTTCCGACGAGGAGGTAAGTGCTACCGCTGAATACCGCGTAAATGATCTTTTGGCTTGCCTGGGCCCAGGCTGCGATGTCGTCAACCTCGGCGTCAAGCACCAGATCGATGAACTCTGCGCCTTTGAAGTTGATCAAGGCGTTCAGGGCAGACAGCGATTCGACCTTGGTTTCGATTGGCAGGACGGAAGCGGCGGCGCCTTGAGTCAAGGTTGCGCCAGAGCCAGCCGACATGGTGAGAATCGCGCCGATGAACGTACCGGTTACGCCTGCTTCCATGTAGGTCAGAAGGCTAAGCACGCCGGTTGTTGCGCTGGTGATCGTCAGGTATCCGTTGCTGTGAGCGACAGTTGCGCCAGCGATTGCGGTATCCAGCAAGGTCGCCACAGCATCCAGCGTAGTTACTGCGCTGAAGTCCAAGGCCGAGGCGTTGACAGTAACGCCATCCACATCGATATCGAAGCTGCCGTCTGTGATGGTCTGAAGCTGCGAGATAACGGTTGCTTCTACCAGCTGAGTGCTGCGCAGAGTGGCAGCAGAAGCGGCGACGTTTTCAGTTGTTGCCCGGTGCAGGCCGACAATCAGCGAGCCGCCGAAGTTGATGGCGTTTGGCTTGGTGCCGAATACAGCATTGGCGTGTGCAGTAACAGACGATGCAGTACCCCAATCAGCCTCTACAGCCGGCGCATCACGATAGATACGGAAACGCTCAGCGCTGGTAATCACGCCCTGTTCGCTCGTCATCACCGCAATGAGATTCATGTTGTCGGCAGTCGCCAATTGACTCTCAGGAATCAGCGCGACGTTGACCACGTTTGTGATGCTTGCGTTATTGCTCATAGATCAAACCTCGTTCGCCGATTATGCGAAGTTGTGCGGTGTCGATACGGAGTATATCAACAACGAGTGAAGGGCTGTAATGGACTTGGCATTCCAGTTGCATACGCTCGCCGTATTGTTGGCCGGTGAGCGATTTAACGTCGGTCGCTGCGCCAGGGTGCCAGACTGTGATGCCTAGCGACTCTTGCAGCTCAAGAGATGCCTGAGAGCGCGCTAGAAGCCTGAAGTTACGGCACAGCGCGTGTGCGGTAGGCCCGTAGAAGTCGAAGGTACACAGGCGCGATACACGCTCGCTGTACGTCATCTCTTCTGCGGTGCCATCGTATTGCTCAGAGCTGCACAGCGGAACGTCGCCGGCCAGCGAGTCAACGACGATGTAAGGCTGCTCGAAGTGCTGGCGGTCGAAGTTCTGGCGCCCGAGCTTGATGTAATTCTCGGGGTGCGGAAGAAGGTCGCGCACGAATCGTGCCAAGTTAACCAGTACTGGATCGCTCATGGCGTCGGCACCAGCAGCGGGAGTTTAGTTTCCTCGCCTACCACTTCGACATAGCCGTACTGGCCATAGCCCTTGCGGAACGGAACAAGCTTGAAGTCACGGCCATTCCATTCGATGTACTGGTTGATCGCCATAGGGCTAACGCTGTGAACCTGGATGTACTCAAGCGAGAAGTCGATCTGCTCTACCTTCAGCTTTTCAGGATCGGCAGGCTGTACAACGGCCATGATGTCAGCGGACACGATCGTTTCAGTCTCGACGAAATCAATGGTCGTGACGCTAACGGTCTTCAGCTTCACAGGCTGCGACCACTCCGTCAGAACGTCGGACATGTCAGGGAGCATTATTCCACCACCCAAGTTATTGAACTGCGAAGAAGCCCGGTGTCGATCAGCACGCCTGACGATCCCTTGCGCGCCTTGGTGGCCGCTGTGATGTCGGCCCACACACCATAACCCCGAGTGCGGAACGCGCCTACACTGATGTTCCTGGCCGCTAGACCGACACGACCTAGGGCCACGTCAACTGCTAATCCTTTCTCAAGTACCAGATTGAACTGAGACTCAAGAACCTTTTCCATCTCTCCGGACTTTGCATCAAGTGGCCCGCGAAGGAATGAACGCTGCTCGACGAACTGCGTCCCGTATTCGTGCCAGATGCCGACCTCTAGAACAGTCGGCGCCGGACCTGTTGCCGTGTCGTCAGTGTAGGCCTTGCTTGTGGCAGACTCGCCAGCAGGCAGGCCCACTTTTGCCGACATCGATTTAGCCTGCTCCATGGCGGAAAGCTGCGCCTCTACCAACGCGAGCGTTTCCTTGGGAGTCATACGAAGCGAGCCCCAACTTGACGACCAGTCAGCAGCCAATACGTCTGACCGTAACGGGTCGTGTTGAAGAAGCTCGCCCACTGGCTTGTGGTGGTCGATGTGCCGTAGGAGACAGACACGCTGCCTACAGACTTGCTTTCGGCTGTACGGGCCGATCCGGTTCCTGGCAGCGCATCAAGCGTCAGCAGGTGGGCGATCAGGTTAAGGATCGCTTCCTTGGTGCTATCGCTGTACGCAAGGCAGGTGTAGGCCGTCCACGTAGAGGCTACGGCTTCCACCCATGTGATGGTCGGGAACCGCGCCTCAAAGTCCGTTTGGATGCTCATCAGCCGAGACTCATCACGCCGGTTTCAACGCCGCGCATGATTCGCTTCATGAGCTGTTCGTCAGCCAATTGCACTTCTGTCAGTTCAACAGAGCCGCCAGCAGCAAGGCCGTAGCGCTTCATTGGGTTGGCGGTGAGGTTGGTCAGGGTCATGGCCGACACTTCAGGCTTCGGATCTTCACCAAGCGCCTTATCGATCTCTGACTGAATGCGTTTCTCGCTCCAGCGGCCATCGACCTCAATGCCCAACTCTTCCGCTTGCTTCTTGAGTTCGTCCACGACGATTCTCCGAATAGGTGCGCATCCTTGCGCGAGGGAATTACAGACCGGTCAGGGTAGCAGCGGCGCCGTCTTCGATCACGTCCAGGCCGGCAATCGAAGCATACGATTCAACGTAGTACTTGAAGCCGCGCTGATCGATGCTCGACACGTTCAGTGGAACCGGGATACGGAACTGCATACCGCGACGGTTTTTCGAGAACGCAACAGTTACCGAAGTAACAGCAGCCTGGCCGGCTTCAGCCTTGTCGGTGGTGCCGAAGGTGACGGTCGGGAAGTTCATTTGCAGAGCGCGCAATACCGACATGTCGGTGCCCGCAGTGTTCAGGAACTTGGAAGTGGCGATGTTGTACACGGTGTACGGCATCGTTACCTGATCGGCCTTGAAGCTGGAAACGTTGAACACGTTGGTCCACTGGCGGTTGATCAGGTCGGCGATCTCCTGGTACAGCTCAACGCCGGTTGCAGCAGCAGCGGTGACGGCAGCGGTATCAGTGTCCCAGCCCGAGTAGGTCAGCAGGCCTTGAGTCTTCAGCGTGCCGTTGGTGCGGCGCTGGCCGATGTAGCCGATGTAGTCGATCTTGCGGTTGTAAACCTCGTTGTGCGCTTCCAGGAATCGCGACGGCAGGTTCACGTTTTGCAGTTCGGCTTTCTTCAGCTCGACTTCCGACCAATCAGACTCGGCATCGATGCTGAACACAGGGATGCTGTCGTCTTCGCCCTGCAAGGTGATCTTGCCGGTGGTATTGGTGTTGGTACCGCTTTCGCGGAAGTCACCGTTGATCTGCAACTTCAGCTTTTTGATGCTGTCCGCATAGCCGCCTTCGTTGTTGACTGTGATGCCCTGCATCAAGAAGGTCAGATCAGGGTATTCCTGAGTGAAGATCTCGGTGCTGAGGTGTTCCAGGTTGCGGGCCAGGATGATGCCACCGGCATCAGTGAAGTTCTTCTTGGCGTATGCGGCCTTGTCTTCGAAGCTCTTCACGTCATAGAGCTTGAACGGATCTTTCTTGATAGTCATGGATCAAACTCCAGTCAGGTATTGGGGAATCAGGACAAGCCAGGTGTTTGCTGCCTTGGCTTCCCAGAACACGCAACCCGGAACGATGGCGTTGCTGGTTGATACTTCGGTAGCCTTGCCCAAGTTGGCGCCGGCAGTGTTCACCGCGTAGACCTGCTGGAAGCGAGTCGGGGTATCACCGGCCAGGACTTCAACGGTCACGAAACCGAAGTTGACGATCTCGGCCACTTGGTCCGGGGCAATGCCCAGCTTGGTGTAGGTGGCGTTTTCCAGGGCGCTGGCGATCTTGCGGCGGACAACGCCGGCAATGACCGGAGTAGCCGAGGTATCCAACAGATCGATGGAGCCGGCGTCATACTTGACGAAGCGGCCAGGCACAAGTCCTTCTTCCCAGACTTCGAACGCCGAGCAGTTGTAAGGCGATGCTGCGATGAACTCGCCTGCGACCAGATCAGGGATCGCGGTCAAAACGGTATCGTTAAAGGCCATGATTATTCAGCTCCCATTTGTTTTTTCAGGCGAGCAGACAGACTGGTTTCGTCTGGCTTGCCATCACCGAAGTTACGGTAGTCTTGCGACGGCTTCTTCAGCAGCTTGAAGGCTACCGCCAGTTCGGCGTCGGTGAACTGGGTCGAACCATGCTCAACCGCCAGGGCATCACGCATGATCTGATTGGTGGACTTGTCGGCGAAGTTGTAAGCCTCGTCTACGAAGGTGCGCGCCTTGTCGATAACGGTTGCGTGAGTCTTCACGGCGGAACCGATGGCGACCTTGATAGCGTCTTTGAATGCAGCGGAGTCGGTCACGGCGATGGTGTCCTTTGGCTTGTCGTCAACAACTTGCGGTTTTTCATCAACCACCACATCTTCTTCGACGACTGGATCTTTTTCAGCGTCAGGCATCTTCACGCCTGCATCAGTCGCGATGGCCATGATCTCCTGCAAGGCTGGCAGCAGCTCTTGCAGCTTATCGACCGGGACGTTCTTGATCGCTTCCGGCAATCCGGCAGCAATCTCAACAATTTGGGACAGGCTAGCCGCCCCCTCAGCGTCACAGAACGCCTTGTTAAGCTTAGGCATGGTAGCCTCCTGGGTTGGTTTACGATCTAGGAAGCGACAGCCAGAGCCGCAGCGTCCGTTTTCTACTACAGCGAGATGTGTCGGGATGATATCACGCTGCTCGAAATCATATTTGTCATGAGGTACGAGCTTGCCGTGATAGCCGAGGGATGCTTGGGAGTTGCCGCTGTCAAGTTCAGCCTGGATCTCGGGGCCGAGGACAACGCTGTTACGAATGGCCAGGGTCGAGTCATACACTTGGTCGAAGGAATCGATCAGGGATGCGGACTCAACGCGGCTTTGGTAGTCGTCGCCTTCGGTGCCTGGCTCAATGTGGCCAGCGAGAATCGGAATCCCGGCCATCATCGAAGCAGCACTAGCAATCGTGGCCGGCGAACGGTAGACCGTGAAGATCTTACCGGGCGGCTCCATACCAAGCTCACTGCCAAGGTACTCAAGCACGCCGTCGCGGACACTGACAACCGACTTCCTCTGGCTGTCGTATACCGCGACATCGCTGAACTTAAGAATCTTCATTGATTCGCCCTTGGCATAAATCTTGCCGAATTGTAAACCCGGCAAGATTGGAATGCAAATTGCATCATCTTCCGCATTAAGGCCTTTCCTCCCAGATAAACCAGAGCGTGCCTGTCGCTGGTCCGCTGCCGAAGTTGGCGTGCTCGACGTGATAGGTGTTAACGGCGATGCCTCGCTCATCACCAACCACATTACCAACCGTGCTCTGCTGTGCCGTGGCTGTAGCAGCAACGACTCGATGAATGTCCAGGGCCGTCGCGCCAGTTATCGTGCCGCCAGCCGTCACAACCACTTGCGGGATGTAGAAAGGAGTAGGACGCTCGGTCATATTGTTCTTGCCTATCACAGGAAGCGTCTCGCTGAATGTTCCGCCAGGTGTACCGCCAACGCTATTGGTTATCCGCAGGCTCCCGCTGTCCAGCTCAATGCCCTGCTGCTCAAGGATGACATTTATCGGAACGGCGAATTTAAGAACCAGCGACTGCCCAGCGGCGATGTTGAACTCGCGAAAGGTCCGAAACTCTTTCCCGGCGAAGAACCCGGTCTGCCCAACGTCAACACGTAGTCGAGCATTTGGGCCTGTGCCTTTATCCGTCAGAAGCCGCAGCGGAGGGTTGGCGGTTTCCTGGCTTGTCACCCAAAGGATAGGCCTGACGCCCCCGACAAGCCCCGAGAATGTCACTCTGATCGCCCGGATTGCGCCGTCGAATGACAAGGCAAACTGTCCGCTTGTAATAGGAGCGCTCGTTCCGAGGTTGATCGAACTCCACGCGGAAGATCCAATAGCCTGGCTTTCAATAGTCACGGTGCCGGCTGACGGCGCGGTATCGAAAGACAGGAACACCGCATAGCTCATGATCGAACCATCAATCACAGGTATGATTTGCGGCCCGTTTACGGCCTGAAGTCGATTGATGGTTGTCATAATCCTTATCCTTCCTCTTCCGTTTCTGGAATGATCATCGTGTAGGTGCAGCGACAATTCGATACTGCCGTTGTATTCGTGATATAATCGCCAGTATCAGTCTGGAGATTATAGATATGCCCAAGGTAATTAGCACTGCTCTTCTCGATCACGCGGCAAACCTGGTAGCCGGAGGCGCAGGAATCACCAATGCCTGCAAGGATGCGGGGGTTGGTTACGTCCAGCTCCGTCGTCATCTTGAAAAGCTCGGAATCACTGCCGTCCGCAATACGCGCAACGTCGCACGCATACAGCTTCCTGATCAGCAGATCGCGGCCATGTACCAGAACGGAGAAAGCGAAAACGCAATCGCTAAATGTTTTGGTGTTAGTCGTAACGTCATTCGATCCAGGCTTGTCGAGCAGGGAATCACCCCACGAACCCAGAGCGAAGCGGAAACACTCAAGTGGGCTCAGATGTCGAATGATCAGCGTGCTGCACAGGTCGAGAGCGCTCATGATGCGGTCAGGGGAAAGCCCCAGACTGCCGAACACAGGAATCGCATCGCGGTTGCACGTCAGGCTAGCAAGTATGACCATCTGATCGGAATGGGTGAAACCGAGTTCGCTCAGCTTTTGACGGATCGAGGCATCCGCTTCACGCATCAGAAGGCTGTCGAAAGCTATAACCTCGACTTCGCTATCGGTAACGTCGCCGTGGAACTTACCGCTGACTGCGGGCGCTACTCCATGTTCAACCCCAAGGAGATCCAGCGCTGTGTGAATCTGCTCAAATGTGGGTATCGCACGATTGCCGTACAGTTCAGTAGTGTCGACGCTCTCATCCAGTCGGCGGATTACATCATCGCCAGCGTTGATGAGATGAGCCGACTTGAATCCTTCGGCGGTCAGTATTGGGTGATTGGGTGTCGTCTTCAGGATTACGCCATCGTCAAAAACGAACGACAACAGTTCGCCAGCGTACCGGCGCCGATACAGCTTGTGAACAAGCGAAGTGTGATTGAGCTGTGAGTCGCCAGGGAAGCAGTTGTAGTCTGTACCGGGCAGCAAGTGCAGCCCGTCGACTGACGAATAGAGGCCTTCTGCCAAATCGAACTCCTTGCCTTCCCGATCCTCATGTGACGGACGTACACGCTCATCACCAGCAGTCTCCCAGATCGCTTTGGTGATACCGAGGTTCTGCGCTCGGATCTTGGTCGTGATCGAGTTGTAATTCTGCACCTGGTTGCGGGCCAGGAACTTGGCGTGATTCTTCCGCTCGCTGACGATGTCGTCAAACTGGCTGACGATGGTGTCGAGCGATTCGCCCTGACTCATGGCGAACAGCGTGTTGTTCGTGAACTTCTGGAAGGTGTCGTCACGCAGGGTTTTGATCCACTGCGAGGTTTCGGCGACCAGCGCATTAGTGGTCGCCTTCATTCCCTCTTTTGCAATCAAGGCCTGAACGTCGATCCCGACGACCTTGGCGACCTTCCCGTAAAACTCTTCCTTTGACTTCTTGTCGAGCTTGGCCAGCACCTGCTTGCTCACAGCCTCAAGCCGCTGGTCATCAAACTGCTTAAGCAGCTTCTTCTTGACCTGCTTGGCCAGGCGAAGCAGGACGGCGGCATAGTTGCCTGACTGGGCATCGGCGAACTTATCGATAGTCCCAACCTGCAATTGATTCAGGACTTGATTCTTGAAGCGCTTGGCCATGGTTTCGACCATGAACTCGATGGCATCACCTAGCTCGTTCTCCTGAGCCCTTGGGGACTTCGGCGCCTTGATCGGCGTAGGCTTCTCAGCCGTCAGTTCACGCTTCATTGGCTGGCGCGCCGGTTAAAGGATCGACCACATCAGGAATGTCATCATCACCATCATCCGGCTCTTCGAACATCTTCTTCCATGGGTCATCTTTTACCACGCCATGCTCTTTCAGATATCCACGGTAATCCTCGCTTAGCCCGGACAGCTTCTCAGCGTTCGCAATAACCTTCGTCTCGTAGTCCAAGCGTTCGTTTGCCGTGCCGCCCTGGTTGTCCTTGAAGGTCACGCCATCGATGCCGAACACGCCACATAGGCGGCAGATCGGATCAAGCATGTAATCGAACTGAAGGGCCTCTGTCATGTCCTGGAACGACTGACGCTCTTGCGTGCCTGCACTGTTCAAGCCGCCAACGCTTTCGCCTACGAGGATAGGCAGCGGGATCGACGTGACCATGGCCAGGCGGCGCAGCGTGATGTTGTCCACGTCGGCCAGGTTGGTGAGCGCCTGGGCGATACTGATCACATCGTCTTCGGCGTCGATCAGGCCGTCACCGTAGATGCTGCGAAGGTCGGCCAGTTTCGAGTAGTACTGAACGAGCGCGTCATCCTCTCCACAGCGGACGGAATCCTTGAACCCCTTTACCTTGTGGAATAGCGTGCTGTTCTTCTCGACGATGGAAGCCGAGGCGCGCTCTACAATGCCGTCATTGATTAGTTGCTGGTGGATCAGTTCGAATTCGCTGATCCCGCCGTACTTGTAAGTAGGCGCGTCCAGCTCAGCCGGCATGTAATAGGTGAAGTCGATAACCCGCGTCCAGTGGAACTGCTTCCCGTTGACGTTGTAGAACTTCGGCTTCTGGTATCGCACGTCGCTCAGGTCAAGCGAGACATCCATTGCCTGAACCATGTCGCCGCTGAAGACATCCAGCTTCACCAGTTCCAGCTTGAAGCCAGCGGTCGCCGGAGTCGAATGGTCGGCACCTCGCTCGTTGATGAGGATGATCCCGCGCCCGAAGCCAAGCATGAACTTGGCAGCAAGCTTCACTGATCGCTCTAGGCGCTTCTTGTAGACCTTCTCGTCAGCCTTGCAATCGAACTGAAGCGTATCGTTCAGCGCGTACCCGGCCTTGATACGGACGATCTTAGAACCAAGACCAGTCCGGTAGATAACCCTCAGTTGGTTATCGTCCAGCCGCGTAGCCGTGATGATGTTCGCCGCCGCAGCGCTTCGCCGATTGGCCAGCTTGTTGACGATATTGGTAAGGCCATCGGTGAAACGGCTCATAGGAGGTTCCTGTAGTCGATCCTGGCTCGCTTCATGACAGACTCAAGCGCGTAGCGTAGGGAGTCGATGAAGTGGTTGAAGTCGTCAACCGGCTTGTTGGTCGGCTTCCCGTCTCGGTCCAGCGCCCAACTGTAGTTGTTGAATTCTGTCATAAATTCGACCAAGTGGGCATTAACGATTATTTCGAACTCGGAAAGAAAGTCAATTCCTGCGCCTACCGAGTCAGCGCCCTTGGCTGCCCCTTCGATCCTGACACCCTTGGTCGCGATGTAATCGATCGATTTAGGCTCAGAGCTGTCGGCCACGGTCTTGTGCCTGTGGGCAGAAAGCTTCTTGATCTCGTCAGCGATCTTGGCGTTGCTCATTCCCTTCTCATAGAACCCATCATAGACATAGATCCGCTTGGCGGTCATATCCACGTAGGATTGGTTGAAGGCAGAAGGGTCGTTTGTATAACCGAAGTCAAGACCCTGGACACACTCAAGCCCCTTGATCTCTTCCGGGCGAATCAGGCGGTGATGCACATTAGGGAAGATCAGGCCTTCAGCCGTACCCCAGTTCCCCAACGCATAGATGTTGTAATAGCGAGGGTTGGTCTTCTTCTTGTTCTCCATCACCATCTTGTATTCGGCATCGATGAATGCGTTGTCAAGGTAGGTGGTGTGCAGGGTGAATACCCCGTCCATCGGGTCATCGAAGAATATCTTCTTGACCCAATGCGTTTCACTGATCGGGTTTAGCGTGAGAGTGATTTGCTTGACGCACCCATGCTCGCCACGTAGACGAAGGTCGAGCTGTTCAAAGTCTTCCTGGCTAAGCTCGGTCGCTTCTTCCACCCAGATGGATGTAACGCCCTCGATAGACTTCAGCTTCTCAACGTCATCAAGTCCGCTGAACATGAACTGAGAGCCGTTCGGCTTGTAGGTGATGGTCTTGTCAGTCAGGTTGATATGGAAGTCACTGGTCAGCTTCCAGCGATTAATCAGGTTGCGCATCAGAGTGAAGACCGAGCGCTTAATGGTCCGGTCTACTTTCCGAATGATGAGGATGTTATGGAGTACGCTGGACTCTTTCAGTAGGCGATATAGGTAGCGCCTGGCAACGATGTGTGACTTCCCGGAACCGGCGCCGCCCCAAACAACCTCATAGCGCTTTGTATTCTGGAACAGCGGGACGAAAGCCGGCGACTTATCCTTGACGTGCTTTCTGAATTGCGCGAGGTCTACCACTCATTCGAACCGTCGTCTACTACGCGCACAGTGCTGTCAATCTTCTGCGCAGCATTCCAGCCCTGCATGTCCGCCAATTGCTTGATGGCCGCTGCCTGGCTGTGCGTCTTGATCTTGATCCCGTCTTTGGTAGCTGACAGTTCAGCGATTGCCGCCATCTGCCTCGGGTCTTGCATGGCGCTTGGCTTGATCTTCCAGCTAGATTGAATGATAGGCTCGCCCGTCTCTTCGTCAGCTCCGAGCGTGTAGTCGCCGAACTCAATCAGATCCTTTAGGTCGGTACGTGCCAGCAGAGAAAGCTTCTCCAGCGCTTCCTGGCGACCCATGACGGCCTCAGTTACGGCAGCTTCCTTCATGGCGTCCATGAAAGCAGAAACCTTAACGTCGGTTAGCATTCGCGATGTAATCGCATCCGCTGCTTTCTCGTCTTCCGCCTTACCCCCGGCAGCATAATAAGCCTGCCTCTGCGTCATCCCTGCAAGCACGTTTGTAGCCACCCTCTGCTGTAACTGAGTGAGCTTGTCGAATAGGGTTTTCTGGTCTGGAGTCATGGGTGATCTCGCTTGATGGAGAACGACCGAAAGTCTTCGCTGCCTGCAGCCGTATGCTCAAGGTTCCCGACTCGGTTAGTGTGGAACTCGCCCATAGGCAGAAACACCCGGTCAAACTGTCCATGCCACTTACCGTACTCGGTAGGCCCTTCGGACTTGTATTGAGTTGGACCGCAAGCGCTGCACAGCTTCAATCCTTCGCGCTCAGGAGCATAGGACCAATCGAAGCACTCAGTTATGAACTTGAAGCCTTGGCAGGATAAGGCCGTATTCTCGCAGCAACCGCAGACTTCGCACTGGAACAGGCTCATGGCGCCACCTTGTAAGGCTTAGCCTTCAGGCCCGAATCCTTGATCATGTCCTCTACGTCGTTCGCGTACATGACGAACTCTTCAGTAGTGCCACAATACGTCTCCCATGAGTGAGGAAGCTCAATCACCAGCGCAGCACGCGAAGCCTGCCATCCATCCCACGCAGAATCGACCCAGCTAATCATGTAGCGATCTGGATCAAGCGAATTCCTGTAAGTTAGCTGAGGATAAAATCCGGCAGGGGTGTCCACAGATCTTTCCTGAATCCATTGTTCAAACTCTTCTCTGGCCTTATCTGTCATGGTCTTTGCCCTTTGTGTGGATGGTTATATCTTAAACCTTTGCGCATGAAAAAGCCCGCATCGGCGGGCCACTTGTCTTGCCTTTCTTTCGCCACCAGCAAGGCTACTGGCACAGTGGGAATCTCAACCCTGGCTAGCAACATTCATCGCATTGCGCTATCCAGATAAGTGCTGGAGTCAAAGCAAGCTATGCGAAGCTTATCCCGATGTGCTTCCGGGCTCCGCGTGTGCGGGCTACTCTCTGGCGTTGGTCGTACTGGAGCGGATAGAGAGAATCGAACTCTCATCGTCAGCTTGGAAGGCTGTCTAGCGGCCTACGCTACCCGCGAATAATTTGGTCGATCCACACCGCTGGATCACTGCCTTATGGATTTCTCCACGTCAGGGAATCGAACCCTGTCCTTCACCAGATCTCGACCACCGAGCCGGAATCGAACCGGCCTGCTCTTTTTGGCATCGCTGCCGAATTCATGACGCCCGTGTCGTGGGCCAGCCGGCAGGTTAAGGCGACCAGGGAAGCCCGGATAAAGACCAGTAAATCCGCCTGCCCTGTGATTCTAATTGGGCTGCCAGCCATCAGCAAGCAGTCTTTTCAGCAGGTTATTACCGGGGCGACGAACTGGTTCCATTTGTTCTGCTCGTTCATGATTTCACGCAGCTTGTCCTCTGGACGCAACTCCATTGTCCGGATGCCTTGATATGGAATGCTCGGCGTCACCTTCACAAAAACCGTGGCGAGATGGTCATTTATGGATTTCCACTGTACTGCCGTAGGGAGCTCTCCGGCGCCAAGCTCTGAGAAGCCTTGAAGCCAATAGCAAAACTGTTCAGCGGTCATAATGCCTCCTGTGATTTTTTCATTTCTCTTATCTTAGCCCTGTACTCGGCCTTGATCGCTTTCAGGTCCTCGATCGTGTACTTGCGTGTCGATTGATCCGCCTCCAGTGCCTCGACAGCCTCAAGGCCAATACGGGCGATCAGGCCAATCCGATAATCCACGGCATTCCCAGAAAGGAACCGGTTATCCTGCTTGCTCTGGGCATGGCAGTTTCGCTCATCGAAACGGAGATGCGGCGCAGAACCTACGCTCCGATAGTGCCCCGCATCTGTTGCGTTCCCGCTCCAGTCAAGCGGTCGACCACTCGATATGCAGCAATGGCCGGCAATCTGGTCCCGCATCCGGATGTAGGCATTGAAGGCAATCTGGCATTCCTGCATATGCTGCCCGCGCGTCTTGACCTTTTCCTTCCTCTCCCGATGCTCTACCCGCTCCTGACTGGCAATAGCCTTCCTTGCCTTGTCGTGGTTCTGGTCCTTGATGGCTAGACCGCATTGCCACTTGCAGACCTTCTGAGTAGTGCTGAATGCAGGGGTGAACTCTTTCCTGCATTCAGGGTTGGCACATTTACGGTGTTTCACTTCTTTGGCTCCCAAGCCCAGTGGAGCCATAACGCCAGCGCTGCGCCAATGTAATTACCTATAAGCCCATTCTTCGAAGGAGGATCGAAAATTAAGCATCCAATCAGAGAGCCCACAACCATCATTACGAATATCCATTTACGGCTCATTGCCCTGACTCCTTGGCAAAATTCGATTCATCTGCAATGCACTTATCGATACTTTCATCAGAAATATGCTCGAACCATGCGGATGCGTTGTGTTCGTGCGCTGGGTGATAGCTGCCGATATCGAACTCATTTTGACGCAACCACCGTAGGCGCTCCGCATCCTTGCGCAGACTTTCAATCTCAGCCAGTTGCAGGATCTCGCGCTCGGTTGAGCGGGCGTTCTCGGCCTTTAGCTCATCCAAATGGCGCCCCTGAACCTTGAACTCAGCCCAGCATGCCTTTCGATCTGCGTCGATTTTTTCGAGTTGCTCGATCAGCGCCAGCACTGCCGATGGATTGGCGGCGGCGATGAACTCAGCAGCAGCAACTTGCTCTCCCTGAAATGGTTCAAGCATCCCAGCAGCGGGATGTCCGTAATGGATCTCAGCAAATGGGATCTTGTCCTCTCTGATGCGTCGATCTGATGTTATGAACCGGCTATCAGCCTCAATGCCACAGTCACCATCGATCATAATCCATTCCACACCACCGGCTTTCTCTGCAAGCTTCTTCAATTCTTCGTACATGGTCTTTCCCCTGATCTTTGTTTTAGCAGGTAGGTAGCATTGTCGGGCACATCAAGCCACCATGGCCAGATTCACTTCCGCAAGCCATGCAGGCTCTAACGGATATGGCCGGCGTTACCTTTGGCTTTTGCTTTGTGAGAGTGTTCAGCGTATCGCAATACGTTCTGAAGTGCGATGCCATATCGGGCAGCCGGTAGCCTTCTTTCGTCTCGAAACGGTACTGCTTCAGTGACTCGGCGGGCACATCATGACGCAGCGACCAGAGGATCTCGAAGTTGTCTTGTCTAGTGCTCATTTGATCACCATGAAAGCGAACGTTGTGATGAAGTTCCCCAGCGCAAAGCCTACGAAGCACCAGGCTACGCGGTGGAGTATCTGGGTTTTCCTTTCTCGCTGTCGGTCGGCGTGGGTCATTTGGTTTTGATCCCTTCTGCCTAAACCGCCTTGCGGCACTTGCCGAGGATGCGGTGCTCGCACATTGAAAGTGACTCCATGCGCTCCATCTCCTCGTAATCATCCTCGTCCGGATTCACATCAATCTCTGGGGATGGCAGTTCGATCACCAACGATTCACGGGAGGCTTGCCACCCCCACCAAGCGCCATGAACACGAACAGATCGATATTCGCCATCACTGCCGCGCTCAAGCATTGAGTCGAGTGCAGCACTGCTCATTGCCTTGAACTGCCCCGCCGTTCTGAATGCTGTTTCAAATTCTTCACGCATCGAACCATTCATACCTTCACCTCCGCATGCTCAAGCTCGTACAAAGCAGAGTAGAGCTTTTCGTTGTCCAGCAGCGGGATAAGCTTGGTCATGGCTCGCTTGGCCCGGATGCCGTCCGGCACTAGATATTCGACCATAACCTGCTGAGCGCTTCGCAATGCATCGATAACTACGGCCATGTTGGCGTCTGTCTTCTCGCTGGCGCCACGATCTCCTTGTTCTGACATCGGTGTAGCGATTCGCTCTTGCTGAACCTTGTAGGCGTGATCTACGGCGTGTAGGCGAAGCTGAATGTCATCGCGCTCATTCTTCATCGCGGCATAAGCTGTGTCGCGAGCAAGATTGGATCGGGCTAGTTCGTCACGGTTTTCAGTCATCGCCGCCAATCGCGATTCAAGATCGACCGACTTCGTGGTGTAGTCGCAGGCCAGTTTGTAATAAACCTCACGCATGCGAGTCATTTTCGCAAGCTGCGATTCCAGACCGCTGATAGTTTCAATCGACTGCGCCGCGCAACGCTGGATCGTCTCGTTTGTGTATCGCAGCGCCTTGCTCAGCTTCTCGTTGCCAGCCTCAAGCGCCTGAACATCCTCAAACCGCTTGCGCGCCGTTTCGTGCAGCGCTTCGTGGTCTTGGCGGACTTGCTCAAGGTAGGACTCAAGCGCCGACTCAAACTTGCTGATCGGCAGAGATGCAAAACATTCGCGCACAATTCTCAGTGCTTCGTACATCTCGCGCTTTGCCTGTTCGATTGCGTTGGTCATGGTCTTTACTCCTGGTCATCAGTGGTGAACGTGTACTTAACGTTTGTCGTTACGTTGAACTCAAGATCGCATGAGGGGCACTCTACTTGATGCGTGTCGTCATCGGAGTACAAATGCCATGCCTCGGCATCTTGGATATTGAAATCATCGCCACAATGCGGGCATTTCGGACTGTCGTTACACCAAAAATCTATTGAGCTGCCATTCTCCAGAGCCTGTAAACGCTGATTCTCACTCATTTCAAAATCTCCGCTGCTAGCTGCTGAATGCGCGACCACGTTTCAGACGATGGCCTTGATTCGTAATCCCGCAACAGAGTCGCCAAGCGAATCCCCTGCGGCTTGTGCGAGTCGATAGCCGTTACTTTCTGGTGCGCTATCACTGTTGCGAGTTCCATTTGACCCGGAAGGTTTGCGGTAGCCATAACTATTCGATCCCCTTTACGATTTTGTTGTGTTCGTGAAGCATCCGGTCATGATCGGCCTGGCGCTCTTCTGGCGTCATATTCGCCAAAGCTTCGGCGCGCTGCTTGACCATGTCTTTCAAGCTGGTGAACTTATTCCTATCTTCTTCCTTCGGCTTAACCACCTTGCCGGTGATGAGGCCTGCTATTGCTTGTCCGGTCTGGCTTGGCGCTTCCAAGTACAGACCTTTTAGGTAGCGCGCCCCATGCTCTTGAGGAATTCGCTTTAGCTGTACGGCTTTCTCAATGGCTTCAGCGCGGCGCTCTGGAGCTATGCCAAGAGAAACAATCCATTCGACTGGTTTTGCTTCTTGACGTGATATGCGAACCAGTCGTTCGTATGCCGACATGAACGCCATGCGGGCCCCGACGTTATCGCCCTCGTTCATGATCGGCGTTGCCGCTGCCATGGCCTGCTGAATCTCCCATGTCATAACGGCAGTCCCATATTCATCTGACGACTCAAGGCCAATCGACCAAGCCTCATCCTTTCCAGGGCGACCATCCTCGGCCTGGCATCGCTGGATGATGTCGGCCACTGTAAGCTTGTGACGTACCTCCATCCGGCAAGCGCGCAACGCTCGCGCCAGTTCGTCAAGCCCGTAATCACTCAGGTCGTCAGCCATCATCATGGCGGTAGATGGGCTGATCGTTGAGCCGATTGCCTCTGCCGTCATGCACAGAGCGTCAATCAAGCTGTCCCTATCGCTTGAGGAAAGCATTTTGAATCCCCCCTTCTCTGATCATCCGCTTGGCCTCTTCGGCTGCCGACATATTGGATTGCGTATTTTCGATCTGTCTTGCGGTCACACTTGTCATGTGCCGCCCCGTGGCCCACTGCGTCCTGACTGATTCACACTTTGCGAGAAGATTGCCAAGGTCGTGAAGCGTTCGCAGGTAAAACGAATCGTTGAGCGTCACGTAGAAGAATGCGACATGTGGCGCCTCTTCGGCTCCTAGACGTTTCACGATGTCGGCGATCATCTTGTTTGCCTTCGCGTTCCTAACTGGCTCCGCGCTGTATCGATTGAAATAGGAATCAGCGTATGCCTGCCATGTTTTCCTGTTCGCCTCCTTCGCTGCATCAGCTTCGTGACCTTTGGTCTTAGCTACCCGAGCCCTCTTCGGCGCAGGAGTGACAACGAGCTGCAAGGGGTTTTGAATCTGTGAATCCTCAATCAATGAATCAGGAATCAGAGAATCAGGAATCAATAAATCAGGAATCAATAAATCAGGAATCAATAAATCAGAGCGTTCTGGCACCTCACATTTACCGTCTTCTAACGGTGAGATAACCGTTAAACTTCCGTTATGCCCTAGAATCAATGAGTTAGCGTTGTCGTGCTTTGGGTATCCCTTGGCCTTCTCGGTATGGTGAGGGCTCTGGTGTTTGGTGAAATTAAGAACCTCCAAGTACCTGACATCTCCATTCTGGTAGCGAGTCACGAAACCTAGTCGTGATAGAACGGTGAGATAACCGTTAACGTCCAGAGAGTCACGGTATGGGAACAGTTCAGCCTTTATGCGCAGCGGTCGATCCTCAAGAATCCCATCCTTGTCTGCCAGGCACCACAAACCCAAAAACGTCAATGACACCATCGGGTCTTCAGTCCCAAGCAGCTCGTTCGTGAAGAAGGCCGGTTTTATGTTCCGAGCCCGAGCCACTGTTCAATCCTCCCCGAGCTTTACGAAGTCGCTGACCTTCATGTCGAAGGCGCTCGCCAGGCTTTCCACGGTTGCCATGGATGCGCTGCGCGAATTAGCCAGGCGGTTGATCCAGACCTGCGTGCACTTCATCTGTGCTGCAAGCTGGGTCTGGTTGATGTCGCGCTGTGCTAGCGCAACCTTGATGCTCTTGCCTACGTTCATACTCTACCCCTGTGGCTGCGTTCGATTTGAAGCAACTGTATACGCCACTGGCATTAACGTCAAACAAATATATTTGCATTTACCCATTGACTAGGTTTTAAGTGATGCCTATAGTTCGTCTCACCAAGGCAGACCGCTGAGGATTGTTCAAATAACCAGCCGAGGATTTCACCATGCGTCCGCCGACCAAAGATCGGCACACAAGCTGAACGCTAGCCCGCCATGTGCGGGCTTTGCCAGTACAACCACAGGAGATTCGAAATGCTCGCCCTACTGATCTTCACCGTATTCATGACCCGCGATGCGAAGTCGCCAAAGGTTCCAGTTAGCTACACCCGCCAGGCTTAACGAAGTAGACCAGGAGAAAGACCATGATCCCGCAAGAATGCCGCGACCTACTCGACCTGTACCTAGACACGGCGCGCACAACTGATATCGAAGCCTCGGCCACCGCAAGCCTTGACGCAGCAGCCGGTATGCTGGGTTACGCCATTGCACGCGGCGACCTTACACCGCAAGAGCATTCGAACGAGTGGACGATCATCAAGCTGATCCGAGCCCAGCGCCGGAACAAGATCAACGATGCGCTCCAACAACAACTTGATGATCAACTTCAAGAAGCAAGGCTGCGTGATGAGGATCGTACTTAACCTAACGGCCTACATGGTGATCGCGGCGCACGTTGTTGCTGCGGTCATTGCGGTTTATCTGGAAGGAGTTTTGTGATGAGTAAGCACGCAAGCAAGATCCTGTATGCGCAAGACATATTCACGAGAGGATTCGATCCTCATTTTTCTGGCGGTTTCAACTCCCGTGTTCAGGGAGTTAAGTTTGCCGATGCTATCGATGGTGCGTACAAGGCGGAAAGGATGCAGGGCTGGTGGAATGCAGACGAGATGATCGATGCCGGCAAAATCTACTTCATTCACCCATTCCCGCACGGAAAATGCCAGTTCACCGGTTTCGTCTATGGCGGCACTTGGGCCTGCAACGGCTGCAACACCGACGGTTTCCAAAAGCCTTGGTGGGCAATCCGCGTAATGAAAGACGGAAACGCATGGTTCGTCGTCGGCGAAGGCTTCGAAGACCTTCAGTCGTCAAGTAACTATGCGTTCGGCGATACGCGTGAAGAATCCATGAACAATTACGCAAATCTTATGGAGTCGGCGCAATGAACATCCCAATCATCGCCAGCACCATATCTGGCATTGCCGAAGCGCTTACGGGAATGGGCTATGACCTGATGGGCTCCATTACTTGGAACCAGATGCCGATTCGAATCAATGGTGTCTGGCATGCGGAGGTGCGCCATGGTTAATCCAACGAAGTACGACCTGATCTTCAGCCTTGCTTGTCTGGTTATCATCGTGACGATGGGAGTGTGATGTGAATCCATACATCGGTGATCGCGAGCTTGACCCGCCTGAATGCGATGATCCAGAAACGTGCGACCGCTGCGGTGGTTGGGGATGGATCGATGGCGACGAACATTTCAGCGGTGATTGCCCTGACTGCGAAGGAACCGGCCAATTTGTCCTTACCGACGCCGAGCGCAGGCAGAAGGCTTTCGATGACTTTGATCCGCCTGACCAGGATTTTGGAGATCCGCTATGACCACCTTCCTACTCGGCTGGCTAGCACTGGCCATCACGCTGACTGCCTGCTATAGCCTGATGCGGTACCGGCAGAAGCGGCGCGAAACGTACAACGCAGTGTTTACCGCTTGAACAATAACCGCCCCACCGGGCACAGCAGATTGGAGAATGACCGTGAGTGAAGTTAAGCGATATGGCCATATTGGCTACTTGGTGAATGCCAGCGAAACGCTGTGCGAGCTATACCCGGACATGACGGTATACGTCAAAGCTTCGGATTACGACGCCGCCCAATCAGAGCTCGCTGCGTTGCGGGAAGAGCTGGCTACGGCGAAACGTGTTGGTCCACCACACTTTTGCGGCCTCCCTATGTCGCGCAATCCTCATCCAGAGGCTGGAGTTCCTGGGCGATTTCTTGAAGTCGGCACCGTCAGAGAGTGCATTCCTTGTTTTGTTTCGAGCCGCCATAACTGGGCGAAAACTGCCGCAGATCTTCAGCAGAGCCTTGCGGACGCCGAGCAGCGGAATCCTGATCTGCTCGATATCTGTAGCTCGATTCAGGACGATCCGCGCCTATGGCTCATGACCTCATCAGACCTTTCTGGAAAGATCAGCGCCGCCCTCACCAAACCCGAAGAGGCCAAGTCATGAGCATTGATCCGAACAAATTGAAATTCATCAAGTCTCAAGCCGACTTTGGTGCATCAGTTTCTGCGCAGTCCGTCCAGTTACTACTGACAGAAATCGATGAACTCCGCGCCGTTCTCGCTCAGGAAGCGGGCCATGTCGAGGAACCGATCGGGATGGCGGAGCCGATGGCGTGGCTGTACAAAAATACGAATATGGGAAATGAGCTTTCCCTTCAGAAGCTTGATCACTTCTACCGCCCATATACTCCGAAAGAAGAACATGACTACGTGAAGGGTATTGCGCTCTACACCTCGCCGCCAGCGCCGGCAGCGGTTGTTCTGCCTGAGCGTAAGCCAGTACAGATCGGCCTTCTTTCTGAATCAAACACCCATAATCAAGGCTGGAACGACTGCCTCGACAAGGTCAAGGAGCTGAATCAATGAGCAGAACTCACCCAATCGAATTACTGGTCGAGGCTTACGAGCTGAATCAGTCAGGGGTTGCGTGGTCTGTGATTCACCATCGGCTACGGCCTGGATTGCGCGATGCAGTTAACCGGGCCAAGCGGTATGGAATCCAGAAGAGGGCTAGACCATGAGAGCTTCAAGCAATATCGATTTCACCGCACTGAAGGCTGACGTACAGATGGCGCAGCAGACCGGACGGAAGATGTGCAGCATTCACGTAGACGAACTGATGTCGCTGCTTACCCGAGCCGACGCCCTGGCCAAGGTCCAAGAGTTCATCCCCTTCAAGATTGGATACTGCTACCCGGATGATGTTCACAAGCTCATGCAGGGCGAGCTTCACCGGGTCGGGCTGTCGCGCAAGAAGGGGCCGAAATATTGCCTGGAGGTTCTTGTGCACTCGCTGCCTGACGGGAGCAAGAAGGAAACCACTGTGGATCTGAACAGCTTGCTTAGCGAGTCTCAGTGAACTACAGTTTGCCGTGTTGATGTCCGTGAGACGACTAGACAACCAGACCAATAGCCGGGAACCGAAACCGTTGTGCACATCCTTGTTGGCTCCTTGATCCTTGCTTCCCGGCTTGGTCAGATCTTGGAAGTCAGTCTCACCAAGGATGTGCAGAGCGGTTTTTTATTGACCAGAGGAAAGACCAATGACCGACAAGAACATGCTGGTATGGGATTCCGTTTCGAAAACGGACACCCGATATACAAAAGACGCAAAGGTTGGTGGCCAGCAGATCACCAGCCTGAACGGGACAGCGATGATAATGAAGGCTACCGAGCAGTTTGGACCTGCCGGGTTTGGCTTTGGCTGGAAAGTTCTGGAAGAGCGCTTCGACAAGGGTGCAGAGATCTTCGTCGGCGAAGGCGAAAAGCGCGCCAGCCTCGGTTTCGAGCTGAACCACACCGTTAAAATCCTGTTCTGGACCAAGCAGGATGGCGAGCGCGGCGAGTTCGAGCAGTACGGCTGCACACCGTACCTGTACAAGTCGAAGTACGGAACCACTACCGATGGCGAGGCCCCAAAGAAGTCACTAACGGATGCCATCAAAAAATCCCTATCCATGCTTGGCTTCAGTGCTGACGTGTTCCTTGGCCTGTTTGATGACCGAGAGTACGTCCAGAACCTTCAAGAAGAGCAAGCCGTAGAACTGGCAGAGGATCGGGTGGCCGAGGAAGAGAAGCAGAAGGCAGAGCGCCTTGAATACCTCCGCTCGACTATCGAGACCATGAAGGGCGCCGCAACCCTGAATGAGCTGAAGAAGATCCACGACCACGCGGTTCGCCGCCTGACAGCCCGCAAAGATGACAAGGCCGTCAAGCGCATCGCACAAGAACTGAAAGACCTCTCACCTAAATTCGAAGTGGAGCAAGCACAATGACTCAACTCTATGCAATGACTGCGCAGATGACCGAACTGGCCGCGATGCTCGACACTGACGACGAAGGTCTGAAGCAGGCGATTCAGGACACCATGTCAGGCATTCAAGGCGAGTTTGAGGTGAAGGCCGATAACATCGTCATGCTGCGCCGGAACATCGAGGGCGACATCCTGGCCATCGAAAGCGAGATCGATCGACTAGCCGAGCTGAAGCGCATCAAGAACAACAGCATCACGCAGCTGACCAATTATCTGCGCCAGAACATGGAAGCGGCGAACATAACTTCCATCAAGCGTCCGCTGTTCAACATCACGCTGGCAAAGGGCTCTGAAAGCGTGATAGTCGACAAAGAAGACGATCTGCCGGATGACTTCACCATCGTCAAGACTTCGATCAATCCGGACAAGAAGGCAATCGCCACCAGGCTGAAGGAGATCCGCACGCACAATGAAGCCGTCCGTGCGCGCATGGAAGCCGGCGAAGATGCGGAAGCCGAACTGATTCCAGATCCGGCATGGGCTCACCTTGAGCGCGGCGAAAGCTCGATTCGGATCAAGTGACATGGATTTTCAGTTAAGAACGGAATCAGACCGAAACAGGCTGCTTGGCTACGTGAGCGGCCTGGATCTGAAGAAGCCATACAAGGTTTCGATTGTTCAGGTGAAGAGCAACCGCAGTGATGCCCAGAACAAAATGCTTTGGATGTGGAACGGACTGATCCAGTCGCACCTACGCGACAGCTTTGGGCAGATCGCAAGCTCAGAGGAGTGGCATGAGATTCTTGTGTCGCGCCTATGGCCTTCGGAGGTTCGTCGCGTCGAGCTTCCTGATGGGCCTGCGTTCAAGGTAGGTCGCGCGAAGACTCGAGGCTTCACCATTCCTCAGATGACGACCTATCTTGAACTGCTTGATGCGTACTGCGCGGAACACCTGCAGCTTCTTCTGCCACACCCTGATGACTTGATGATGTCTATTTACGGTAGCCGATCGCTTTAGCAAGCCTACCAGGCGCTTAAAACTCCCCTTTACATAACGCTATGTCGTGGGTACGATTGTGCCCACGACATAGGAGGCTGCATGGACTTTTCATACCTAGAACAGATGGACGTAGAGGATCGCATCAAAGAGATAAACTCTCTTCGAAAACAGATCCACGCTTATAGCCCATTCAAATCTGAGCCAGTTGATTTTGTTGAATGGGTGAAGAACGAAGAAGTTCACGCCAACGACTACAACCCGAACAGCGTTGCACCGCCTGAAATGAAGCTTCTAGAGCATTCAATCCTGAGCGACGGGTATACCCAGCCTATCGTTACCTGGCCAAACAATGGCATTGAGGTCGTTGACGGGTTCCACCGTCATCGCGTAGGAAAAGAGTCTGATGCCGTTCGAAGCCGCATACACGGATATCTCCCTGTCGTCACGATCAATTCTGCGCAGCAAGACAAGAATGATCGAATGGCCTCTACGATCCGCCACAACCGGGCAAGGGGGGCGCACAAAGTAGAAAGCATGTCAGACATCGTGGTTGAGCTGAAGCGCCGCTTCTGGACAGATGATCGCATCTCTAAAGAGCTTGGCATGGAGCCCGATGAGGTTCTTCGACTCCAGCAAATCACGGGGCTTGCCGGCTTGTTTGCAGACGAGGACTTCTCTGAAGCGTGGGAAGCAGAATCCTTCAATGACGAGGCTGAAGAAATCGATGAAGCGCAAGTTTAAGCGGGTTTATCACCACTACCTGCAATGCGAGGAGTACGCAGGGCCAATGTGGAAGACCATCAACGCAGAGCGAAGAGCACAAGCTGTTAAGGATTCTGCTGAATTGATGATTGATAGCGAGCGCTTTGAAAAGGCTTGCATGCGAGTTATCGACGAATGGCCGAATAGCTGTGAGGCGAACTTGACAGCATCTGTGATTAATCACCAAGCCTGGATTGGGCATGCTGCCTGCTCTCTGGATCATGGATCATCCGAAGACTTGACTCGTCTTGGCTGGCGCACTCTCACTCAAGAGCAGCAGGACGCAGCTAATGCTGCTGCTGATCGGGCGATACATTGCTGGGGAGAACGATATGCGCATCGTACCGCTATCGCGTGACAACAAGGACTTTTACCGCCTTATGGGGCCTGTCTTTGGAAGCCGCACCATAGCGAAGGAAATTGGCATTCACGCCTACGACGACCAGGATAAAGAATGGTTCGTCTTGATGGATGGCTGCGTTATCTACGGCTGCGCATCGTTACGCGGTGGCTTGATAAGTGATTGCTACGTCAAACCGGCGCATCGAGGGCAAGGCTACTTTTCGGCCATTTTGAAAAGAGTGCTAATGGAGCCTGTTCCTGTATTCAGGGCCACCTGCACGCCGGCCAGCGTGACTGCATTCCTGTCGGCTGGCTTTAACGTTGTTGGAAAAACCAAGAATTTCACAAGGGTGATGAAAAATGCCTAAGCGCGGATTGGGGATCGACGTTCTGACTGCTGCCAGAGAGCGCATCGAATACACCTTCGACAACTTCGAAAAAATCTATCTGTCATTCAGCGCCGGGAAAGACTCTACCGTCATGCTTCATCTGGTCATGGATGAGGCGAAAAAGCGTAACCAGAAGATCGGAGTTCTGTTTATCGATTGGGAATGTCAGATCGGCCTGACGATTGACTTCGCCAGGCAGATGTACAAGGAATATGCCGAATGGATCGATCCGCACTGGGTAGCGCTCCCGATTAAGACCTGGAACGCTTGCAGCCAGATAGAGCCTGAATGGACCGCATGGGATGAGCAGAAGCGTGATTTGTGGGTCAGGCAGCCCGACGCCATGAGCGTAACCGATAAAGGAGCTTATCCGTTCTACTATGAAGGCATGCCGTTTGAAGAGTTCGTGCCTGCATTCGCCCAGTGGTATGCGGACGGAAAAACTTGCGCTTGCTTCGTTGGAATCCGGGCAGATGAAAGCCTGAACCGATTCCGTACAGTCGCACGATCGGACAAGCCGACCTTTGATGGAAAGATGTGGACCACGAACGTTGCTGGCGATGCTTGGAACGCATACCCAATTTACGACTGGCGAACTGCTGACATCTGGCGATACCACGGGAAAACCGGACTCCCATATAACAAACTGTATGACCGCATGCACCAGGCCGGTATGAAGATTAGTCAGATGCGCATCTGCGAGCCTTTCGGTGATGAGGCGCGGAAAGGGCTATGGCTCTATCAGATCGTTGACCCGGCAATGTGGGCTAAGGTTGTACTCCGCTGCGCTGGCGCAAACAGCGGCAAGATGTACAGCAACGAGAAAGGCGCCGTGCTGGGCAACCACAGCGTTGCATTGCCGGAAGGCCACACGTATGAAAGCTTCGCGCATCACCTTCTGAAGACAATGCCGCGCACAACGGCAGAGCATTACCGGAACAAACTCGCCGTATATCTCAAGTGGTGGAGTAAGCGCGGTTATCCAGATGGAATCCCAGATCTTGCAGATAAAGGGCTCGAGTCGCGCGGGAAGGTTCCTACCTGGCGGAAGATTGTTAAAACCTTCTTGAAAAACGACTACTGGTGCAAAGGCTTAGGTTTTAGCCCGACTAAGAGCGCCGCCTACCAGAAATACTGCGACCTGATGAAGCGCCGCCGCGAAGAATGGAAAGTGATCTGATGAAAAAAGAAGCGCGGAAAGTCAGGCATATTCGGATGCGTGACGATGAATGGGAAAAGCTTTTGCGCCTTGGCGGCCCAGAATGGCTTCGAGGAGTCGTTAAAGATGCAAAGGAACCAAGACCAATCACCATCGAATAGCCCCACCCAAAGCCCGGCGATGTCGGGCTTTTTTGTGCGCGAATGTTGTTGACTGCATATGCAATCGCATCTACAGTTAGCTCAACGAAACGAACAACGGAGCAAGACACCATGACCTGCACAAGCAAAAGCACTCAGGCTGAAATCGTTACAGAAGCTCTGATGATCACCACAAAGGAGCGCGTATTAGCCGAAGCAGAAAACGCAAAGCTGCTGATGGCGCTTCGTGATGAATCCGGCCTCCGGTACAGCTACGCCGTGAAGCAAGCGCGCTATCAGTTGCAGATCGTCGACTATGCAGGCAGAAGCACCAAGGTCATACCGGTCAGCGAGTTCATACCGTTCTACGAGTTCAACGAATTCCTGCGCAACTTCAAACACTCGGACAAGGTGTGATCGTGGCCAAGATCTTGATCGGTTACTCCGCATGCCAGCTAACCCGCGAAGCGTTCGAGGCTCACGGCCATGACGTTTGGACCTGCGACCTCCTTCCGGCTCGTGGTGACTCGCCAAAGCACTTGCAGTTCGACATTTGGCAGGCGCTAGCTTTGGGCTGGGACATGGCTGTCTTGCACCCGATGTGCACCTACCTGAACAACGCATCGGTCTGGGCGCTGAAAGACCCTGACCTTAAACGCTACCCGCTCAAGGGCGGCTACCACCAAAGGCTTAAACCCGGGACGCTGTTCGGTGCCGAGCGGCGCGCAGCCAAGGAGGCGGACGTCGAGAACTTCAAGCGACTGCTTGAGCTGCCGTTCCCGGTAGCTATTGAGAACCCGGCCCCGTCCGGCCTGAATACCGCGATACGCCCGCCTGACTTCGTTATCCACCCGCATCAGTTCGGCGATGACGCGAGCAAGGGCACTGGCTGGTGGCTGACCAAAGGCCTGCCAATCCTGACGCATACGAAGCACGTTCCGCCAAGGTTGTGCGTTCAGAAGAACGGGAAAAGCCTTCCACGGTGGTCGAATCAGACCGACAGCGGTCAGGAGAAAACCACGCCGGGCGCTGATCGCTGGCTCTCTCGATCGAAGACTTGGCCGGGCATTGCCGCCGCCGTTGGCGATCAGTGGGGCCGCTACCTAAAACAACTGGAGCTGGCAGCATGAAGACTTTCGAGATTAGTTTTGTCGACTACGACGGGAACAAGTCGATCGCTACGGTAACAACGGGCGAAGACTGCCACATCGGCAACCTCTTGCGTCAAGCGGTTGAAGGCCACGATAAGGAGCATGGCAAGTTCCACAAGGCCGTAGGAATCCGAGAGGTCTGCGACTGGAGGCAGACCCCAAAAAACGCTACGCACTTCTCACCGGTCGGCGGCTTATGGCCATGGCGGATGAAGTCTGGAGACAAGTGGTTCCGCTATAAGTTTGGAGAATGGCTTTTCCTACGCGATCCGGAGGACGAAAAGCTTTACACAGCCAGACCCTAGACTTTCCGAGCTCCGATCACCCCAAGCCCCTTAACTGGGGGTTTGCCAGTACAACCAGAGGACCACAAATGGAACGCAAGACAAGACCGATACGCCTAAGCGATGAAGAGTGGGAAGGCTTCAAGTTCCACCTTGGGCCTGAATGGCTCCGCAAGCAGATCGACCGGGCCATTAAGAAAGACCAGCGCAAACCAACCGCAGAACGGGCAGAGGGATAAAACATGAGCAAGTATCAAGAATATGATGCCGAGTTAAAGCGACTTATCGGCGAAGGATGCAATACCTTCACTTTGCTTTCTAATCGAATGGGGCTGCTAAATAAGGCTATCCAGCCAGAAGACAGCTGGAGGGTAACTGATCGTCGCCTTCAGGCTCTCCGCAAGAAGGGAGACATCACATATCTTAACGGATCGTGGCACAAACCAACCGCACAGAAGACCGAGGGTTAAGACCATGAAACTAGTTGATATTTTGGCGCGGGAGCTGAAGGTTTGGCCTGACATGCCGGAAGGTGGAAGGCGACTTGAGCAGGATATTAATAATGCAGTTATCGAGGGCGATGGATTTGGCACGGTAGATCTTTTTATGCTTTCTGAGCGGGCCGATGATCAGCGTGGCGCTCATGTTGATCGAGCCCAATGGCAGGCCGCAGTAGATGCGCTGAAAGATTCTGAACCCGCTAAGGCAGAATGGACCGGCTCAGGCCTGCCCCCAGTAGGTACGGTGTGTGAGTACATTTCAGATACGTCATGGGGAGAAGTAAAGGTCATCGGCTATGACGGAGCAAAGGTTGTTTTCAAGCCATCTGGCGGAACCTGCTACGGCGTAGAAATTGGGAGCAAATCAAAATTCATCCCTATCCGCACCCCAGCCCAGCTAGCCGCCGAAGAGCGCTTGTCCTGTGCATACCGCATGTGTGCCATCGCGCCAAACCTGACAAACGTTGAAGCCGCCAAGCTATACGACGCCGGCCTTCGCTTCGAGGTGAAGCCATGAGCGAGCGCGAGCCATACCGCCGTAGTGCAAAGGATGACGGCATGAATCTGCCAGAGGGGAAGACCTGTGGAGATTGCGCCCACTGCCGCCGCTGCACCCTTATGTTCGGTCACATCCCAGCCGACGAAGTTTGCGATTGGTATCCGTCGCGCTTCACTGAGAAAGTCATTGTTAGCGAGGTGAAGTCATGAGAACTTACGCCACTACGGATTTCAGGGCGGGTTTTGAGATCGTTGATCAGTCCGAAAACTTTGTTTTTGTTCGTGATCTCGCTGGAATAGTGATGATCTCGACTCTTGAATATTTGCTATCGATTGGCCTTCAGTGCTGCGGTGTTAGTACCGAAACTGTGGGGACTTCAATTATCGCATGCCTAAAGGTGAAAGCATGACAGCCCAACTCAAAGACGGCTACGGCTTCCGCCAGGGAGTAGCGTTCGCCCGAGAAATGATCGAGTCCTGCCGTGGCGATTTAAGCCTAGGCCCGATCCTTACGAACCTACGCCGAGCCATGGGAAACAAGCCGCCAGCTCAGGCAGAAGGGATCAAGTCCATTATCGATGTTCTGGAGAATGCGCGGGATATTCAGGCGCTGCGGGGTAAGGTATGAGCGATACAACGTATCCATTTACAGCTTGGGTTCTTACGCCAAGCTTTGCGCCAAAGCAGGTCGAGCTTGTCCGTGGAAGCTATTACGCTGACTGGCACAGCACCGAAGCAAAGAAGAACTATCACGACAGCGAACTCTACACATCCAAAGAGGTGGCGATAGAGGCCGGATGGCGCCGACTTGATGAGCAGACCTCGGCACTAAAAAAGAAAGCCGACAATATCAACAAGAAAAAAGCCACCCTGACAAAGCATTCGCAGGTGAAGCCATGACGCCCAAGATCCCCGGCAAGCTCAAGGAAAACTGCCCTGACTTTCCTTCATCGTGCGATGTGTGCGGGAAGCAGAGAAGCCAAGGCAATCATCAGCGCTGCAGCAAGATCCGCCAAGAGCGGATGAGGAAAGAGAAGTGAATCTATGTGATTGCTATGTGACTGAAATTATCGGAGATCCATACGAAGCCTATGGGAAGTGGTGGAGAAAAGTCAGGTACGAAAGCTGGGGATCGCCAAGTACCAGCGAACTGATGTTCAGCACTGAGGCAGAAGCCTCAGCAGTACAGATCGGGCATCACTTCCTAGCGTGACTTCGCGCTTCTCTTCCACAACTCAGACCGGCATAGCTGAAGCAGCGAATATTGCTCAGCTAGGCCGCGCTCTAAGGCGAAATAATAGCCCGTAGCAGTGGCGTCAAGTTCTGCGGCTCCGGCACCAGCTCTGCCGGCATCGGCTCCGGTGGCGGGCACACTAGCGGGACACTTGGCCTTGATGTACAGCCGCTCAGGGCCAGCAGTAACACGGCGCTCAAGATCACTGATTTCACGTTCTGCCCCTGACTTGTATTCGATGAAGGTTGCGCGGAAGGTTTCAGTCTCGGCGCGGGCCTTGGTCATTTCTGAATTGATGGCGTCCACGGCTGCGACAGTGGCTTGTG
>Ga0209995_1000002_pt1 | contig 65597 bp, 92 predicted proteins | sample InoplaM3AM_FD_187580 | JGI IMG/M metagenome (GOLD analysis project Ga0209995, IMG submission 187580) | Arabidopsis thaliana rhizosphere microbial communities from the Joint Genome Institute, USA, that affect carbon cycling - Inoculated... | ecosystem: Host-associated > Plants > Roots >... | reverse complement strand
GGGGTCGAATCGAAATAATAACGATGACATTTTTGGTTCGCACATAATACCGCCTCCACTTCGTTATAGGAAATACGCAATGCTTCGGATTGTCAGGCGAATGAGATAAAACGCAAATGTACCGAACAGCATCGCCTTCGTACCGTAATGTACCAGGCGGGCAGATTCGATGTGGCCGTTCGCAACGAGCTTTTGCTCTGCGATGACAGCGCCTATTAATGCGATTGCAATAGTGAGTAATGTGAACGTGAGGTCGAACGAGAATGAGCCGAGGTAAGCGTAGTTAAGTGTGATCGGGGAAACCTTCGTTTTGTAAACGCTGGCAGCGCGCCAATCATTGCGGATGAACGAGCGGAAATCGATAACTTCCGTCATGTGTATCGCCTCCATTACTTTGTTAATAACACGATACGCATTAACGAAGTATTTCGTGCCTGTTTGTGGATAAATTTCTCGGATTTTTTTCGTGTAGAGGCGTAAACACAAAGAAAAGCACCCCGCTTCATGGTACGGGATGCTCATCGAGAGGTTAATATTTAGAGGTGTTGCAGGACCTCGCTGACGACAAGGGTACTACAATCCTTATTTTACCGTATGTGGATAACGTTGTAAATACGTTTGTAAAAAATTACCGTTGAAAAATTTCTGTGGATAATGTATAAGGCGTGAGCAAACGGGGCACCTTTGTCGTTCGTTCCCCACCTCCGTCGCTCCACTCTCTTAAACGTTTCGATAAATCCGATAACGGCGGGGCTCAGGGCGTAAATACCTCGTTATCAGATACTTTGGTAAATACATCGTTATATAATTCGTTAGTTAGCGGGGAATTACGTCGGTAGATACTTTGGTAGATGTTGGAATCGGACAGCAAATAAAAACAACGTAGAGACGGGCGGCATCTACCGAAGTAATAGACGTGCCTTCTACGTTGTCTAAAACGGCGTCTAGCGGATTGCAGGGCGCCTACCCACACATTTGTACCCGCCTGACCTCCGCACGCTCCACAAGGATTTCTACACGTTCTGACGACACTTATTCAGTAACCGTTTATAGTAACGATAAGAAAACGTAGTGCCCTCGCGGAAAAAACGTGCTCACCGAGTATAGTTACTACGTACGATAACCATACGTATTTATATAGTAACCATATTCAGCGACTTTACTCGTCGTATTTTTCGCTCACACTGTCGCAACGGGCGACGTCTGCCGCTCGCCTTGTGCCCGGAGTGCCTCGATGTACATATCGGCGACATCACTGCCCGTTACGAGCTCAACGTTGAGGCCTTGCGCATACTTGCGAGCTGCATCGGTATAGCCTGCGGTCGATAAGACGTAGCCTCCGATCGCACCGTGTTTCACCATGTTCGAATGTACTTTCGCGATGGCATCGAAAGGTAAATCGTCCTTATAACATTTAACCTGGATAAAGTAAACGCCGTCTTCGCGCTTGTGTACCACGTCAATGCCATAATCACCGCTCCCTTGCGTTACCTCCGCCTTGCCTCCGTACTTGCGCTCGAATAGCCAAGCGATAAATGCTTCGAACGCCCACGGATCCTCGCGAATAAACTCATCGCTATATTTCTCGCCTTCCTGGGCGGATTTGAAGCGAAGGTATAGGCCCATCGCCAGTGTACGCTTGAACGTATCGTTTGCATTGCGGAGGAATACGAGACTGTCTAGCGCCGAGATATGGCGACGCTCCGAGCGCATATATAGGAACGCGAATGCCGACGCGAGCACCGCGAGAATAGTCGATAATACCATCGAGAACACCCTTTCGTCGTTGTATGTAAATAGTGTCGACAAATATTCGTGATTGTATACCGAAAGATATTCAAAAATTCGTGAAATGGTAATATAATGAAATTATGACGAAAGGGGAGATTCGAATGGATAAGAAGAAAAAGCCGATATATAAGCGTTGGTGGGCGTGGGTCATAGCGTTTATTGTTGTCGTAGCGATTGCGGGCGGAAATAGCGGCGGTACGAAAACAGAGCAAGCGAGTACGGAAGTCAAAGGCGATGCAGCAGCGGCGACAAAGCAATCCGAAGCACCGAAGCCGAGCAAGCCGGCGAAGATTACGCTAGCCGATTACGAAACTATCACGACGGGCGATTCGTTAACTGGTGAAGGCGGAATGACTTACGAAGAGGTTGTCGCAAAGTTCGGCGAGCCTTCGAGCAAAACCGAGTCGCAGTCGGGCGACATGAAAATGATAATCGCGTCGTGGATGAAGAATATAAACGGAGGCTTTGGCGCAAACTTTAATATCACGTTTATTAACGGGAAAGCCTCCGCTAAGTCACAAACGAGTATGGAATAACGAAAAAGAAGCGCCGATCCCCTGCGAAGGAGCCGGCGTTTTTATTTGTGTTAGATTGTCATATTCTGTTGTATTATCAACCTGTTGCTTTTTGAACCCATGTGTAAGTATCTGCTGCTGTCTTCATGCAGATATATTCCTTGTCAGCGACGCCAGTTCCACCTTGTAAGATAATGGTACGACTTCTATCAAAAGAAGTAGCTGACGGCAATGAAGTGTAATAATATTCGCCAATGTTCTTTTCGCGAATCAACTTTGTTAAAGTTGTATTTTCACTCACAAGAACAGCGGCAGAAGAACCTACACTCATATCACAAATGTTATTACTGATATTAAGTACATCATAGTTTGATTTAACTCGTATACCGTTACTTGCATTAGAGGAAACAGCGGTTACGTTATTGTTTAATACGGCAACGTTTTTCCATGTTTTGCTCGTTTCTGTATCAAGTAAAACTCCACAACCCCAAGCACTTGAACCGTAATTCACGATATTTCTTTGTATAGTGGAATTCTCAATACCTACGATGGTTATTCCTTGTGCTGATGCGCTAATTGTATTGCCTGATATGTTTGAAGCACTTAATTTCTTTGTGTAAATCCCATTTGCGACATTGTTAAAAATATTATCGGAAATAACAAGGTTTGTGATGGGATTTGCTACTTCATCCGCTTTAATCCCGTAATCACAGCCGACAACTAAGTTACCGCTTATAGTGATGTTTTTATCAGCTATTTCCATTAATTTAATACCGAAAATAGATGTTGCATTTGCTCGTTTGTCTGCTGCAAATACTTTATTATTTACAATTTTCCAGTTACGACCTCTTGCCCATAAACCACCAGTATTCCCGTAACTTTTACCAACGTCATAAATGATATTGCCAATCATCTCCACTTTGTCAGCAGAACCATGCACATCAAGTCCCATCAACTGCGGATCATATACATAGTTGTTATTAATGAAAAGGCTGTCGCTTCGATGGGTGTTATCCCCTCCTGCGACGCCATGTTTGCATTTAATCATCGTGTTGCTTTCAACCTTGATATTATGACCGGAGATGTAGATTCCATATCCTAAAATCTGAGTATCATCAAGGAACTCTTCACAGTAGTTACGAGCTGCGTAACCATTGAAACAACTATGAAGCCAGATTCCCATATAACACTGACCGCCACCGTATAACTTACAATCAGTTACAGTAACATTCATGCAATATTTAATCCATATTCCAATTTCTTTACTGTCGTATTTTAATTGAAAGTCTAAGCCTTTGATTGTGATGTTTTTAATGGCTCTAATTACATTTACTTTCACATTATCTGTCGTGATAGATAAACTGTTTTCGATTCCACTGTCCAATGTTAATTGATTTCCGTTTATAGCCTTAACATATCGAATAGAGCCTAAAAAGTAGTTTGAAGAACCTGAGTTTCCTTCGTACTTACTCGTGGTGACAAGTATGAAGTCTCCAACTTGTATATTAGATACATCAGAAAAAGAAATTGTGTAGTCTCCTTTAGTAATATCTGCTGTTGGGACAATGTTACTTCTCACTACTGTAGGATTTGCGAAAATCATTGTGGAAGCGGCTAAATCAGCAGTTACAGGGAGATTGGAAACTAATGTAGCTTGATCCCCTGATAAAGTTACATTGCTAACATTTAATGTAATCTGATCAACTAAGTAACGCCCTTTTGGGAAAAATACAGTTCCTCCCCCTAATCCAGCAACATAGTTTATTGCATTTTGAATAGCTAGTGTATCGTTTGTAGTTCCGTCACCTTTGGCCCCGAAATCTTTAATGTTAATAATTAATTCACTAACGCTTTTAGTTAATGAACGTGCTGACGTTCCTAATTCCGTCAGATTCCCGATCTTGTCGGAAAGCTCCGATGGTTTATTCCATTGTTTCCCGATCATACTATCGAGCCTCCCTCACGTACCCTCTAAACGCTCCTGTCGCCGTAATCATAACGCTGCTAAACGGGTCGATACGCTCATCGAAATACTCGCCCGGCTTCAGCGTGAACGTAAAAAACTTCGTGGCGAACGTTACGTCCGCCGCGCCATCGTTGATAATAAAGAGCTCCTCACGTTCCCCATTAAACGTTACTGTTGCGTTGGCGCTACCGCTGAACGGCTCGCGTGCTATCGTGTCCTTCATTCGAATTCCCCCTCGTTTCTACTTCGTATCATTTCGCCTCGGTATACGTTAATCCGTATCCGCGTCCTTGTAACTCGACAACCAACTGCGCTGTACGCGGGTGTGTCGTGTGAATCACGAATTTATACGGATCCCCCTCCGATGGCTTCTCGTTCGGTCCGTACGTTTTGAACGCAACACCCTCGCATTTGAAGCCGCGATTCTCGAATTCGATTACGAGAGCCTTCGCTTGCCAAAACGCTGTATTCGGGATGACTACGTCGTACGGCATGTTGTCCTTAAGAGCCGCCATCGTAGCAGGCCCTACTACTCCGTCCACTTCTAAACTGTTATCCGATTGAAATTTACGAACTTGAGCGTCAGTCTTATCGCCGAATTCCCCGTCAACTTCGCCCACATCGTACCCTGCTTTGTTGAGTAACGTTTGAAGTTCCTTCACAGCGTCTCCGCTATCGCTTTTCTCGAGATACCCTTTATTGGATACAGGCGCAGAAGCTGCCGACGTGTACGGTTTGATTTTCTCGCCTTCTACTACGTTATATAACTCGAAATGCGGATAGTCTTTGAACGATTTCCAGTCGCCGCCCCATTCGAAGCCCCTCGCTTTCATCGCGGCTACGACTTTTTTGAACTCCGCGTTTACCTCCCAAACCACATCGGAGCCGTCCGCGTTATACAAGCAAAGGTCGACCGCCACGCCGAAATTGTGATTCGATTGTCCGCCCTTCGCGTTCGTCACGACCTTACCTGACGTTGTTCTGCCTTGTGCGTATAGAGCGTTCTGTTCCGCAATAGAGCGATACCCTTGCGCTACGCATACGTAGATGCCTTGCGCGTGCATCTCCGCAATAACCTGGCGCGTTTTCTCCGCTGTCTCTACGTTCATGCCCGCATCGGATAGCTTGCGGTTCGCTTTCGTCAGTAAAGATTCGAGTGTCATCGCCATTAGATGCCGCCTCCTTTGTTGTCGTCGCTAAACCCTTTCGTATCCGTGTCCGGGTTATTCACGATACCCAAGAGCACGGCAATTTCGAGCACGCGATCGATTATTTGATTCCATACGCCCAGGTCGACGTCGACGCCGCTCGACTTCAGCGATAGTAAAAACAACGAAGCGACAGATACCCACAGGCCGTAGTTTTTTAGTCGATTGTTCATCGTAATGCCTCCTTCGTATTACTTAAAATAAGCGACGAGCAGCGATAAAGCAGCCACCGCGATACCCACCCACGATGACACTTGCGCCGCGCTCGCCCGCTTGTCGTTTTGCTGGTCGGTTTGTATAGCGGTTATCTCACCACGCACCGCCTTAATCTCATCGCGTAATTCCTTCAATTCTCCCCGAGTTTCTTGAATGTCCTGATCACGACTTCGAAACATCTCCGTGGCTTCGTTACGAGTTAAGAAATTGGTCGACCACGTATCTAACTTCGCCTCCATACGAATAACAACGGCATTCATCTGCTCCACGTGCGCCTCCATCTTCGCCAATCTCTCGTAATCCTTCGGGTCCATGACGCACCTCCTTTCGTATATGAACACGAAAAAGACACGCTGATTTAGCGTGCCTATTCGTTAGTACAACAATTGAACGGTTCCGGTGCTGTCCTTGAATTTCAGCTTATTATCTGCGGAATCGATAAACAGTTGCCCGTTCGCAGCAGAGGCGGCGGTCATTGCTGTTAATCCCAACGCTATTACCGTCTTCGTGCCTGCGTTATCGTATGTGCTAGGCGTGTTTCCTTCGAGTATCGCCCCGTTCGTAATGTCCGTCGAGAGCGTTCCGGAGAACGAAAGCTCCGCTGTGGACCCGTTAGATTTAACAACGTTCTGGAACATACGTAGTGCCGAAGATGACCTAAGCTGAATACCGTTTGTAGCATACCCTTCGATTTCGTTGGCTTCGACTCGGTAAAAACGCGTCGGCGCTTGGCTTCCGTAAATACCGCGATCAAACGAACCTCTAATCCGACAGTTCCGAACGCTTAGGTCTGTTGGCGCTGTTACCTCTGCTACACGAAGCGCCCCCGCTAGCCCGCCGTTAGGTGTGACTGTAACGCTGCTATCGAGGCCATCCACATCGATAATTCCTTGCGCGTCAATGTGTACGATTGCATTGCCTCGGATTTTCACGTTTTTCACGTAGATGTCTTTCGGCAAAGCGACTGCGGTGGCCCCGTCCGCCATTTCAGCACGGCATAATATCGCGTACAGAAACGTGCCTGACCCGTAGTTTTCGATAGTGCCGCCTTCGATACGGAAGTCCTCCGCGCCCCTTGCTACGCCTACCGCGTATTTGTTATTCGTGCGGATATGCGGATTAATAACGCGCATACCTTTCGAGTACGTCTTCATGCCGATTGCGATGCCCTCGCCGCGATATGTCGGATTGATAATCGTGTAATCGTAGTCCGCGTTAAAATCTTGGTTCCCCATCGCCCAGCCTTCCGAGTTGCTGTCCACGCCGACCACCGTGTCGTCCACGCTTTTCGCCCGTTTAGACCCCAATCCGTGCGTGTAAAAGCTGACGCCATACGGGTACAGGCTGTAGTTCTTCGAGGACACCCCGTCATATGAACGCGACCAGTCGACTAAGTGGCGAACGTGCTTACCGAAGTTGCCTTCGAAAACGCCTCCCGAGCTGTTATCGAGCTTAATCATATACCCGTGACCGCCCGACTGAGGACGGAAAGGATCGTACGCCTGATTGTTCCGAGCGATCGGCTGAATGCAACGATGAAAGTTAATCGCGTGAAGCTGCCATCTATCGAAAATACAACGCTCTACTTTCGGCTCAAAGCAATATTGGAACTGCAGAATATGCGGATCGCCTGCGTTCGCAGTGGATGACGCACTGCCTGGGTCGACCTCGGTAATCTTAGCGAACCCGCGCACCGTAGGCTGTTTTAATACCTTCGTAATTTTTTGGATAGTAGGCGTGGTGTCGTACGTCCATTCAAGCGGCCTTGCCAGTGTGAGCGTATCAGTGCTTACCGCCGTTACCAGGTTAACCTCCCAACGCCCCGTATACGTAAACCCCGTACCGTCCCACGAAGGAGTTTGTTTACTGTCGCCAATAACGACATAATCTCCGTTCGCAAAGTTTGAGCCATCCCCAGTAGTAAGCGCAATCTGCGTCGCCCGTTCGTTAATCGTAGCGGGAATATTGTACGACGTGCCGAGCGTTCCTTTAAACCAAATCGCAGGCGCACCGGTTACTCCGCTTGTCGTCGGGTCAACGGTAGCGGTTGCGCCGTTCCCGTTAAGGTCGAGCGACTTCGTAGCGACAAGGTTAGACCACGTATATGAAACGCTCGGGTCGAAAATAAGTTCCGCGTATTCTACCGCCGCGTCAATCGCACGCTGAATCCGTGCCGTGTCGTCCGTCTCGGCGCCTAGCCTCGGGTACTTTTCGATGTATACCTTGCTTTTGTCTACAGCCGCAAGTTTATCGTAATTTTCGTTAATAGCGGCTTTTATCGTCTGTGCTACCGTCTTCAGCGTGTCAGAGCCGATTGCGCTCGCATTCGCTGTCGCCTTTGCGTCCGCTGTCTGTGTCGCCGTGTCTGCGAGATCAAGCCTCGTCCGCAGGGTGGGCTCCCCACCGCGAGCGTCCACGACCTCGGCACTCGAATCGCCTGCGCTTACCACGATGTTGTTAATTCGAGAATCCTGCGCGTTCAGTTCCGTCTCAATATCCGTAAAGTTCGCGTTTAAATCATTGCGCCATGCCCGATTCAACCACGTACCGAGCTGGCGGAGTATTATGTTTGCCATCCGTTATCCCTCCGTTAAAACAAGTTCCCGATTTACTACGCGATACCTCGGGATATTCAGCGTCACCGTTTCGATATCGGCGTTCGTCAAGTAAAAGAAATAGTCGAATTGTCTATCGGGTATCACGCGAGCGCCGAGGAGGGATTCGACGATAGCCCCTGTTCCGTCAACGTTGCAATATAGTTGAATGTTCATTTTATCCCTCCTGCAAAATGTAAAGAATTCGCCCGTACACGTTGTAGCTCGCGGTGCTGCTGAACATTCGGAGATACACCGTTTTAAGGTCTCCGGTAGGCGTCCCGAGGTCCATCGTGATATCCTTTATCCACCCTTGCCCCTCTGCCGTATTCGGACGATTCTCCGTTACGGTTGCGAGCGTATCGGTATCCGTATCGAACGCCATCGTTCCTGTGGCGCCTCCATCCGTATACATAGCGAGTTTAGCGACAAGGTAACGGCTTTCGTGCTTAAACGTGTACGCCTGTACGTTTTCGAATCGGTTAGTCGTTGCGCCCGCATACCACGAACCCGTCTTCGTCACGCCCGCCGTTTGGAACGGAGGCTCGGCGCCCTGTATATTAAACCCGTGCTGCATGATTCCGTTGTCGACGACTTTGAATCCGTCAGGGCGTTCGATAGTCATGGCGCCCTTTGCGATATACAACCCGTCTTGGTTGAGTTTCACGAACTTATTCGGGTCGGCTACCGAGATGGCTTGTAGTGCGTTTCCGTCCCAATAAAAAAGACCGTCTTCGCCGACGATCTGAACGTTGTTCGTTTTGATTTGGCCAGCGGTAAGCAGTTCCGTGTTTACCCCGTCAGCCGTTATCGCATTCGGGAACGTAACGCCTCCGTCTGTTGTTACGCCAATACCACTCGAACGAAACACGACGAATCGATTCGGGTCGAGCGGATCTCGCGCAAGAATCCCCATGTTTGGCGGGTACTCGAGCTCGGTTAGCGAGTTGTTCAGCGCTTCAGTTGCCCGCTTGGTCGCTTCGTCGAGCACGTCGTATCGAATCGTCTTGCTCTCGCGGTCGTATATTTCGTCCATGAGGCGCTTGGCGTACTCGAATGTCACGTCGACGTATGTCTTTCGCAAGTTTGCGAGCGTGAATTTCGGCGCCAGTGTGCTCTCCGGATAGTCGACGATTTCTAGCACGCGAAGGTCGAGGTCGATGCCGAGCGGTTCGTAGATTGTCGGGACCGTATCGCCTAGCTCTGGCGACTGACCGAGTTCGGCAATATCGAGCGTAATCGAAACCGCTGGCGTGTCGACAAGCGCCGCCTGCATGTGCGCATTAAGCGTATCGATATCCGTAATGCGGTCGTCGTAGATTGGCTCGGCGTGGCGCGTTCCGTAGATGGCCGCCATCGGCGATGTGTACTCGCCGCTTACTACGTACGTTCCGTCGTCGTTCTTCTTACCGTATCCCTTTATATACGTACTCAGGCTATCCGTATCGACCTTACGGTTCAGCGTTTTGACGTTGTGGTTATAGCGAAATTGCTCCGTTGACGTTGCGCCGATCTGCTCGCGGATAACCACGTTGTTTCCGTTTATTTCGTACTCGGCTTCGAATCTCTCGAGCGCGTTCTTGAATAGCGCTAGGCAATTATCCTTGCCGAATTTCTCGAATGTCAGCGATGGAAACGAGTCGATAACCGAGAACGTCCACGAGGTTCCCGTGAAGATAAACGATAGGATTTGGTTAATCGTCTTCGAACCGTCGGTCAGTTCCGTGTATCGATACTCGTCGATTAAATCGAAAAAGCGGTGCAACGCTGTAACACGCTTCACCGCCGTCTGGCCTATCGTACATTCTTCGAGGGACTTGATTCGATACTCCTCGCCGTCGCATTCGATAATGGACTCCTCGGCGACAAGCGGAAAGGCGTCCTCGTTGCGCTCAGTCGACAGTACCGTGAATGAAATCGACCGCTCCCCGTTGACGGTGCGCTTGCGTTCGAGGCTGTCTCGTTGGTAATCGGTGAGCGCTTCGGTGACGCCCGATATGTTAGTTACGATGAGCATAGCGTGCCTCCTTTCGTAGAATTAAAAAAGAGCGGAGGGCATCCGCTCACTAATCGATATAGAAGCCGTATTTGGTTAAAAATTAAGTTCCAGTAATTCCTCTATCTTCAACCCAATCAGTATTTAATACATTGTTAGAGCTTGTTGTAATTCGCACCCAACCTTTAACTGTATACTGACTTCCTGCTGTGCCTAAAACAGTAGGTGCGGTATTTCTAACATAATCTCCTTGCTCCCAACTTCCAGAGGTAGGCATAGCGTTACGATTGACAAATCGTTTTGTGAATTGCAATCGTGTTGTATTACCGTCTCCTGTATTCGGGAATACAACTTGGAACTGTTTATCGGCTTCAGAAGATATAAAGAAGTCACGCAATGTATTTGCTGGATTCGTTCCGATAAAAACACGCCCGTTTGCCGTTGTGAATCGTCTGGAATCATATCCCCATGTATCCTCTATTACTTTAGGCGTAGGCGTTGTGCCTGTGTCCTTATCGTAGATAGAACCGCTAAATCGTTGTGATTCATGTAAAACGACTCGAACTTCTGCTGAGTTATTACCGTAGAAGTATAGTAGCTTCTTCAAATTGGAGTAATAGGAACTTCCTGCCGTACCATCAAAGACAATACGTGTTGCATTTCCTATTTTTGCGAAGTATTGCACTTTACCCGCTGACGCTTGTGGGTTTGTATGGATTGACGTATTTCTAAACACCACATCAGTAATAGCATTTGTTCCATCAATATCAATAAACGCATCTGTTACTTTGGTGTTGTCTAGATGTTCAAACCAACAATCATTAAATGTTACTCCATGCGTACCTCTTGTATAACTTGATTTGATAAGGAATGGACTAAGCGCACCGAATCCGTTAATTACAAACTGACCATCACGAATACGAGTGTGCCACGCCCCATCGATCTCAAGAACTCTGTCGTTAAAGAAGGCATACAGGTAATCTAATTTATTTTGGTCACTTCTAGCACCAAGATAAATACCTGTTTTATTGTAGAATAAATACACCTTCTTGAACTGATTGATATCACTCTGTACTCCCCAAAAACCATATTCAAAGTTTTCAATTTGTACATTTTGAAGAAGGATGTCTCCACCTCTCCAATCTCGAATACCGTATGTTCCAGTTCCATAAGTGCCGAATCCATTTGTCAATGCTGTGGTAGATGAGCCGAAATATTTCAAGGACATATCGATCATGGAGAATCCTTGGATACCATTATAGTTGTTGCTGTCGTACGCTTGACCGTCATCCGTACCTAACTGAATACATGCACCTGTACCATAGAATTGTAGTCGGCTTCCTCCGTTTTGATCTGGTCGCCCATCTCTCGTTCCGACGAAAACAAGCCCTTTTGTGTTAATTTGGATAGTAGAGTATACCTTGTAATCATCATAAAAACGAATAATCCTATTCTTCTGCGTTATTGCTTTATTAATCGCGGCATTGATACATGGAGCGTAATCGTAACCACCTGATACAGCTACTTTTAAATTATCGAACTCTTCAATCGCTGTCCATGTTACCTTTTTAGACTGAATCCCAATTTGGTCGTAGTTCTCGTTAATAGCGCCTTTCACCGTCTGCGCCGTCGTCTTCAACGTCGCCGTACCGACCGCCGCATCCGCGCTATCCAATCGATTCCCAAGCGAAGTCTCTCCGCCACGCGCATCCACGATCTCCGCATTCGAATCGCCCGCGCTTACCACGAGGTTATCAATCCGCGTGTCCTGCGCGTCTAACTCCGTTTTAACATCCGTAAAATTCGCATTTAAATCGTTGCGGAACGCTCGATTAAACAACGTCCCTAAACTTCGAGGATTAAACGCCATATCTTATCGCGTCCCTTCTTTATACGTAATAATATCGAAACTCGAACGAAATACTGTACGTCCCGCTCGCGCCCGTCATCGTAAAGCTATTCGCACCTGGCGCCAATGTCAGCACCTTGCGATTCGTCGCGCCGAACACGCTCGACCCGTTCTTCAGCGCCTTCGTACCGTCGAGCACTATCGTATTGCCCGCCACTGTTGTTCCCGTGTACTGCCACGTTTCGCCTGTCGTGTTGTTCACGATTTGGAGGTTCGTGCTTGCGCCGGTGAACGTAATTGTGAGCGGCATATACCGAGGGTCGACCGTTACGTCGCCCGCGTTAAATACGCTGAACGTCGACGTGCTGAACGTATAATCGTGCTGCTCGTCCTCCACCGATAGCCCCTGCCCGATCTGCCAAAGCTCGCTGTCGAAGTCGAATGTGCCGAGCGTAGTCGACACGGACTCGCGGTAAGCCCCCGCACTGGCGAATGTTACGCTAAACTCGCCATTTGTCGGCGTGTGCTGCGTGACCTCGAAGCCTTCCGCCTTTACGAGCATTCGCTTACCCGGCTCGCGACCGTCTACGAGGTAGAACGCCTGCTTGCTCGAAAGCATCGCGAATATGTCGTTAACTAGCAACGGAAAGTCGAGCGAATCTGCTGCCGAAAAGAAAAAAGACGCCGAGAGCTTTCGCCCCTTCAGCGTCGTGCCTGCGTCGACCATGTGGTCGGCGACTTGTTCGTATAATAGTTCCGCCTCGGGCGTGCGCATCGTGAGGTCGGTCAGCGTAATGCCGAGCTCCTCGAAATCGTAGCGCACACCGTCCTGGCGGATGAGAGTTACGTTATGTGATTGCGCCAATATCAGCGCCCTCCTTTCATGCCGAGCTGCACTTGCGCTAGGCGAGCGTTGTTCGCGCCAAATAAGTCAACCCACGGGTACACGCCCTCGGCGACCGTGCGTCCGTCCATAATAAGCTGCAGCACGGCGTTCCCTTGCGGTGCCTGCATCGATTGCTGCACGGATTGAGATGCGCCGAATGCAATCGAGTTTCCTGCGTCAATACGAGCGTTTTGCACAGGCGGTAACGTAGCGGAGGCCATATTTCCTGCTGCGGCTTGAATCGACGAAACTTGCCCTTCTATCCCTTTCGCAAAACCTTGCCCGACGTATCCACCTATTTCGACCATGACACGAGACGGCGAGTGGATGTTGAGGAGGTTTCTGATTTTATCAGTAACTGCATCGGCTGCGCTTTTTACCGCGTCTTTCACTGCTCCTACTGCACTACTTATTCCGTTCGCTAGCCCTTGGATGATGTTTACGCCGATTTCATACAAGTCAATACCCTGCAAGAAAGAAACGGCCTCATTCCACCCATCAACAATCGCGGACTTAGCGTTTGACACTCCGTCGGACACTGCGCTCGTCATACTGCTGAACGCGCTTATACACCAACTAACGGCGTTATTAAGAGCACTCGATATCGCTGACACAATCGCGTTCCACGTACTTACCGTAGTGGATTTGATGTTATTCCACGTACTCACGATCATACTTCCAAGATTCGTAATAGTTGCGATTGCGCTAGACGCTAGATTAGTCGCTGCCTGTATTACCCATGATTTAATAGCCTCCCATGCGGCAGACGTTGCGCTCGAAAGCGCGTTCCATGCGGATACCACTCCGTTTACAAGTGCGTTAAAACTGTTAGTAACGGACGAAACAATAAACGTTACAATCGCCATTAGCCCCGCTTGCAGTGCGTTCGTAATCATAATGCATTGATCCTTAAGCCCCGTCCATATAGCGATTAACGACGTCTTGACGCCCTCGAAGTTACCGACGAGAAGGTTAAGGAATACGCCAACAATCCCGAGCACGACGAGCTGAATGTTCTGCCAAGTTTGCGCGAGAAATTCTTGTATTGCCGCCCATATCGGAGTGATGAACGCAACTAGCATCGAGCAGGCCGTGGTAATTGCCGTAACAAGCCCCGTCCATATCGCGGTCGCCAGCGCAATAAGACCAGTCCATGCGGCTACTGCCGTAGTCACGATAGCGGTCCAAATTCCCGAGAAGAATGCGACAATGGATCCCCAAACGCTTTGCGCTGTCGCCACGATCGCGGTCCAAATCGCCATGATAGCCGCACCTAGCTCGATGAGTTTAGCAACCGTGTACGCTTTTACCGAATCCCAAACGCCAGACAGGTACGATACAATCGCACTCCACGTCGATATGGTCCACGCTTTCAATTCGTCCCAATACGCTATGATTGCGATAACTGCTGCGACGACTACCGCCACAATCCCCGCTATGATAGCGCCCGTTGTTCCGATAATCCCGAACACAATGACCAGCGCCCCGATTGCTAATGCGACAAAGCCAGCGACCGTTGCCAACACGAGAAGAGCGCCTACGATTAACGTAGTAACCGCGATAGCCTTTTGAATACCTGGGCTCAGGTTCGTGAACCAATCGGCTAACTTTTGAACGACTTCGGCAACCTTCGAGATTGTCGGGATTAGCGCCGTTCCGAACGCTGCGGCTGCGGTTTCCACTGATCCTTTCAATCGCTCCATCGCACCATTGAACGTATCCATTTTCGTAGCCGCTACGCTTGCCGCTGTCGTCTTGGACATTGCGTCGGCCATCTCGTTCATACCACTCGCGCCCTCTTTGTAGAGAATATTCGCAGCACGAATCGCATCGGACCCGAACATCGTGTATAGTGCTTGTTGGCGTTGCTCATCCGTTAGCCCTGCGAGACTCGTTTTGAGTATCTCCGAGATGTCGGCCATCGACTTGATGTGGCCCTGCGCGTCGTAAAATTGATTCGCGCCGTCTTTCGTTATGATTCCGAGGTCCGACATTTCTGTCCGAGCCTTCTTCGTCTGTGGCGTTAAGTTCATCAACATCGTTTTTAATGACGTACCAGCGTCCGAACCTTTTAGTCCGTTTTGGGCAAATAATGCCAACGCCGTCGACGTATCTTTAAACGTCAGCCCTACGCCAGAAGCTACCGCCGATACCATTGATAATCCGTATTGCATTTCTCGTACATCTGTCGCGGAAGCATTCGCAGCCCCCGCGAGGATATTAGCCGCGTCAGCAACCGATAGTCCATCCTTCTGAAACGCGTTCAACGCCGTAGACGCAATCTGCGCTGCCTCTCCGAGATCTAACTCGCCAGCTGTTGCGAGGTCAAGTGACGCCTGCAGTCCGCCACTCATAATCTGCTCAACGGATACACCCGCCTTTACGAGCTCCTCGAATCCTTTCGCCGCTTCAGCCGATGAGTACTTCGTTTCCTTTCCGACATCTATTACGAGTTTCTTTACTTCATCCATCCGACTCGCTAATTCAGGTGCAACCGCCTTAATGTTCGCGAGGCCTTGTTCGAAAGTAGCCGCTTGTTTTACGGCATACCCAATACCGCCCCCAACCGCTGCCGCCATAGCCCCGAATGACATTGCGATGGCACCGCCCGCCTCACTCAACGAATGCCCGAGCCCTACCATGCGGTTTTGTAGTCCGTTCGCGCCGTTACCCATTTGACTGAATTGGTTCCCAACGCCCTGCATCGTCTGACCTAGCCCCGCCATTGCGGACCTCGTTTCGCTTACGGCGCTTTGTACGCCGGAGGCGTCTGCACTAATAGTTACGCGAATATCACCGATATTTGACAATCATACTCACCGCCCTTCCTTCGTGATTCCGAACTGCTCGTATAGCGCATCGAGTTTCGCCCGCTTTTCTTCCAGCGAGATGACATTACGCTCACCACCGCCGAGACCCGCGATTTCTTCAATCCTCGGAACTTTCTTAACGTGAGGGCTTACGAGATATTGGATATAGCGAGCCTTGCGCATTTCGCGATCGCGGAATCCTTCATACATGAGCGAAAACTGCCTCGGCGTTAACTCGAAAAATTGCTCCGGAGTTAGTTCGAGTACACCGTATGCCGTCCGCTCCAATGCGTCCCAATCGATACCGTCGCGGCTTACTTCTTTTTTCCTGTCGCAGCGCCTTTTGTTGCTTTCTGTAGCGTATTGGATTTATCGAATGCGTCCTTCACAAGCGCGGCTAGTTCTTCGAGAGTCACCGCTCCGTCTTCGAGCGTTTCGTCTAGCTTCTCGATAAGGTCATCGAATGTGAGGTGTTTGAAGTCGCTGTGCCGTTTCAGACATGCATAAATAAATGCGGTAAGTGTGCGCAGGCTTTCTAGGTCCTCTGTTTCAAAAACCTTGCTGATGCCCTTGCTGTAGTGCTCCTCGATTGCCAATAGGCTCGAGTACGTAAATTTCATATCGTAGGCTTTTCCGCCGATTACGATTTCTGCCATCGTCATACCCTCCGTTTCAAATAAAAAAGGCGCCTAAGCGCCCGTTATTATGGAAGTGTTACCTCCGATAAAGCTCCCGTTCCTTGTAATTCGACGGAATAAGTTGCCACATCGTCGTATGGCGCATCAAGGTCTCGGGATGTTACAATCGCAAAACCTTCTAACGCTTTTGTTGCGCTCTCCTTTACGCGAACCTTTACTTTCTCTTGACCGCGCATTGCGTCAACAAGCGCCGCATACGCCACGTCGTCAAGGATAAGTACGCCGTCTGCGCTGATCGTCCAAGAATTTAGCGAGTAATCAAACTCGCGATAGTTGCTCGATTGCTTATTCGTTGTTTCCATCGTATCAGCCGTCTCGGATAGCGTTGCGTTTTGCTGTCCGCCTACAATAGACCACGTAGGAGTGCCGCTACCTGTGTCGACCATGATTACGATATCCACGCCTTTAGTAACTGCCATTTCGTTTCCCCCTAGATTAAGTTAATGTCACGCACACGAACGTCTAAATAGACACGGTGCATGTTTGTTACGTCCTCGACTGCTTCCGAAATATTCGGGCTTATAAACACCACATCAGCACGGAAATGTCCGATTACTGGCGGAGGTGCCGGTTGCGTTGTGTCGAGCAAATCGATTTCATAACGCAAAAAAACACGCTTCAGACCGTCTTGTAAGCGAGCGAGTGACGAGGCACTTTCGCAAAACAAGCCGACCGTAAACGTGTAGTCGTTTTGAGCATATTCGTATTGTTTCTCGAGCACTTGCACGCCGGTTGACAGATGCCGAACGGTTGCGAACGGGAACGACTTGCCGCTAATAGGCACGCTATCGTACGCCCACACAACGTCGGTCATATCTGGCATCGCATTTTTCAAGTGCGCGATAATCGAGTACTGAATTTCGTGGAGCAAATCAAACGCCCCCTATACTTCGTCTAACTGCGTTTTCTAATTCTGTTTTAAATGTACCCTCATGTTTCGTAACCGATCGGCGTATATATCCGCTCTTTGTGCGATGTTCGTACTCTTGGCGCCTAGCGTACTCAACGTCTGAGCCCCACGTCCGCTCGCCTTGCTTCGTATCTTGCGGAAAGATATCGATGCTGTTCGCGAGCCGTCCTGTTAGCCTCGGCGCTTCCTGTCGCGATGTATTTACCATCTGCAACGCTGTGCGCTCGACTGCTTCGTCAACTTCGTTTGGTACATCGGAAGCAATCTGCTCTAGATTCGCTAGCACTTCGTTTAGTCCCGTCAAATTAACCCGTATCCTCATGTCGTCCGCCTCGCAATGCACTCGTACCTCGTAATGACGTCGCCGACACCCTCGGGACGAGTCGAGATTAACGTATAGTAATATCCGTCGTGAATCACCTGTCGCACGTCAGATAAGTCGATTGCATCTGCGAATGAAACGAGCATATCGCCTGCTTCGATTTCGTATCCGTCGATTAACTGCACGTCGCCCTTAACGCCAGCCGAGGCGTTCTGCCATACTGCCGAAACAACTTCGATTTGCTCCTCGGTAATATTCTCGTCCGTGTACGGGTCCTCCCCAGTGACAACGGATCGCACGAGTTCCGTTTCAGTTTCGCGGCCTGCGACAACCTCGGCACGATTCGCAAGCATCCACGCCTTATCGTTATCGTTAAGCATTTCGTTTCACCGCCTCTACATCGTCAACTAACTCGTATGTCGTATAACTCGTGCAATTCACATGCGGGTGGAGCACTTCGGGGTCAGTCGGTTTATACAATCCGTTTCCATAGCCGTATCGGTCAATCTTCTCGAGTTGGCTGCATCGATGCTCCGGTCGGTCTGCCTTCCCGCGATGTATCCGCAACGCCTTAACGTACGGACTTTGTTGCGCTGTGTAAGAACTTGCCATACGGTATGTGATATTTCCTTCGGTCACAACTAACCGCTTGATTTTCCACGTCTCGTTATCGTATACCTTGCGGACGTCTGCGATAATCGAATTCACGCCTTTGCCCGTAACCACGCCCGAAGTCAACGCTTGCTGTATCGCAAGTCGTTGCTCGCGTGTTACCCGCCAGACTCGATTCAATATCACGAGACCGTCGTCTCCATAACGATTGATAGCCGCTTGGAATACGTTCTGATTTACGCGGTCAAACGCCGCACCTCCGAGCATTTCCCCGACAGTTACGCCGATCACGCCCGCCGTTATCTCGCTATATGCCGTCACACCCGCCGCAGCCGATTGTTCAATTACGCTATTCATCGTCGTCGCATTCGCCTCTCGCATTCGCATCTCAATCGTATTTAGGTCGTTGATGAGCGATTGCAAGCGTACTTGCGCAATCTTGCCGTTCGCGTCGGTATATGACGCCAGTTTCTCGATTAACTCCGCTCGAATTCGGTTGAGCTCCCGTATTGCCTGCGCTTGTAGGGACGCGTTGATGCGCTGGTATTGGTCAGCGGCTTGCTCTAGTAGCCTATCGAGTTCTTCGTTCCGTGCCAATCCATTCGCCTCCTATCGTCCATCGCCTCGCGCCGGCATATACGTTGCCGAACCGCCTCCATTGCGGTATTTACGGTAGGACGCTCGCGCCGCTGCCGCTAGTTTCGTGTAGTTCTCGAACACATTCGTTTTGTCGACGGATTCGTCTCCGTCCGTGTATCGGAAAAACCTCGCCGCGTCCTGCGCTATCGTTTCGTATGCGAGTGCAAGCGAAAGGTATAGCAACACGTTATCGTTCGTGCCATCGTCGACTAGGCCGCTTTCGTCTAACGCCTCGGCAATCCATTCGGCGATGTCTGCCGATGTGATTCCCGGCACGTTTTTTAATCGAGTTTCTAATCGGTCAGATACCGCCATTTGTCGTGCCTCCCGTTAATTATTTCGTCTTGCCTTTCGGTGCTGGCTTCGCTGGGGATTCGGCTTTCACCGGCTTATCGACGCGTTCGCAGTCGGTAACTTTATCGAGCACAGCGATTTCCTTTTCGTCCTCCGTTACGTAACGGCCGTTCGTAAAATGAAGCGGGACAGCGCCGTTGTAAACGACAAGCGACGAGTATTTCGATTCGTAAACTGCCATCGTTGATACCTCCGTTCAACACGAAAAGCCCCGCACACAGGCGAGGCTAAACGTTATTGTATATCGTATAAAATAGGCGTAAAAATTAAGCTAGAGTTTTAATTCTGCCATGCGCCTTCTCTTGCAAAAATTCTAGCGTGTACTCTCCTACTAAAATTCCGCGAGTGTAATCGCCTTGCTCGCCAAGATATTTATGGAAGAAATCACGTCCAACTAGCGGGCGGATAGCCATACGGTTAACGTCGACTAGTAATAACTCGTCAGCTTCCAAGTTGTTATTCAATACGATTTCGAAATCACCGAAGTCTGTTGTGAAGTGGTCAACTACTTGGCCACGACCGTTATCTTGGCGATTTAATTGGATTTTGTTCGCGTCAAGAGCAGACAACGCACGTTTTTGCTTCGCGCCAACCATGATTTTGAAGTTTCCGCCAGTAGAAAAGCCGCCTTTTTCGTAGATTGATTGCCCTAGGTTGTTGAGGTGGTCAGCAGTTAACGCGCCGCCCGCAGCCACAACGTTGGAAGTGATGAAGTTACGGATACCCTTCATTTGGCGTACATTTCCGTTAGTGTAGCCTACACCACCGATTAACGCTTTCTCTAATTGAAGCACTAACTCTAATTGTTTCTTTTGCTTCTCGTACTCGTACAAGTCGCTGATTCCGTAGTTTGTCACCGCTTCAGCAGTACCGGAAATCTCGATAGAGTCGTCAAAGATTTGAGTGTAGTTAGATTTTTGAGCGCGAGCTTTATAACGTGCTGCACGAGCATCTGCGCCTTCAGTGCCTTCTGTGAATTGGAATACGATTTTAGCGCCGTCAGAGATCGCTGCCGCTGTAGTTGAAGCGTATCCCCTAACCGCGGTTAAAGTATTAGTGGCAACCGCAGAAATGTAAATTAACTCATCGCCAACCTTTACAACGTTTCCAGCGCGGAAGATAGATCCGTCAGCAACTACGATAGAAGTCGCAACGTTTGTTACTGCGCCAACTACTGTAGACTCGTCAGCCACCATCTCATCTTCGAACCACTGGTGTGTAGTTTGCGTTACTGCATCTGAGAAACCTAGTAAGCTAATAAGTGGTGTGGAATGTGGGTTTAAAAGTAATAACTCATCTACTACGGATAGTTTTTTGCCGATTAAATCGGAAGTATAAATTTTTGCCATGTGGAAAATCCCCCTAATTTTTATTGGTTAAATATAAAAAAGACACCTTAAGAGGCGTCCTTTTTACTATCTAGGTATTCTTTTAATTGTTCTTCATTTGTGTCCCGAGATCCATACAACTTGTGAAAATTGATGTGGCATCTTTCGCAAAAAGTTATACCGTTATTGACGTCGGCTCGCAACTCTCTGTTGTCCGCATAGTTCCTAATATGATGGGCGTGTAACTTACCTGCGTGGTCACCGCACTTCTGACAAGTAAACTCATCTCTTAGAAGTACAAAGTTCCTCCATTTGTCAATACCTTCTGACCGCCTTCTCTTATCCTCTCTATCCTTTTGGGATAATTCAGGATTCCAACCGTGGTGCTTTTCGCCTCGATAATCTTCGATATGACAATGGCCACATTTACGTCCCTCTTGGAAATGGTCAAAACGGACTTTAATCTCATGTCCTCTCGGACAGACACATGCTAATTGCTTTTTACTTGAAGTATACTCTTCGAGAAGTGTGTAGCCTTGTTTTTCAACCTCACTTCTAACAAAAGCAGGGTCTAGTTTTACGGAAGCGACAGAGCGCTTGATTCCGCATTCTCTACACCTAACACCTAATGTAAAATGGTTGAAAGTACTATAAAACTTGTTTCCACAACTACATTTAAAATTAACCTTGCCTCGGGAGTGTACGTAAGGGTCTAATAGCTCACAACCAAATTTGGCTACGTACTCAATGACGTATGATTCGTCCAGGGTAACCCCTTTCCGCATTCTCTCGTACCCGCAAAGAAGACATTTCCCTCCGTTGTTCACGTTTTTAACCGTGGTGTGGGCTATTCTTCCGCAAGAACACCGGAATTTAAGTTTCGTGCGGTTATTGATGTAGACGTCATCAAGTAATTCTAATCCGTTTTCTGAAAAAATACGGCGCACTTCTTCGATTGTAAGTTTTTTACCCATATTAACAACTCCCTTTAGTTGTTTTAGTTAGGAGGAGTCCGCTAAGGGTGCGGAACAATCGGGCGTCCCCTATCCTCCATCTAATTAATTATACCATATTGTATAAAGTATATTCAATAGTGAATTTTAAAAAAGTCCTAATTTCTTTTTCAATTGAACGAATGCTACGCGATCCTCATTCTTCCCTGAGCGTTTAGCCTTCGCCTCTGCCTCCGCAAGCTGTTTAACCGCCTTAGCCTTTTCGTCTTCCCTTTTAATTTCGTGATTGCCAGGGCTAGGATCTGCGTGCTGCACTGCGCCGAACATGAACGCGTTATCCTTCTTAAACGCCTCCAACGCTTCGACCACGCCTTGCACGTTGCCTTCTTCGTCAACTGATACGCTGGACACATCGAATACTTTAATCGCTGTCTTCATCGCATCGTTACGAATACCCGCCTCTTTCAACGCGACCTTTAACTCCGCATCGATTAGGCGCTTATTTGCCTTCGCGAACGCATCGGATTGTTTCGCCTCGAATTCCTTCGCCTTCTGCTCCGCGAGTTCTTTCTCGTGCTGCAGGCGTTCGATTTCGGACATCTCCGCTTTCTTGCGATCTTCGCGCTCGGCTCTTAACTCCGCTAATTCCTTCGTGATATCATCGTAGTCAGCATAGCGCTTTTTAACTCGACCCTTCTCACGTCCGATTAGCTCGTTAAGTTCGTCTTGAGTCATCGTCACCGTTTTAACTTCGGACTTATTTTCCGGTTCCCCAACCGTTGATTTATCGGTAACTTGCTCGTCGATTTGTTCGTTGTTTGGTTCATTGCTCATCGTAATACCTCCCGTGATTTAAGCCGCACGTCGGCTATGGATTCCGAAAGTTTAGTGCCATTCCGTAAGGCCAATAATATCTATTCAGTCGGAAGTCCTTCCGCTTTTGGTGCGGCCGGTTGCGCTACTTGCGGTGTAGCAAACGCGCCCATGTACGGATCCTCATTCGCTTGCATCATGCGCTTCTCCGCCATAATTTCCATGAGTTTCGCTTCCGGATTCTCGATGCCATTGCGGGCCATTGCGCCTTTAATCGATTCTAGGTCGGATGCCATTTCGGTCGTCAAGCGATTCACTAACGCCACTTGGTCCTCCGGTAAAGGTAAGCGGAAATGTACTTGGTTATCGTAATTATCATCAATCTGCGCCACTTGCGCCTTGTCGTACGCGAAGTTCACGTCGTCCTGTCTCGCTTGCATATAGCGTAGAATATATTCGTTTAGCAACTGTAACCGCGATCGCCAGATTACCCACGAGCGCTGCGTTTTCGAAATGATCGCGCTGAACAAGAGCTTCACGGCCATGTCGTTAATACCGCCGACGTTCATCTCGGCAGTGTTCACGGACGGCACCTCGGCAATCTTGTGCAAGTTCGCGTATAAGCGGTCGAGGTACGCTTCCGTCGCTTCCTTAAAACGGAAATTCGATTCGAGCTTCTTAACTTCCGGTAACTGCCCCTCGAGTAGCCCACCGTCGCCCACGATATTCCACAGCGCACCTGGCGCCGTCTTAAGCCCCTTCGCGTCGTCCACGTTCATTAATAATGTAATAGCGAACATCTCGAAGCGGATAGCATCGCTGTAGTCAGATAGCTTGCGGTTAATCTCGTCGGTAATATCTGCGTATTTATCAATCTCGCTGTAACCACGAGTCATGCCCGCGAGCTTCTCGTTCGGTACGTCTACGACCGGTATAAAGTCGAGGCCCATCGATTGATAAGCAACGTGCTCCTCTACGATTTCCATTGCGTCAGGGTCGGTTACATCGTAAGTTGCTTCGTGTACGTAACACTCGAATGCGCCGGTTGTAGGGTTCGTATCCATGCGGTACGACTGTCGCCACATTTTCGTGAGCTCCGCGTCGAGGTACTTGAAGAAATGTACCTCCTCGAGAGTGTCTGCGTCGTCCATGCTCCATTTCGCTACCACTTCGAGGTCAGGGCGGAATGCCAGACGAATCTTGCCCGTGCGCTTGTCGTACGCCAGCTTAATCCAAACGGTGCCGGCGATCTTACGGTCCTTCGCCGCCTCGAGTAGCTTCTCGTGTGAGCGGTTATCGTTGTGTACGCGGTTAATCAAGAGCTCCTTCGCGGCCGCTCGGCGGTTCTCCGCGTCCTGCTCAGCGCTTTCCTCGTAGGCTTCGCTGGCCATGTCGATAGGGTCGTCGATAATGCCAGGCGATACGTCGTGCTTCGGTGCCATCTCGAATTCCCACGCCGCCATCGTGTCGACTAGCAAGCGATCGTAGTTGATTGTCAAAAGAGTTGGTTGATATTGTAAATCGTCAGGTTTTTGATAGTTCTCGAAAACTTGCTTTCCTTCGTATCGGTCGTATAACTTAACTAAACGCATCACTCTCTCGTGATTTTCGTCGCCCATCCATTCCTGGACGGAACTCTTTAGCGGAGTAGGGTGCGTGTCGTTTCGGTTACTGAATAAGCCGAATAATCCCATTCCTTCGAGCGCCTCCTTTCGTTATCTGAATCGTTTTGTTGACGTTTGTATTTTTCGTTCCTTCGTTTTCAATGCGGACACTGACATTTCAACACTATCGATGCAGTCATCGTGTGTAGTACCGTACTGCTCGAACTGTTCCAGTAGTAATGCGTGTCGACGATTAAATTGAAGCTCTCCGTTTTCTATCATCGGGTGCATCGCCTCAATACGAAGCGACTTTTTATTTCGTTGTTTAACTTTTCGTAATCTCGTTCGCGCTGGGTATCCCACAGCCTGAAGACGTTTGTAAAGTACGTCAGCTATGAATTCCTGTGCGGCCTGTGCCTCCACGGATAAAATATCGGGCTGATACGTCATGGCGAATTGAACCGCCTTCTCGATAAACTGATCGGGGTGAATACGATCGCCCGTCGATTCCACAACGTACTTCGTTTTCGTTTTCTTATGCTCGGCTACCACGGCGATAGACGAGTAGTCGCCGCGCTCTTTTCCCATTGCCGGGTCTAGGGCCATACTAATGCGGTACTGACCGTCGAAGAAATTAATGTTGGGCGTGTAGTAATGGAACTTCTCAGGATTAAAAAGTAAATCTTCCTCCGAGATTGGGTTATTCATCAGCTCCGTATTAAAGGCGCGTGATCCATTGTCCCATTTAAACGTCATGAGCTTCCATATCGGCTGCACGGACGGCCAAAGAACGACCGCCCCTGCGTCCATCTCCGCTTTATGTGCAACGTAAAAAAGCTCGGCATCGCGAGCTCTATCGGGGTTATTTCTATCGGTATATATCTCCTGGCATCGCTGCCACATATCCATTCGTTCGGGCCACTTAATTACCGCTTGGTATTTCTTCGACTTAAAGTCGGAGCGGTTATATAATACGTCAATCAATAATGACTGCGGATGGACCGTCGTACCCATGAATACGATAGCGGTCTTTTCGCCTGCAGGATCACCTAAAGGTACGACAACTTTCGTGAACCAGTCCTTTAATTCCTGGCGAAGTTCCTCCGTATTGGTGTTCCGTTTATCCTCGAGGTCGTCCGCGACAATTAAATCAGGGCGTACGCCGTTCCAGTTACGTCCACGAAGCGCTTGCCCCGATGACGCCGCTTGGACCAACGTTAACAGCTTCTTACCGTCTTCCCCTTTCGGTTCCCATGCGATAAACTCACTCGAGTTATCTTTCGGGTTCATCTGCTGCTTCGGATTCAATAGCGGACCGAAATCACGCCGTAGCTTTTCGTTAGACGTTAACTGTAGCTTTATCCACTCGAGATTTGCCGTCGATACACTCGGCGTCTCCGATATAATAATGATGTATTTACGTAGCCGATACACGATCTCATGAATCGGGAACCCCTTCGATAGGAAGCTGGACTTCGCATGAGACCGGGGAGCTGCTACGGCTATCTTCTCGTTTATTACATCGGTGGACACCACGTTCATAATGTCGCAAATCTCAACGTGAAAGTTCGGCGCCAACTCCGTCAGCTTATACGCATCGATACCGTCAGGTACGTTGTACCTCGGGACCCAGTTACCGGGATTGTCGGGGTTTAGATTCTCGCCGAACCAGTTATACACGAAAAACAGTACGTTTCGCTCCCCGAAATCAATCGCCTTGATGCGTTCATACTCGTCGATGTACGCCTTGAGCTCGAGTTTCTCTTCGCCAGTCAGACGGTCGCGCTCCGCAAGTTTAGCGCTAATATAGCGATGGAGTTTGTCGATGCGTTCCCGTCGTGCTGGCCCGTCTAACCATTTACCGTCAACCCATGCGATGGCGACCGCCTCCTTTCGAATAAAAATATGTAAATAATGGTTGTAATTCGTGATTGTATATCGTATACTAAACGTAAGATGAATCGAACATAACGAGGAGATGTGATATTAATGAATACAGTACAACCGCTTAAAAATAAGAAAGACATCGAGAAAATGAAGAAAGCGCTAGGCCGCGATCGTGACCGTTTGCTTTTCATATTCGGGATAAATAGCGCACTACGTATCAGCGACATACTAAAGCTGAAGGTCGGCGATGTACGCGGCAAGGAATTCTTATCTCTACGTGAGCAAAAAACGAACAAGGAACGCCGCTTCCCGCTGAACCAATCGATTAAGAAAGCGATAGTCGAGTGCGTTCCTGCTGACGCTTCCGACGACGACTTCTTGTTCCCGTCACGTAAAGGCGGAAAGGCAATCGGTCGTGGGCAAGCGTACCAAGTATTAAACGATGCAGCTAAACGTGCTGGGCTTCTCGAAAAGGTAGGCGAGATCGGTTCGCACAGTTTACGTAAAACGTTCGGATACCACGCGTATAAGAACGGCGTAGATATTTCGTTGTTGCAGTCGATATTCAACCACGCTAGCCCGCATACGACGCTGAGATATATCGGTATTACACAAACGATGAAGGAAGACGTATTCATCGCGATAAATTTATAAAACTATAAAACACAAGCGCCCGCAATTAAGCGAGCGCCTTTTCTATTTCTGCAAGTTTTCTTACGTAGTAATTTTGTTTTGGTTTAGGTAGTCCTTCAACGTACTTATAAACGTTAACCAAGCGATACTTTCCATTCACTGTACGATCACACGATTTATCTCCTCTCAAAAATACGAGGGTAAGTGAATTGCAGTGCGGAAGGTATTTCCGTACCGTCTCCGTGTGCCCTGACGCGTACTGCGAAAGTTTAACGTCAATCCATTCGTTATTTGGTAAAACGAAATCCGGGTCGTAGTGCTCATGTTCGTATTGGCTGTATTCGACTCCGAACTCCGTTAATATCTCACCGAATAATTCTTCGAGTGCGTACCCGCATTCTGAAGCGATATTCGAGTCGAGTTTTATATTTTCGTAATCAATGCCCGACGAATTTACCGCGTCTGCCCACGTAGGAAACAACGCCTTTGAAGCCGCTATTAGATGCGTCTTCTTACGTTTTATATACGTATAATTCAACGGAACCCCTTCGTCGTAGAGGCGTTTAATTTCAAACGTAAGGCCCTCACGACTTTGTAAGTCCGGTATATAGCGCTTTGGCTTCTCGATAACTTCTTTAGGTTTATCTATCGTTATGTGGCAGATATTAAGGATTTGCTTAAGATCCTCAATTGTTAAAGATAGCTTAGTCATCGAATTACTGAATCCTCTAACGCGAGCTGAAAGTGCTGTATGCGTAGGCTCAGTCCCCGATAACAATTCCATAATTACTAACGAGAGAAACTCGTCTTTAGACTTACTGGAACCCGCGAGATAGTACGGCTCATGCCCTGATGCTATTATCGCATCGTTCCACGTACCAAATCGACGTTTAGCTGCAGCGACTAAATCTCGATGTCCACTTCGTTTAAGATAATCAGAGGATAGTGGGATTCCGCTGTTAGCGAGACGTTGTATCCCATCGATTACTCTCTCGTTAGTCCAATCAAGTTTACGCTCGCCTTTCTGTCGAGGAAGTCGGTTAATCCCGAAATGGTCGCACGCCTTACCCATCCCGTTAAACCTACGATCGATAGCGCGACATTCATTAGTGTATAACGCCCTGAATTGAGAAGACGTAAGCCTTTCGGTTGACGCTTCGGTAAGTAATTCCCGTAGGTAATCGTCTGTATATTTACTTTTCGCCATTTTATCGGCCTCCTATCGTATGCCCTATCGATTAGAATAAAAAAGACGACCCAAACGCCGATAGGTGCGTATACTTGCGGTAGCTAATCGCAAGCTGAGTCGTCAATATCTACGTTACCACAAAACTGCCAACCGGTGCAATTACGATTGACAGCGTTCTGGCAACGTAGTAAGCTAATCGGAAACCCAAACGTTATTTTTGATATCCGGATTGAAACTCCATGTGGCGACGGGTTTTCGCTTTTCCACTCCCCCGCGGGGTCTATACGCCTGCATACGATACACACTCGACTGCATAACGAATCGTACAGAAGTATATTAAGTCCGATAGGCAACGTGCCTTGAGCCGCGTCACACCAACGTTTATCACTATCGTTATCATTAATCGTTTATTTATTTATTTATGCACACGGTATATCAACGTTTGTAGCCCATCGCTGTCAGCCTGCGAGTGTATAAGAATGTGCATAAAGCGGTAGCCTCACGCCTGAAAGTTTCGGGGTGTGCGTCCGTCAGGAGGGCGAGGCTGACCTATTCGGAAGCCATCGGCTAGCCTCACGTACTTATATATACGAGTTCCTTCTATTATATAGGCGACTAACCTATTCGCTTTCCGCCCCGAATCCTTTCGCCAGCTTATCGAGTTCCTCATCGACCTTACCCATATCGACCTTGCCATCGACGTTCTCCGTCTTGACCTCGACCTTTTCCGTTAAGAGGCCGTTCATAGTTAAGACTAGTTTCGCTGCAGCCGCATTACCTTCCCGAATAGCAAAGTCGGCCATACTCTCGATTACCTCAGGTAAACGGTCTTGTGATTTACGAACCATCTCACGCTTTAACTCCGCTTGGAACGTTTCGTCTCGTCTCCAATTATAGAGAGTTCGCACATCCACTTCGCATACCTCTGCGATTTCCCCTAGCGTCTTACCTCCGAACTTAGGCTGCGCTAACCATTCGATTGCCACGTATTGTTCTGGTCGTAGTAATTTCTTCGCCATGTTTATCGTTCTCCTTTCGCCTTGCTACGCTCGTCTAAGCGTGCTATAATCGTACTGCTCTTCATTTACAAGCGGAAGCATACGCGCTAGCGTGGCCGTTGTGCTGTCCGCTGCTTTGCGTATCTAACGCCTACTTACGTCTATACCGTTCTAACTCGTGTTTCAATCGTAGCATATACTCGCTATTCTCATCTTCGCCTAACTCTCGTAATACCTCGATAAAGTTCTCGGTGATATTCGCTTTATACTCGTTACCAAGCATCGCACAACCTCCTCGTTAACCTATACGACAACCTAATCGACTAACCTAGCGTTTAACCTCTCGTATAACCTAACGTACTAACCAGCGATAGTAACCAACGTAGTGTAACCTATCGTATACATACGTATATAACGCTTATGCTATCGTATAGGCTAAAGCCTTTTCGTAAGCATCCTCGTTCTTTTATACAATCGTAAATACAAAAGAGGGCGAGGTTTTCACCTCGCTATCAATCGTATATAATCGTAACCTATCGTACTCTTTTATTATCGAATATAAATACTATCGATATCTTTAATGGCTGCGTGTTCATGTATATGGACGCGCTATCTTTTAGTAAATGTATATAACGTAAATGTATATAACGTAAATATATATAACCCATAATATTTATGGTTACGGAACCGTAAAATTCATGGTTACACGCCCATAAAATTCATGGTTACCATTCTAAATCCAATCCGATAAGTCTTCGCCTGAGTCATCCGTTGTGGTAACGACTGGCTCCTCGACTTGCTTTTTCGCCTTCTCGTAGTGCTTACGTTTACGTTCCTTACCGCCTTTTACGCGAGTCTCATGCTTTGCCTTACGCTGCTCATTCCGTTCCTTAGCTTGTGGGTACGTAGCATAGAATTCCTCTTCGTCCGTTATCGGAGCGAATACGTAGTAAACGTTGTTCCCGAACTCCTCATTCGTTCCTGTCTCGATTAGGGCGTATTTCTTTAACGTTTCCTTTATCGCTGTCACAGTCGATTCTGATACGTTTAGAGCCTCCATTAAGTCCCACGTTGAGGGAAACGCATAGCCATAATTAACGTTGTAGTTCTTCATCAATACGATGTAGGCAAGCGCATCATCTGCGTGAAAGTCTTCGAGTTTGGTATACAACGTAAATAAAGCGTAATGTACTTGTACGAAGTCTCTTTCGGGTTCAAACGGTTTTTTGTTAGTCATGCACGATCTCTCCTTCGATTTATAAGTCGTTAATTTAACAAAAACGAAAGCCCTAGCGATTGCCAGGGCGTTCTTTACTATACATAGCGAGTAACTCGTTTAATTTATCGGTCCGTGCGTATTGCCAAAACTTGCGAAGTGTATTTTCGTTGAGGCCAGCGCAAATGTATCGCTCACCATGCGTTCGTAAAAAGTCGTGTAGATTCGTTGAATAGCAGTAGTAAAATTCCATATCGATCATCCTCCGTTTACTTATCGTCATATTTCACCGCCATAGACTAGCGCCAGTAACTTCGATCGTATTGTTTTCTTCGATATTGCAACACGATGGCTATGAAACCACTCGCTTATCTTCTCCGCTGCTTCATCGACATTAACATATAGATCCACGCTGTCCATCGCTTGTAGCTCCCGCAAATCGTACCCGTAGTGATTAAGTTGTATGTGGTACGTTTCTGCCTCCGCTTTACTTATCCGCAATTTGACCTACCTCCGTTTATTTAACGCAAAATAAAAAGACGCCTTCTGGCGCCTGTATACGTTATGCTATAAGGAATATTAAAGGCCAACTCAAATCGGTATTTCTCAACTATCCTGATACAATATTTTCATAATTATGCTTAATTTCGCAATCTTTCTAATAGATTCTTTATTTTTCTTCTTATCCCTCGGATTTCCTCGTCAATTTCTTCAAGCCTTTCATTCAATTGCTGTTTCTCATCTTCATACTCTTGCCTCCATTCAAGGTAATCTTCGTCATCGTGTTTAAACTGTATATCATCCTCATGGCCTTTAGCGAGGCCTCCCGTAAAGTTGTTGTTATATATCTTATATTCGGGCTCTGCGTAATGCACCTCGAGCGCATCTAGTTCCTCTAATATATCGTGACGTAACGTTTTCAGCGTTCGCAACTCATACTTTAAGTCCTCGATTAGCTCGACTTGGCAACGTAGCTTCCCTCGTGCTTTGAACGACTTAGCCTTGTTATAAATACCTCCGAGCGCACTTATCGCGTACGTCTCGTATATCTCCCTTTCGTAAGGATCTGCGGCAAAGTATATCGTTACATAATCGATGGCATCACGGTAGGCGCTCGGAATATTGAAGTGATTCGATAGGCGGCTTATTAAATTCTTCGACTGCCCAACGTATAAGCAACGGTTATCCTTATCGTATAACGAATAAACACCTCCACATTTAACCGAAAGTAGCTCGCGATAGTCGCCAAACTCCGCTTTCTTAAACGTTATCTTATCGTCCGGTAACGTTACTTGTATCGCCACCTACACCAACTCCCTCGTATAGATTGTACGTTTTAATAGGCTGCGTCTTCGTAAACTCCCGATACTTCTCGCGCCTCTCCTTATTTCGCGACCTAACGTTTTCATCCATGTACATGTTTTCATTGTCGGAGCGCTCCCTGCGCTTGTTATCCCCGTATAACCTTCCGTCGCTTCCGTACGTCGCCGTTGCATCCATCGATACCTCTTTTATACCCGATTCGTAGCGTCGCTGGTGAACACCGTTTTGCCTTCTCGCGAGCTGTAATTCGCTCAGAAACGGGTACTCGATCTGCCTCGTCTTCCACGATGTCGGGTCGAACAGCTCCTCGTACAGACACAAGTCAGCTAATCGCTCGACCGCCTTCGCATCATTCTTCCCACCCGGACTCAATACGTGCTCCTCCGCTAGTCTTTCGATAGCCTCCATACGCTGTTGCCTGTCGCTCATCTCCTCGTCGCCAGCACGTATGAGGCGTTGTATTTCGGTAATCTTTTCGTGTATCGTCATCCTCGCTCCTCCTCCGCTGTATGTCGGCGCACAACGCGCCCTCTACTTATACATCGTAAGCTGGGCGCGGTTTTTGGCACTTTGGACGTAAAAAAGAGCGTTAGCATAAGCGCCAACACTCGCGTACTACTATTCCGTATCCACCTCGCCACTACCTCCGCATGTGCCACACGTCGGCTCCTCGTATGTCCCGTTGTCTAGCGTCCGCACTGTCGTACCGTACCCGTCACATGTCGTGCAGGATTGCGTTGTCATGTCGATCGCCCCTTTCGCTACTCTCGTTATAGCATATGCGATAAGGGCTCACGTATTGCCTGGGCGAAGTAAATGAACGCAAAAAAGACGCGCCACACGCTATGGCACGCCGAGAATCTTATACGTAACGTAATAGTAGGCGATGATTGCTACGATGAGCATGACGCCCGCCCACGGGAATCGAGGCGAATTCATACGCGACCTCCTTTCGATCACTTAGCCTCTTTAGTTTCCGCAATTAGTCGTGTTATTTCGTATACCAAATTCTGCATGCTTGTGCCTCCTTTCGTTACAAAATGCGGGTTCTGTTAAAAAGTTAATTCTGATGGTTTCAGCTTCTCCCAAACATCATTTAATGCTTCCAGAAGCAAATGCTCTGGAACAACTTCTAAGATTTTAGCTTTTTGCGCTTCTCGTCTACCGTCCCAATTTAAAGCTCTCCAACCATAATCATTAGTTAATGATGCTCCTAAGTACACAGGCTTTCTTTTTCCTTTGGCAATAAACCCAACATCCTCAACCTTTAATCCACTACCCATGAACAATATCCTTATGTCGTATTTATTTCCATCTGCATCTTTTTTAAGGATGTTCCAAGATTTCATGCAAACACCTCACTTTACGAATGAATTAAAATCCGTATTTTTTCTTTTGGTACTCCTCCAACGCCTTAATCGCTTCATTGATCTCTTTCGTTTGTTTCTCATAGCATTTGTATCTCGCTGATGTTGCAGGGCAATTCTCCATTCCTTCTTCCAGTTCGTTTCGCTCAACCTTTAATGTACTAATTGCGTATGAAACACCTGACATTTATCATCACCTCATTTTTAACTGAATTCGGATTTGGTTTTATTTTTCTTCATAATCCTCTGCATCTGCCTCTTCTAATCCACATTCTTTACAAAATGAATTTCCACAGCAAGGGCATTGTATAAACCAACCATTACACACAGGACACTTATCCATACTTTAAACCTCCTACAGATTCGGATATTGGTCTTACTTCTCCCAAAGATAATCTAAAAACCCCATATAATCATTCAAGAATCTATCATTCATACCATCTAATTCTTTTGGTATTAAGCCGAATTCCTCTTCACTTTCTTTGATGTATTCTCTATATGTTTGAGTATTTTGAGAATCTGGTTCAATATCACAAATACGCGTATCTAAATCTTCTTTAGTTATCAGCATTAAATCCCTCTTTCCTACAAAATCAAGTTTCTATCTTACTCTCCGATCGTCACCGTATAGCCCTCGCCTCGACGCGCCCACGCTTCATAAATACGGGCCACCTTCGTATGCACAGCGCCCAGCAATCGACTCACTCGATACTGCGCCACGCCCATCGATGCGCCTGCGTCCACTTGCGTCATATCCTCGATGTAGACTAGGCGGAGTGCAGCTCGTTCCATGTCGCTGAGGCCTGCGCGTTCGATTGCCGTTTCGAGGTCGGTCATAATAATTACCGCATCGTAATCGCCTGCGTATTTACGGGATTCGATCGCGTGGTAGTCCGCTAGGAGTAGCGAAATTCCCAGCGGGTTATCTAACGCGATGTACTGCGCTTCTAGGCGTCGTTCTCCTTCGTGTAGGTCGCGTTTCACAGAGCCCATTAGTCGGTCGCCTCCGTTCGGTCCAGACGTTTTTCTGCGGGAATGACGAGGTGTAACTTTTCCGCGAGAACCCATACGCCATTCGCTTCGAATCGTGCGCCGATTCTAACAAGACCGACCGCTCCGTCTGATTCGATTACAACGTTATGAGTCGCGCCGAACCCGTCTTCCTCTGCGCGAGTAACGATATCGCCTCGCTTATACTCGTTAACCTTCCGCCCGAGCTTCGCCCACCATCTACGTTGCTTCTCCGCTACGATTTCTTCTGGCGTGGCAAGTCGGACACTGTGCGGAGTGAAACAGATATCGATAGTAGGCGCATTGTATAGACTATCTAACGTTAAAGAAAAGCCCTCTCCGTGAATCCAATCGATTTTTCCGACGTATTCTTTGTATATAAATGTGCCCACGACCCAATCACCGACTTTGAACGCAGGCTCCTCGATGAGGTCGTAGCGGTAGCCCCTCACGTCACACTCGACTGGGTTGTTAGAGTTGGCGTATTTTAAACGATCGGCAATGATAACAAGCGTTACGGCATCATTTTCAAATTTATCCCCGTCTTTATACACGCCTTGCTCCATCCCTACGAGAATCTCGCCTCTCGTTAACCCCTTCGTTTTCCGTTCCATATTATCGCTCTCCCTTCGCCTCGTGGCGGTTATTAGCCCTCTTTTCCTCCCGCAACATAGCCCACTGGCACCAGTAGTCTCGTTCCTTGCGTACTACCTCCGTGTGCTCCACGCCGTAGTCGTACAACGCGCATGAGATGTCATGACGTAGTGACTCCGGAATTTGTACGCCCAGCTTCGTGTTAATCAGATATTCCAGGTGATTCGTGTACGCTCCGATTGATGCGATCATACTAGCGCTCCCCTTTCGTTATACCATATCGTATATGCTAGCGCACAAAAAGACGCCCGCTCAGTAATTCCAAACGATTGCAATAGCGGCGAGCCATCCGATAATGAACGCTGCGTCCTCTATCGCGTCTTGATACTTCGTCTGCTTCCATTCGCAGATTGCGTGTGCTATTTCGCTGCAGGCGAGCGGCATTAGCGTGATAAATGCGATTGCTCCCATAAAACTCATCGCGTTTCCTCCTTCCGACAGGCGCATTCGCTGTCTGATACGTGTATATATCGCCCACAGTTCGGGCACGGTTCGAAGCAGTTGGCGTTGCCTTTTCGTTCAACCACAGCGTTCAGCTCCTTCGATAACTTGTCGTAGTAACTCAGCGACGAATTCATCCGACATAGATTCGGAGTCGTACGTTAGCTTCCCGTCGTTGTCTATGAACAAATCGAACTGTCCGAATCCTTCACGGCAAGCCCATTCGATGCGCATGCCGCCTTTATTGCGGTCCCACGGTCCCCAAAACGATACGTGTGTCGCAATTTTCATTCGATGCTCCACTCCTCTCCCACTTCGATTTTCATATCGCCGAAATCCGTTACGAAATGGTATTGCATGGCGACGTCTGTACGAGAGGGAATCGTGTTTCCTGTGCGTACTCGCCACTTATCTACGCTATCGAGGTGCTTTCGAATCTCTACGAATATATCGTGCGGGACAAATACGACTGTCGGCGATGTAGCGTTAGCGGTATAATAAGCGAGCGCCATGTCGTTAATGTGGGCGTTAATCTTTTCAATCGAGGCTGACGTTGGATAAGCGTAAAATGCCTCTATTTTATCGAAGACATCGCTCATTCGCCATCTCGCCAGTACTCGTGTACTTCGTAATCAAGCGTGGTCGTCTGCTGGCGGCACGATGCCATTACTGCGAGGATCAAAGCGTAGAGGCGCTCGTCGTTGCCGTCGATCCAGTTGCGTACGTTGTCATCGCTCATGCTTACGATTTCTTCGAGCACGCGATACGGGCGGGGCACCTCCCCTGCGTTTGTTAAATCGGATTTGATATCATCTATGGATGCGTTTACGTGCTGTGGAATGTTATACGTTTTCAGTATCGTCATAGTATCAACTCGCTCCTTTCGGTTGCTTTATCGAGGCGTCGTGCGCCTTCTAACTATACATCGAAGGCTGAACGGCGTTTTTGACACGTATGCGGTAAAAAATTTCAGGCGAAAATAAAAAAGAACGCATCGATTGATACGTCCCGTTTCGAGATGATATTAATATTTAGTCAACACGGCGGAGCCGCACCGTCTTTCTTTGTCGCTATATCGCTGTCCTCGGCGTCGTCAGGTCCGAGAGCAGTACCGTAAGTACCCCGCTATACTACGTACGTATGTACACAGATCGGGTCGAGATTAACCTTCGAAGCCCATTGCGTCAAGCAGCGCGTGCATCTTCGTCTTCGTGTTCGTGGATAACCATTCGCGAAAGATATCGGAAGTGTGAACGTCGGCGGAGAACAGTAGGGCGATGATTTCGAAAGCGTCGTCCTCCATGCTTTTGATATCCGCCAATTCTACGAGGATCTCCTTTGGTACAACAACCTCATTATAAGCCTTCTGTTCCATGAAACATTACCCCTCTCGTCGTTTTTCTCAGCGCATTTCTCCCTTCCTGTTGACATTTTAATATCACCTCGATATCATTATACTACATAGTATCAAGGGTGTACACCTAAATATTACAAAAAAAGGAGGCAGATATTATGCCGCACAGAAGAGAGAAAGTATCATTTCCATTGTACCTCGATAAACAAACGCTACAATTGATTGAAAATTACCAACATAAGCACTATTTACGCCTTACTTCCCGCAATGCAGCTTTAGTGGAATTAATAATGAGAGGGCTTACGGAAGCGATGATTACCGATAACAATAGGTTTGACAAATTAATGAACTTATACGAGGAAAAAGAAAACGAGGTAGAAACAAAAGAAAAAGACGACGAATAGATCGCCGCCTCAGTCTTCAAACATATCGTCGATAAACGATCGCAGATTCTTTGTATCTTTTTTCAACCAGTCTTTCGTCAATGAATGCCGGTCATTCTCGTCTATTTCTCGAAAAGCATCTACCGGATTTGTATACCCATTTTCGCGAAGTTCTTCCGCTGAGCCTTGCACGCCTTTAGGCGGTCTCTTTCCGAACATAGTATCCGCTCCTTATTATAACATATATTTAAAATGCATGTATTAATTTTGTTAATCCAGTTATTACCATACCGACTGTTACGATAAGTACCTCGGCTCCTCCCGTTACTGGGAATAGTTTCGGGTCTGGCATCGCGTCCGCTTTCGGAACGCTAATCGGTTCCCCGTTTATTTTAACGATAGGCGTTGCAGTATGTTGTAAGCGCTGCACATCCGCTTGAAGCTGCGTCACTTGCTCCGACTGTAGCCGATACGCCTCCGATAAGTCGGTTAGGTTTCGTTGCATGTCGGTCGTCTTGCGAATAAGAAAATCAATTTCGAGGTGCATCTGCCACGCCATCCATGCGAGTAAGGCTAGCGCGGCCAGCAACGCAAGTACCAGGCGAGTGTGACGGGACGGCTTGCGACGCTTGTGCTCCCGCTTCATTTCGCCACCGCCTCGCTTTGAAATGTAAACTCTCGACCGCCCTTTACGTGTTTCTTCATCGAGCTGTAGAGGGCGAAACTAGGACGGTCGTTTGTCGCAATGGCCATATCGATAAGCACGTCGAGCTCGCGCTCGTTGACAGTACGTTCGTCTTCCGCTGGAATCAGTTCGGACAATAGCTCTTGCTCCTCTTCGCCGTACTCCGGAATAAATACACGAGCGAGTTGCGCACGCTCTCCGGAATCGCCAGTGCCGAGAAGTATTTGCGTAACGTATCCGACTTTATAAATAGCGCCACCGTCTATATCCCAATCGACAGGGACCTTCGCCCATTCCCCTATTTTAACAGCGTTCTCCATGTCGCGGTTCCTCCTCACGATCGAATTGTCGAAAACTTTTCTTAAATTTATATTGCATATCGTTTATGCTGTAACGTATAATAGACACATAAGTAAACGAGTAAACGACAAAGGGAGTTGTTTGAAATGACAGTTGCAAACCGTAAATATGACGAGCTTAAAACGAAGGTACGCCCAAGATTAAACAAAATACTCGCTTCAAAACGAATGGTGCAACGTGATCTCGAAAAACGTAGCGGCGTGACACAGGCATCGATTAGTCGTTTCGATAAATCTAGCCGTTTCGAAATCGCCCACCTTATCGCAATCAAAGAAGCCTTAGGCTTGAACAGCATCGACGAGTTGTTCGAAATCGAGGCGTAACATGCTGCGCCGGTATAATAGAGTAACCACCTACCCGTGAGACAATCGGTTATATGCCGAGGAAACCTCACGGGTTTTTATATGTCGGGATTACAGGCACGACACCGGCAAAGATGATACTGTCAGCGAAAGTCTGGACTCGGGTCGATTCGTTGCTTCTCGATGCCCAGCGCCTCCATTACGTCGTCTAATTGTGAGTACAGATGTGCGATATCCCAATCGTTGTACAGTTCATAGTCAACGTCGAACGTATCGAAGTGCAGCTCGGTCGGCTTCGTTAGATTCTCCTCGCTGATTACATCCGTCTTCATGGCCCGTGAGAGGCGTGCGCCTGGGTCAGCGTTTATACGGACGATCGTAAACCCGTTGGCAACGCACCAATCGTATTCGTTAGGCTGGCGTAGGTCGTCAATTACGATGTGCCTACCGAAATACATATCGACGAATCGAGCGTTAACCCTCGCATCCACTCGCTTTACCCACACATCAGGATCACGCTCTCGTAGCGTCTGTCCCCACCAAACGTAGTCCGAGACGGGCTTCGGATTCGGAGGGACGTCAGGGAACATTTCGTGGAACGTGCGCTTGAGATCGGCGCCGAACGATTCCCTTTCGAAATTGTAGTACGTTGATAGGTACGAGGATGCCTCGGACTTTCCCGCCCGAAGCCCTCCACAAATGGCCACCCGTTTCCTCATTCGCTCCCCTCCATCGCTTCTATTTTCGCTCGCAGCGCCTCGACTTCGACCGCTAGCGTACGCACAGCGTCGTGTACGCTCGTTTTCTGTCCGCCAGGTAGTTCGTACTCACCGTCGGTTACAAAGCGTATCTGACGTCCAGCACGCGCCTTAATGAGTCCGGAGTGGTAAACATCCTCAACGGTGTGGTCGACGCCGCCGATGCGAATTGTGCTGCCGGTTGTAACGTTGGTCATATCGATTCCTCCTCGATTCGGATATTTCGAATAGCCTTGCCGAGATGCTCGCCTACAGGGACGCTCACAGCGTTTCCGAATTGCTTACGGGCCTGCGTGTCGGATACTACTATTTCGAATGAGTCGTCGAAGCCTTGGAGGCGTGCGTACTCTCTCGGCGTGGCCCTACGTACGTGCTTGCCGTCGAATAGCTTCAGCTCCCGGTGTCCGCCTGCGCTAGTGTGTAGCGTTGGGGAGATACCTTTTATCGAATAAATTCGCTTCATGATTTGTAGCCAGTTCGTGTGGAACTCGCCGACTTGTATAAGCGTGTTAGGTGAGCGAGTATGGTCCGTATTGTGCAACGTGTAAGGATATCGATCTTTATCGTATAGATACTTTTCATCTACGTTAGTCTCTACGACATCCTCTAGTACCTTCGACTCGATATCCGGTTCATTTAGGAATTCGAATTCTACACCGAAAGGGACGCCGACCATAAGGAACCGCAATCTATTCTGCGCTAGGCCAAAGTCTTTCGAGTTGTACTGGCGAATGTGTAAGTTGTACCCGAACTCGTTGAACCAATACCGGATAACCGGCTCCGCTTCTTGTACCCCGTCGACATTCTCAGCGAGTAGAACCTTCGGCAATGACCGGCCGGCTTCCCTACGCTCTTTCAGCATCCGCATGACCTGGAAGAAAGTTCCGCTTCCTTTCCCTTCGAGCATCTTACGCTCTCCTATACGGGCCTTCGATACATCCACGCAAGGGAATCCGAATGACCACATGTCTGCATCGAGGATATCCTCGCCCCTCTGTTCAGTTACATCCGCAACCTGTGCGACAGGTTCAACGTTGTGGTTATACGACTGCACAGCGAACTTTTCCCAATCGTAGGCTGCGACGCTTCGGATTCCCGCCTTTTTCAACCCGAGCCCAAGCCCGCCACACCCGCAAAAGAAGTCTATATTCGTCTCGATCAATTTCGCATCTCCTTTCGTTCCGTTATACTATATCGTATCAAAAAAGACGTCACTTAACGATCTCCGACAGAGATACCGGAAAGTGTTCGCGGGATAACTGATCGACTGCCTTTGCGTACTCTTGGATCTCGCGCTGCGAATCGTGGGCTAGTCGTTGATTTAAGAAATTCGCTACGCCTGCGAGAGATGCCGTCCAGTACCAACGTACGTACATTCCGTAAGCTGGGAGGAATAGGCGTGCTTGCTCTGCCGCCACCCCTGACGCCATTGCATCGTTATACAGTTGCTCTCCTTGTTCGATGTAATCTGAAAGTTCTTTCGTAAGAACAGACCCGAGATAGCCTCCGACTATTTCTCCGCTGCCTTGCTTACTATTCTCCGGAGCTGATCGCCACTCATTCGCCTGTGGGATATAGAACGCGGGCTCCTCCGTAATATATCGCCGGCTGCTTTCGTTCCATGCGGCCATATTGTCCTGGTGCGAGCTGCCTACCACGTATTTCCACCATTGCCTAGCGATCATTAAAGGCGCATATACTTCGAACTGCATCATAGCATGTCGGAATGGGCTCGTGTGTCCCTCTCTCGCCAAGAATCGAATGAGCCTTTCGTCCTTATCGCTGATTTCCTCGGATGCCTTATCGTAGCTTACTCGTGCGCTATTTACGACAGTCAAGTCGCTTCCCATTACGTCCACTAATCTCACGTACCCCTTGTCGAGTACATTAATCATCTCGTTCATCCAACGATCCCCTTTCCATCGGAGCCTCATCGCCCCTTCTACCTATACATCGAATCCAGTATCGCCTTTTTGACAGTCTACCGTAAATTTATTGTAACTTTTTTGTAGCAACGCCGTTCTATACCACGCCCGTCGGACTCTTTGTCGGCTTAGTCTCGATCACGCCCGTGCTACCGCGCTTCGCTTGCTTGGGCGTTCCGGTTGCAGCCATTGATAAGACTTCGCTATCGCTACGCCTTACCAACAGCGTGCAATCCTCACACCACGTTTCCTCCGCCAAAACAAATCTAATATCCGCTCATCGCTTCCTCTTTTTATTTTCGTTTTGTCCCTCGCGCCCTGTCTTGTATAATTTCACGTCCCACAATCGAAGCATCTATCGTAAATACCGAACGTTATTAGCGAAATTCACGCTTGACGTTCGTAACGATTTTAACTATGGGTAGGTTGCGGAAGAGAAACGGCTCGGCGACGCAGTAATCCCGTGAATTTCGACACGAACAATATAAAAAGCACGCTCGAAGGCGTGCGATCATAAGCGTATCTAATTCACGAGACTACGATTCATGCGGTGCTGCCTATGGTTTAGGAGCGTCGAGTTTCCGTGTACCGTATGACCTTGTTTCGTATCAGACTTTCGTCCGCATCGGCTTGACATACGTTGTGTCGGACTTTTGCCACGTATGCGGTTCGCTGTTATACGAACCTGACCGGATGTCCCTGCGACCTTAATCGCACGACAACCCACCCCGCGCTGCTTCTTTCGGCGGTTACTCCCGCTCGGGCATCAACTGGCGATCGATTCCCATAACGTCCCGCCAGCGTAAACAAGGAAACGCTCAATAGGCGGCAACGGGCGAGTTCTTTAGCAATGGCCTCGCCAGACCTGTCGTAGTTTAGTCGATAACCCGCGTCGAGTAAGGCTATTGGACGCATGGGCAAAGAAAAAGCGCACAGTACTCCCGACGTGTCCAAACGAGAACCCTCACCGAGAATACTACGCGCCTTTTGGCGAAAATTTCTAACGTAAAAATGTTGCGTATATCATATAATAGCTATATAATATACGTATCTGTAGCGTTGATAGCGCTACGCCGAGTTGGTAGCTCGGTTAATCAGTGAAAAAGTCTTTGGTTTATAGTCGATGTGGTAGTCGACTTGAATCTCTTTCTCGGTAAGGGTCTCGCTGTTGATTGCAGCGGGCCTTTTTCTTTGGTTATGTATTTAGTTGGTCAAACATTATGTATCGATATGTATTAATAGGTTTATTCGATTCTACCATTTCGTGTAAAATACGACAATATAAAAGTACAACGTTTTAATTCTACGTCCATCATATACGATATCGAATATCGTGTCAATAAAGAGTTTCAATTAGCTATCGAATTATTAGCAATGCCTAACGATTTCATAGCCATGCCCTCTAAACGAAAAAGGGCGCCGCCCATATCGTGAAGGGCCGCGCTCGGTCATCGCTCAGTATCCGCTTGCTAGTCGATCGTAATTCGTTTGCATCTTCGAAAAATAGCTCGATTCCATGTCGGCCTCGCTCATGCCGATGTACTCCCCGATAGACAGCAGCGCTCGGAAGGCGAATGCGTACTCGCGAATGTTCGAAAAGTCCGCGCGGTACAACTCGGAGAATAACTCGTTGAGCGACACGTCTAGGTATCCTAACGATTTCACCTCGGCGATGTGATCGCTATGCCCATATTTGTTACCCAGCGAGAGCATGAAGTGCAGTACGTCAGCCCATTCGTCGAACTGGCGGGCCTTGTCATTGCGCTTGTTCAGCTTCCAATACTTAAAAAATCCGATTTCCTGCGCGAGCTCGCCTAATTCTACGTGAAGGGCTGTCGTAACATCAGCCGTGAGGTTGCGGTCCTGCAGTGAATGAACTTCGATTACCTTGCGATCAAGACGCTCCTGCGCGTCGAAATATTTTACTAGATTCATCGTGATTCCTCCTCGATTCGTATTTTACTTATCGCTTGAAAATATCTCGTTATCAGCTAAAGTAATAATAATGTCATGCTCTTTTACCTCAATATTAACGTTACTCCAACCGCCTTCTTCGTCTCTAAAAATAAATATCTTACCTTTATCTTCTTCAGACACTCGCTTTAATAAATCGTTAAGACTCATATTACCGCCTCCTATTTGTGCCACTCGCCGAAATCCTTACTAGCGCCTGGGTAGTATGTCTGCGCCAGACCCTTCGCAAGTAGGTCCTCGTTTAGATTTATCCATTCGCCGTTCTCGTTGTAGTATATCGTCGCCAAGTATCGCCCGTAGCCGTCCAATTCGAACCGCTCGCTCAGGATGCGAACGTCCTTGTCGAGCACTTTCGACTCAACGTAGGCTTTCGCATCCTTTGCGAGTTGCAGGCGGGCGCCGGTGCTACCGCGCATTTCTGCGGTGTTGACGCCCTTAAAGCGAAACTTGTTACGTCTGTATTGGTCGTAGCCTAGCGATACCATTGCGGTGATCGTGTCGCCGTCGTACACGCTGGTTACGCGTGCGTCTCGGATGTAATTGTCTCGTATATCCATTCGTTTATCTCTCCGTTCTTTGCTCTCGTTGTAGTGCTTCGATAGTTTCGTTGATTTGGTCCGCATGTTGGCTGAACCAGCCTCGGTAGTTTGTTTCGAGCTTATGGTACGTAACTGGCTTACCTTCGTAATGCTTCATGTAAATTTCGAACGGTGTTAGCCCTGCGATGCGTTTCAGCTTCGGATTATCGATCTGCAGTACGCTACCAACTCCGACAAACTTGCACGAGTCGTCTACACGAGTGAGCACCGCTTGTAACTCAGCCATGTCCGCATTTTGAACCTCATCGTATATAACAAACGAGTTCTTCCACGTTACGCCTCGAGCGAACGCCGTTGTCAGCGGTAGTACGCGTACTTGCTTCGTCATAGCATCCGGTAAAACCCATCGGTCGAACGTGCCTGGCTTAACGTATTCGAGCGCGTCAGCAAGCGGAGCCATGTACGGCGCATTCTTCTCGGTAGGATCTCCCGGCAAGAATCCCTGGTCGCGAATCGGAATGGCGGAGCGAATGTAAATGATTTTGTCATACGTCCCTTTCTCGACCTCATAGGCGCCGGCTAGTACGGCTAAAGTTGTTTTTCCAGTTCCAGCAGGCGAATCTACCCAAGACGCTTGCACGACGTCAGTTGGCTGCCATAGCGCTTGCATATACGCGTATTGATGACGGTCCGCTAATACGTTGAATCCTCGCTCTTCTAACCACTTCCAACGAATATCGTGCTTGCCCATTCGATCAGCTCCCATCGTTTTTATAGGTATCTAAACGTCCACCCTTTATGTTGACGCGTTCTTCCTTGTAAGCAGCTTGTAATACCTTGTTTAATCAGTCCGTGGTTACGTGCGAATTCTCTTATTCCTAAAGCTACGAGTCTTTCTCCCGAAGGACTAATTGCCTCGAACTCCTTCTTTAGATGTGTTCTATCTACTATCGCAGAGTTTTTCGTTTTGGTTAGAAATGTGCAAGTATTAAGTGAGTAGATTTTCGTCTCCGCTTTCATTTGCTTCATGTCTTTATCGAGGTTGAGCACGCCAGCCTCAAAAAGAGACTGGTCATACCCATCGATTAGTGGGATATCTTTGACGAACTGTTCGAAAGAGCACCATTCCTCCGCTACCGTAACGCCTTTACCTCCGTAATTTATATACGAGTTATCAGTAACGTCATAGCAACGGCGTAGCATCTTGTGCCATATGTTATAACTCCTTCTATTAGTGACAACATCGGCGTTCCCTATATAACCGACACCTAGTATGTCTCGAGCGAATCGGTCCTTTATTTTCCCTCGTTTCATTTGGACCTTTTCGACTACCGTTTCGTAGCCAGTATCTAAAAACCGGATGCGCCATTTCTGATTATTGGACTTGCTCTTTCCTTCGGTCGCTAAGACAACATACTTTTGACCGGATTTGTTTTCCAGAATTTCTCCAATCACAGTGCACCCTCCTTAGATACTAGAATTTGAATACGTCGTCCGTAATCGGCTGTACATTCAGCGCCTTTACATACCCGTTTCCTTTACCTTTCGTTCCCGCAAGCTCGCTAGACTTACGGCGGGACCAACGCCCAGCCTCGCATTACTACGAGGAGCAGACTATCTCACCGACCACTTGGGCCGCCTCCCATTTCGACTGCCAATCGCTTGCAGCCTACGGTTTACGCCTAGTCGTTACACCTTCCGATTGCTCGGCTTGGCTCGGTATTGCCCATTACGGGGTTTCACCGAATTAGAGAGGTTATTCGATCGGCATCGCTGCCGAAAGCCGCTAATTGTTAACGGAGAAGAAATCATGCGTCTTCGTCTCGGTGCGCAGCCCGTTGAGTACAATCGGATTAACCGGCTCGTCAGGGTAAAACGTATCGCGTCCGAGATTCATCAGCGCCTTGTTCGCGTTGTATCGCACGAAGCGTAGCACGTCGTCAGTCAATCCGATTTGCTCGTAAACTTCCTCCGTATACGCCTTCTCGATATCGTATAACGTTTCAAGAAGGGAGAGTGTTTCCGCATCCGCACGCTTCTGTTCGTCTAGCGTTAGTTTGGCGTAGGTTTCTTGCGCTAGAAGGCCGACGAATACCCCATGCACGGCCTCATCACGAATTATTAGATTGATTATCTCGCCGCTTGCCGTCATCTTTCCTTGACCAGCGAGGTATAGCGGGTAATAAAAACCCGAGAAAAACGCGAAGGTTTCTAGGAAGACGCTCGAAACTTTCGCCATATACAGTGAGTAATTGTCCGTAATCCTGCGGTAATATCGCGTGATAATCTCGGCTTTTCGCTGCAGGCGAGGATTCTTCTCAACCCACGCGAATACTTCGTTTATATCCTCCGATGAGATGAGCGTAGTGAATATCGTTGAATAACTCTTATGATGGATTGCTTCGGCCATCGACATAAAGTTAAGTACGGCTTTTTGCTGCAAGTCGGTTACGCATTGAGATATTAACGGCATCCCTACGTTACTCTGCTCGGTGTCGAGGAGCGTAAGCCCCGCAAGCACCTTTTTAAATACGTCCTTTTCCGACTTGCTTAACGTAAACCATACGTTTTTATCTGAACTAACGGGGATTTCTGTATCTACCCAAAAATTACGGATATTAGCCTCCCAAAACATCTGCGTGTAGTCGTCGTTTCTTACGTTCCAATTCGTCGGAATGTGTGTTTGTGTCATCGTATCGCCCTCCTTAAATTGCGCATGCGGTGCATTCGCTTGCTGATAAATTCCGTGTTCTCGTATAGTACAGCGATTTTAGTCCCTTCTTGTGGGCGTATACGTAATATCTCGCTAGGTCCGCCGTGCTCACATCGCTGTTCACGTATAGAATCGTTGAAATCCCCTGGTCAACGTGTTGCTGAATTTCCGCAATCAAGTCGATGAGCTTCAGCATGTTGCGATCATAAGCCGAGCGATAGTAGTGTACGTAAGTCGTTTCGCTCAAGAACGGCATCGGGTAGTATGTCGTGCTGTTTCCGTATGTCCGCGTCTCAATTACTGATGTAACAGGCATTACGCTTTGTGTCGCGTTCTGTACGTACCCAATCGATTGAGTCGGGGCTATCGCAAGTCTGTACGCATTGTATAATCCGTAGAATTGTACGTTACCTTTCAACTCAAACCAATCCGTCGTGCTCGGGATGCTAATCCCCTCGAATAGCTTACGAACCTTTTCGGTGCGTGGCGAGAAGTCTTCCGTTAAGTATTTATCGAAGTAATTACCGTTTGCGTATTCGCTTTTCTCGAAGTCCTTAAACGTCTCGCCGCGCTCCTTCGCGATCTCCATCGATTTCTCAATCGAGTAATAGTTCATCATCATAAAGAACGTGCGAGCAAAGTCTATCGCCTCTTTCGACTCGTAGCCTATATCGTTCTTCGCTAAGTACCCGTGTAGATTCATAGCGCCCAACCCTACACTGTGTAGCTCCTCGTTTGCTTTCTTAACGGTCGGAGCGTTTTGAATCGTAGTCATATCGGATACAGAGGTAAGCGCCTCAATACCAGCGTGTACGGATTCGCGCACCTTCTTTGTATCCATTACGTTTACGATATTTAGAGAGCCGAGGTTGCACGATATATCGCGACGGATAATGTCGCCCACACCGTAATCGTTAATTTCTGATGTTTCTTGGATCTGGAATATTTCCGAACACAGATTCGACATTTTAATGCTACCGATTTCCTTCAACGGGTGTACATTATTCGCGTTGTCTTTGAACATTAAATACGGGTATCCCGATTCGAGGTTCGTCATAGCCATGCGGTTTAACATATCGCGAGCACTCATAACCACGCGCTTCTTCACGTCAGGATCTGCGACTAGAACGTCGTACATTTCGTCCATGTTCATGTCGTCTAGATGTTGTCCGTATTTCTTATACACCGTATACGGAGCGAATACGTATAATGGTTCGTCCTTCTCCGCTAACTCGAAGAACTTACTCGGAGCAATTAGGCCGATAGATAGCGTTTGAATACGGCTCTTTTCGTCGGCGTTTATCTTCTTCCCGTCCAATACCTCGAGTACGTCCCAGTGCATGATATTGATGTAGACGGCGCCCGCTCCCTTACGCTGACCTAATTGGTTCGCATAGTTGAACGAATCCTCGAGTAGTTTTATGACTGGCATTACCCCGCTCGCTGCGTTCTCGATTTCCTTAATTGCTTCGCCACGTCCTCGCAGCTTGGATAAATTAATCGCCACGCCTCCGCCTATTTTCGAGAGCTGCATTGCGGTATTAACGTTGAAACCTATCGAATTGAGGCTATCGTCCATTTCGAGAAGGAAACACGAGACCATTTCGCCTCTGCGCGATTTACCTGCGTTAAGGAACGTCGGCGTCGCCGGCTGGTAGCGCTGCTCCATCATCGACTCTACATAGCGCTTTGTCTTAGCGAAGTCCCCACGCCCTAGCGAAATGGCAACGGCAACCACGCGGTCCTCGTAGCGCTCGAGATACTGCTTCTTATCGTTCGTTTTCATCGCGTAATCGTTATAGAACTTCGATGCAGCCATGTACGACTGGAATTCGAAGCCATAAGCGTAAGCCAAGTGCGTAAGGTACTCGATTTGCTCGAGCGTTAAGTATTCGTACAGGTTCTCGTAAAAGTCGTTTTCGATCAGATAGTCGATGCGCTCCTTTACGCTGCCGAAGCGGAGTGTCTTCTCGTCAACCTCCCGCATGAACTCGGCGACCGCTTCTTTATCGATAGCCAGCGCTGCAAAGTCGCCTGTTTTGTCAAACGTGTCAAACATTTCGTTGTTCAATTCGATATGTTTCAAAGTTCCACTACCCTTCGTTTAAAAGTTTCGACGTCTGTCGGCGTCCCGCTTAGTTCGAACGTGTATATCAACGGAACCTTGAACGCTTCCGATATCGTGTACGCCGCTTTGCCGAAAAAGTCGCCCCAGTTACGATTCCCGCTAGAAGCGACGCCCCGTAGCATCCCGTGATTCTTCGCTAGAAATTCCGTCGTGCTCTCCGGTACTTGACCGAAGCCTGTCGTGTAGGTCACGAGGGTAAACGGCTCGTCGACCGTCAGTCCCTCGCTAACCTTTACCGCCGGCAGGCCGAGCTTGTGTATGAACCGCTCGACGTTGCCGGTCTTGCTATCGTATACAATTAACATCGGACTCACCTCGTATTAGTCGTAATACTATATCGTATCAAAATAGGCGGTCGATAACCTCACACATTAAATACCCGAAGGGGGCCGCGCATACAATAAACGAGACTAGCGTCATAAGACTTGACTCTTCCTCTGTTACAGCCACAGTTAACCCTCCGATAAACACGAGAAATGAGCAAAATGTTGTGATATATAACATTAGAAAGGCGCTCCTTCCTCTTTATTATCGTTTAAAACGAGAATCTCTTCGTCGACCGTAGTTAATAGAGGGAGGTTCTCCGCAAGTACTTGGTGCAGTACGTTCGAAGTCCTATTGACGAGAGATTCATCTTGTTCCTCTGGGTTATACCCCGCTTCAAACATTATTGCGTGAAGCACCTCGTGAACGAGGGTCTGCTCTTTTCTTTCTGTTGTTAAATCAGCGTCTATTTGAATCACACAATCGCTGAAATCAACTTGACCAAATAATCCGTATTTTCGCTGCAACCCTTCTACTTCTTGGACAATATATAGAGCTCCTCCCACTTTGATTTCCTTCTCGTCGAATATTTTATTCATTAATAATCCCCTCCATTTTCTCGAATGTATTTAATCTAGCTTTATCCCCATGAAGTTCTATCGCGTATACATTGTACATCTCGGCCGCTACGCGCTCTGTCCCGAAATAACCTATAAATATAGATTTTCCTTGCTTTTTAATCTGTGCTACATATTTACTTCGTCTTTTATCGTAAGTAACTCCTATATACTTTGAGTGTACCCCTCTCACTTTATCAACTGAAAATACCTCGGTCGGTACGTAATCTTTCGGTATATCGTTTATGACAGCATACTCCCCGAAGTACTCTTCCGCCTTTTTATTATAGTGATACGCAGCATCGATCTCGTTAACAAAACACCCTAAATGCTCAGTTTTACCGTTAATCTTTATCGAGCTTTGGTATTTTCCGACGCTGATATTAAAGTGAACACCCTTGTATTTACTTGTTGTACTTGAGGACCTTTTACCTCTATTCCAAGAGTTTTCTAAATGGTTACATATCCTCAAATTCGCTCTTCTATTATCGAGGCCGTTTCTATTTATATGGTCAACGATTTCCCCATCTTTGGCTCCTGTGATAACTCGATGCATTCTCACGCTCGTTCCAGTCCCGTTAACAATGTCGACTGCAGCCGCGTAGTCAGGGTTTTGAAACCGCCAATTCCATTGTATAAGGTAATCATAGTCCTCATCATCGACTATCGCTACTTTCCCTTTCGTCAGAGGTATTTCTTTAGCCATCGATTAGCTCCTCCTTTAATAGGTACGCAAGCGCGATCCCGCACGCGTCCGATTCATCATTTGTAGCGAAAGGTCCTGTATATCCCGTAATCCTCCGCACCGCCTCCTCGACTTCCCACTTCTCGGCCTTGCCTCTGCCCGTGACCAGTCTCTTTATTTCGGAAGGCGGCATCGCATCTAGTTCGATACGCATCCCGAGATGATGCAGCGCCCTATCAACGGCGGACCATGAACTGAAAACCGAATACTCAATCTTCGAGTTTTTCGAGTCGAAGTTTTCTCGCACGATCGTATCAATCGGACGCTGCTCCCGAAAGAATGCGTACGAGTAATACTCGATATGTTGCGTACGCTGTGCGTAGTTGTCTTTCGTGTCTGTCTTGACGTGGAATAACGCTGTGACCTTCGGCTTGCGGTCGATTACCTCGATAACCGCGAAACCTGGACTAGACATCGAAGTATCTACGCCCAGCACCCGCAACGCCTTGCTTCGTTTAGGCTTCGCCATTAGCCCGCCTCCTTACTACCTCGAACGCTATCGATGAAGTCCAGCGCCTCTATGTAGCCGCGCTTCTTGTAATCCGGTAATCTGCTGCGCTTGACTTGCTCGACTTGCTGACGGATTGCCTCGTATTCCTCATCGCTGAGATTTTGCGAGATTGCCGTCTTGTAATCGTTGAATCGGAATGTCGTTAGGTCTAGCGGTGGTGCGATGCCCTCGCGAGCCGCCTTCGTTACTCTAGCGAACTTCTCGAGCACCGTATCGCGTTCAGCCTGCGAAATGTACTTGCCGAATGCCTTGTTTCGCTCGACATCTTCGCGGAACCAATCGTACCCATACGTTAGGTGGTACAGCACGATATAGTAATCGAGTCCATACATTTCGGAGTAGACGATCGTTTGGTCAACGTGCGCCTGCTTAGGGTCGGCGAGTTTCTTAAAATCCGTCCAGCTCTTTTGGAACGACTTGACCTCGAGGCCTACACGGAGCACCTCGCCGTCATCCGTCGTATATAGCAGGATTCCGTCAGGCAATCCGTTAAGCCCGAACTTCTCACCGTCATACTCGACTTCGTGAATCGTCTTCTTGAAATGCTCGAAGGCAGGCTCGTTTCTCTCGGTGCGCTCGAATCGGAATCGCGGCTCCTTGCCCGTTAGCTTCTTGAAGTGACGTTCAGCGAGCATGATTTCGCGCTGAAGGTACCCTCCGACCGCGCTGCCCAATCCCGTCCAGTCACGCTGATTCGGCGTAGGGTTGCTCTCGTCTTTCTTGGAGCGCCGCACCTTTTCGTACAGCTCCCGCTCACTATTGCCCGCCGAGCTTGGCGAGAACAGCGGTCGAGGCGTTCCGTCAGGTGCCGTTTTCCAGTTAAAATAACCCCATTTCGATTGCTCACGTAGGACTCGTGCGTACTGTTCGTAAAACTCCGCGTCCATCGCATCGTCATACGGCTGTGCGTACGAGTGGAATTCCGCCATGTACGATACGAACTCATCCGCTATCTCCTGCGCTTGATTCTGCTTACGAATATTTGCTAGGCTCATGCGTTCACCCCTTCGATTTTGATGCCGAGGATTTCGAGTACATCGACCATCCCTACCTTACGCTCCATCGCTGATGGACTACCGCCAAAGCTGGCGTAATGTGCCGCGATGAGTTCATCCGTCGTCTTCTCGACTTCATACCCATTCTCGATAGCCTGTGCTAGTTTTACGAGGTTTCCGTTTTCACGTACCCAAGAAGCTACGTTATAGGACTCTTCGTTCATTAATTCGTACATTACATAATCAACAGACTGTCTCATAACGCCAGATTCTTCGATAGCCTCGGCGACAAACTTCGGAATCACGACCTTATGCGTCAAGCTCATTCGTCGCCCTCCTCGTCTTCAACGTCAGCCCCTACGATGAACTCCTCGAGCTCATCCGCTGGTACTACGCCAGTCATACGACCGATTTCTCGTTCGCCTTCGAATAGGATCAGCGTAGGCACGCTCGCTAGTCCGTACTCATCGATAAACTGCGGAGCCGAGTCGATGTTAATATCGTGTAGCGTTACGCCTAGCGCCTCGAAGTCAATCGAACCCAGTACGTTCTCCATTACGCGGCAGCCGGGGCAATTCGTTTTATGAAACTTAACGAGTAACTTTCCTTGCGTTGTGTCCATCGTTTTTCCTCCTTTATGTTCGTTATACCATATCGTATCAAACAGGGCGTTTCGTGCCCTCTACATATACATCGAAATGGGTAACTCCTTTTTGACAATTTGACGTAAATTTATTTCGATTTATTTTCGAACCACTCGGCCTCGCTTACCTTTTCCGCCCATCTTCTCGGATTGATTTCGAGGTCGCATCGCACGGGCACGAGCATCTGCACCGCTTGCTCCATCGTTTCCTTAATACGATAAAGCTCCTCGCGTGTAATCGTCGCGGGACATTCGAAAACGAGTTCGTCATGCACCTGAAGGATTATTTCGCTGCCTGTTTCCGCTAATACTGGCGCTAGGTCCACGATTGCCTTCTTTAATATCGACCCGGCACTCGCCTGGATAGGGTAATTGCCAGCCTGACGATCGGCGCGGAATTGTAGGAAACGGTCCTTCGACTTGTACTCTTCATGCAGGCGTCGCTTGCGCCCGAACATATCCGTCACGTATCCTTGCTTGCGAGCTGCCGCTTTCTGTTCGTCCATGAATCGTTGAATGCCGGGATACCCTTTGAAATAGTTCTCGATAATCGTCTTCGCCTCGTTACGTGTGATGCCGAGCGTATCCGAGAGCCCTTTATCGCTCATTCCGTAAACGATACCGAAGTTAACTATCTTCGCCTGCTTGCGGTATTTCTGTTGCGCTGAGCCGTCGGTGTCTTTATCCGCCTCGATTTGCTCATACGTATACTTACCGTCGCTTATCATCGCGGCTGTCGTCGAGTGTATATCCTGACCGTTATGGAACGCTTGAATCAGCGCTTCCTCTTTCGCCATGTGCGCCAATACGCGAAGCTCAATTTGCGAGTAATCTATCGACGCGAATATCTTATCGGGCGCCGCTGTGAATAACTGGCGAATCTCAGGGCGTTTAGCAGGGATCTGCTGAGTGTTCGGCGATGAGCACGTAAAGCGTCCTGTCGCAGCTCCAAATGTATTGTGCCACGGGTGAATCCTGCCGTCGTACTTTATTTCTCGCGGAAGTTTCTGCGTGAATGCCTGGCGGAGTTTCCCTACCTCGCGATACTCGAGAAGTTTACCAATTACGGGATGCTCGTTTTTAATTCGCTTTAACACCTTTACGCCAGTGGACCCATTTTCCAAGTCGGTTAGTTTCAAATCAACGAATAGCTTCTTTTTTAACTGAATCGGCGAGTTTAGATTGATTTCTTCGCCTAGCAGTGCGAATATCTCCGACTGCAGCGCTGATTCCTCGGTTTCTAACTTTCTATCAATCTCGCCAGCTTTCTCGGCATCAAACCCGATACCGATTAAATCGGAGCGAATGAATCGGCGACATACCGGCATCTCGATATCAAATACGAGGCTTTTAATCTCCGCAAGGTCCGCACGCTTATCGTAAAATTGGTGAATCCAATCGTACAGTGCAAGTGTCTTTTCGGTATCCCCTGCAGCATAAGGTAACGCCACATCAAGCGAAATCTGATTAAACGGAGTCTTATCGAATAGTTCATCGAAATTGTCGCTCTTTATTTTGAGCCAATCGGTGATGAGGTTCTTTAGGCGGTGGTCGCGATTCTCATCGAAAGCCATCGCCATGATACGTGTATCTGCGTGCAAGCCGTCCCATAAGTTTATCGCGTACTTAATCCAAAACCATTTACAGTCGAAAGGAGCGTTGTGCATGACGGTCTTGGCGCCCTCTAGTGCGTCCTTGCAAAGTTCAACGATTGCGGCATCGCCTATCTCCGTCATTAACTGCGTATCCTCTACGTGATTAAGTGGTACGTAATAACTAAGCGATCGCGTCGAAATTGAAAAGCCGGCCATCTTACCTGACCACGGGTCTAACCCACCGTCTGGCGTATCTCCAAAAGTTTCGCAGTCGAGTGCGATCAAGTCAGCCTCTTTGATAACGCGAACCATATCGCGCAGTTTATCCCACGTATCGACGAGCACGTAATTCCCAGGCGTCTTCTCCACGAGCTCGCGAATCTTGCTATCGCGTTGCTGTTCGTTGAGCACTCGCCACATCCGGAGCGCCTCCGCCTTACTGAACCGTTTACCGACGTCGCTAGGCTCGCGTCCTATCTTGCCAGCCGCCATTGCTCGTTGCACCTCGCGGAGCCTTTCGTTGTCGGCGTCGCTATTCTTCATCGCTAGGATCCGCTCCCACGCCTCCTCCATCGTCTCGGTTGCGGCTTTCTTCGCCTTCTGCGCAGCCTGCACACGTTCGGCGGCTCCGTTTATAGCCGGTATGTTCAATCGTGCGTTAAGCGTCATACATCGCACACCTCCGTATACTGTTTTCGATACCATCGCATGAACTCGTCGAAGTTGTTCTCGATGTGTTCGCGATCACACTTCGCGTCACAAAAGTAAGCCTCGACACGCTCATCGTAAAGCAAAACGGCGGGGCTTCGATGCTCCTCGCCGCAGTTTGCGCATTGATATGGCGTACTCATCGGACGTTCCTCGCCATGATAACGACACGGAAATCATCTCCGAAACACTCCGTTTCAATAAAATCAACACGTACATTATCGCTAGTAAGATGCGCATACGTCCCGTCTAGCCCCTGCTTTACTCGCGCTAATCGCTCGGCTTCCTCCTCCGCCTTCTTCGGAAACTTCACGCCCATCAACTCCGCCGCCTTACGAATCTCCTCCGGTGTCCCTTCGAATACTACTCCGTGACCTAATTCAACTCGCATATTATCAATCCCCTTTCGTTCTTGGCGTCTCAGCCTTGCGTACTTGCTCTGCGCCTACCCACTCGCGGGCGCTCGGCTTAAAATGACCGTCTCGTACACGTTGCACACACAGCGGATGAATCACGTCGCTCACGTCGACCTCAATCACACGAACCGGTTCGCCTATCTCGAAAACTGTATCGCTGTTATCGACTATCACCGCAATGTCTCCGACTTTTAGCATGCTATCGCGCTCCCTTCGGATTCCGCTTTTCCGCCGCACTTAACGCCATACACGTAACCACGATTCCTGCCACGAAACAAAACGCTCCGAACGCTAGATACGTAACCAAGACCTCCATCGGTATCATACGGCCACCCACTCCGTTCTAACGATTTCTCGTTTTTCGACTTCATGAATGTAGCCGTCTTGGGCAAACGGTTCGTAACCGTAATCTTCGTGACCATAGCGAACATACTCAACGTTATGGGAGAAGAGTTTTCCGTCACTCTCGCGCTTTAGTATCAACAACCAAGTGCGTCCATGCTCGTGCTCCACGAATCCTAAATCCTCGTGAATCTCATAATTAACGCCATCAATCTCCAATTCTTCATTGTTGCGGAAATAATCCATTTGATCCTTCGTTAATTTGATTTTCATACGCTCGTTCCTCCCATCGCTATGCTTAATCGCTCCCACTTCGAATCCACCGCATCAGCCGCCGACCAGTACTCCGAAATCTCTCTGTTCTCGAACAGGTACACGTCTGTATCGAGCACCGTTATAAAATGCGTACAGTCGTCGAGTGTGTAGATTTTTCCGCTATTCTTCTTCGCGTACACCACGATCTCGCCATTACGGTCGCTTCGCCGCCTCGCCGTTTTGACTTGCACGTACATTCGCTCGCCTGTCGCTGGGCGTTCCGCTACCATATCGTAAGGCTTAGGCGTGGACGGGACCGATACGTCCCATCCCGCACTGAGCAAAGCGGCCTGTGCGAGTAGCTCGCTGTGGTAGCCGCGTTTTAATGTATCGTCACACATGCGCCTCGCCTCCGTTTAAAATGGTAAATCGTCGTCGCTGATATCGATTGGCGCTCCGACGTTCTCAGCCTTCGGCTCAATCGCTGGCAGTCCGTCAAGCACCGACTTATCGAACTTGTCGCCGTCAGCCTTTCCGATAATCTCGCGGATAGACGCCTCATCGCGGAAGTTAACCTGCTCGGCGAAATCGAAGCTGATTCCGGTGTACTTCTTCGCGTCCTCTATCGCTTGCTCTAGCCCATCAGTGTCAGCGGATTCAAGCGAATACGTTTTGTCTTTTTTCTTGATTACGACCGCATCTCCGACCAGCGTATATTCCTTGTTGAATTTGCGAGCTGCTTTTTCGAGCTTGTCGTAGTCAGTGACGATGTTGTTAACGTGAAATTCTTTTAAATCAAGGAACCTGTATGTTCCGTATTGGACATCATAAACGGGAACCACGAAATATAATTTGCGTTGATACTTCGGACTCTTCATCGCCTTACACGTTAAGCACACGGAGCTGTTCGGCTTATCGAACTCTTCGAAGTCAACGCCTGCCAGTTTCGGACTATGCAAGCACGTATGCTTTTGAATAAAGTCGGTGCGAGTAGCGAAATCTCCGTCTTCGTGTACGTAATAAGCGAACCAATTATCGGGATCCGCGATGATTACAAACTCTCTACCGTCCTTTAACTCGCGACCTAACGATACATACCTCTTCACGCCTTCCGGCAAATCGTTACCCTCGCCACGTAGCGCCTTTTCTGCTTGCGCTTTGTCATCTCGTGCTTTTAACTTATCTCGTAATCCCATCGAATCACTCCTCGTTTATAATGCGGACCACTGTCCGTTCGAACGCGGGAACCTCCACACGCTCGCACCGCTGATCGTCCGTAGACAATCGGCGGAACCAGCGTTGGATTATTTTCCCTGCGATAGAGATTCTAAGCCGAGAATTACCCCCGTAAGTATTGCTAAGAATATCGAACTACCTATCGCAAAATCGCTGACATGTGCGCCCGTCACAAATCGATAGAATGTTACCGTATATCCTAGCGCACCTATAAAAAACAATGTCGCAATAATTTTGTTAAACAAGCGAATCGCCTCCGATTATTTATTCGAGCATCGCTCGCTAATCGCTACGCCCACGTCATGCCATCGTTTAGTTAGATAGCGTGCGCAACGATTAGCCAGCGCGGAGGCTGGCTTTAACCTTCGAAATTCTCACGATACCGTTCGTTCTCTGCCGCGCGACTCTGCAGCGTATTTCTCGTACGGTTTACCTGATCGGTCAGCGGCTTGATTTCGCGAATCGCTAGGTCAAGTGCTGACTGTTCGTGCTTCACGCGACGGCGCGTTTGCAGCGTAACTTGCAACGTTTTGAAAAACTCGAACGCCTCGACCATATCGACGTCGCCAGCGGTCTCTATTTCGTGGTAAATTTCGCTTAAACGCTTGTCGTACTTCGATTGTTTCTCGCGGAGCTTCCGCTCCATTTCGACCATTTCCTTGTACGTCGCCTGTATTTGCTTGACGCTCTCCAATGCGAAACTCATACCGCTTTCTCCTTCCGATATACTATATCGTATATTAGATGGCGCACGAATCCCCTACGAGTAGCGTGCGCCTTGACGTGCGTAAATTTTAAGCGACAACTCATCCGTGTCTCTTGCGTACCCTTGATAAAACAACTCCGCTTGGTGCTTTCGTATTTCAGTTTTGTTACGAGTGTTAAGTTCGCACAAAAGTTGCTCTCGTCGTGTTGCGCGTTTGTATGACGTCTTTATATAATCGTTCATGAAGCGTATAGCCCCTCTCGTCGTTGTTGGTTATTACGCGATAATTTCAAGTGCCTCCTGGCGGATATGTTCGTCGCATTGTTTCGCCAGGCGTTCGAGTGATCTATATACTTTTTTAGGGTACGTACCAAGCTGTTCCGCTATCTGATTCGCATTCATGTCGTAATTAAGGAAAGCGGTTAATATCGCCCGTTGCAAGTCGTCGGCAATGGCGAAAAGGTGCTCGATCACTCGGCGCTTTGAATCGTTTCTCTCGTAAGTTGTTTGAATATTAACGGCAGTATCTTCGACGTCGAACTCGATTGGTTCGGCGTCTTCTTTTGTTTCTAGGATGGCTGACATTGAAGTTTCTCGGGTGATTTGCTTTTTGTACTTTCGGATAAAATCAAGCGCGTGCTTTTCTAGTCGATAGTATACTCTCGTCATTAGTGGGGAACTACCTGGTATGTAGGATTCTAGGATGCTCATTAACTTCGAATTTAGGTAACTCTCAACCTCCGAATCCCCTACGCGGTATACTATACCGTATCTTTTGGAGATTTTTTTTACAACGCAAATACATTCGCCGATAACTTCCTCAACAATAACGCCGTTAGCCAATACGGTTTTCGTCATCGTCATCCCCCTTTATTTTCGCCTTACACTTATACATCGAAAGCTGAACCGCTTTTTTGACACTTAGCGTAAAACTTTTTTGTATTTTGTTTTTTTTATTTTATAACGAACGGTCGTTCTTATCAATACGTAAACCGAACGTTCTTTCGTATTTCTCGACGGTAATTTTTGACAGGCATCCCGCCATGAGCGCCTCGTTAGCGTCCTTGATTCCTGCGGGCATATATACGTTATATAACTCGACGCTTCCTCGTAATTCGTTTACGACCGACTCCCGTAGCTTCTCGCCTGCAGCATCGGCATCTGGCGCTAGGTACAGCCGCTCTATCGGGCTACGGCGAATAATGTCCGCTTGCATCTTCGTGAAGGCAACCCCGCCTATTCCGACCGCCGGTTTCCCCTTTGTTCGCCAGGACATTGCGTCCACTTCGGCTTCGCAGATAACACATTCTCTCGAACGGTCGGCGAATATCTTATCGATACCAAAAATCGATTCTCTAATCGGTATTGCATCCTTCGAATACCAAAACGTTTTCTGATTCGTTTTACGATACTTAATGTTTGCCAGCCTCCCGAGTGCGTCGTACCAAGGGATAACGCAAGTATTCGAGAGTTTATCGAAGCGAACGCCGTACTGCCGCTGCACATCCATGGAAATTCCCCGATTGAGCAAGTACGTGTAATCTTCGTCATACTGTTCTAGTGATCTCGGATCTACGTAATGTGATGACCTCGTAATCTGTAATACTGGTGGCTTCAATTCGATTGCGGCTCCGAGGCGAACACTGTATTTTTCGACTAAATACTGAACCGACTCCTCATATGTTTCATCGCGCAAAAACGAAAGAAGTTTCGGGAGAGATCCGGACGCCCATTCGCCAGTCGCCCCGCTATCGGACCAACAGCCGGAATATTCTCCGGATAGCGATACGAAGAAGCTAGGCGACTTGTCATAACGGAAGGGCGAGCAAGCAATAAGTTTGTCGCCGGCCCACCGTGCTCTGCTCCATGTAAATTCGGCGAGTTCCTCGGTTACATCTACGTCTAAGTCGCGGCCATGAATACGTATAATCGACATCGTTAATCGCCTCCTAGAAATTAAACTGACTCGCTGCGACCGCTCCCGTCGGAAACTCCGCTAGTACTCCGTAATCGAATATCGCCATAAGCTCAAGCGTGAAGTCCTCGCCGCCGTTACGTCCCTTCTCGATTCCCAGCATCGCTCGCCCATCTTTCTCGAGACTATCGAAGCTGATTAAATTCGTAGCGATATCGAGCAGGCGCTTCGTTGTTTTCACTTGGTCACGCTTCGGCAGATTTAGCTCGCGGCGATCTTCCTCGTCAGTTTGCTTTCGTTCCACCGTTGCCTGCACCGTATAGAATCCGACTACATCGTTATCCCCGATAATCTGTTCGAACCTTGTAGCCGCCCACTCTGCCGCTCCGCCTGCCGTTTTGTTGGCGTTCTTGCCGTATACGTCGCTCAGTCCGTAGAATGGGTCGATTACCACAGCGTTAACAACTCCCGTCATCAGCTCACGTTCTAGGTCGTCTAGCGTTCTTGTTAACTCGCCGCCGCTTTTGCCCTGGAAGTATAGTTTGCCGGGATAATACGAATCTAGTGCATCGACAACCGCGAGGAACTGTTCGCGCACAACGTCTTCGAGTTTCCCGCTAAGAATCCGCTTGTTCGGCAACCCGACTTTTCTGCCAATCTCATCGATTAGCATTTCGTCGACTGCGGTTGCTACGGAAATCAAACGAGCAATCCAAACGTATTCTTTTACCTCGAAGGACTTGACGAGTACGTTCGCGCCCTGTCGTAGTAATGAATCGACTATCTTAACGTTAAGGTACGTTTTACCGCGCCCTGACTCCGCCATGATTCCGTATACGTCACCGCTATACCATCCGCCTATCTCCTTTGTCAGCGATTCGAAAGGCGTCTGCCAGCATTTGAACGACTTCCCTTCCTCGCGCTTCAGATACTCGGATTTGAACGAGTCGCGAATATCGCTGAACGTGCGACCTAAATTGCTCCGAATCTCCGTGCCGTTTTTTATCGCCAGCAACCGCTCGATCGTCTCGTCAATCGTTTTGAATCCGTCGCTCGCATCGAATATCTTCGGCACTTCCGTCTGTATAAGATCCGCGAATTGTACCTTTGCCGCATACGATTTAATCTGCTTCGTAAGGTATTCGTAGCTGTCCTCGACTTGCGGGTAGTAAACGAACTGAGGGCATTCAGCGACAGCCGTCCTATAATCTGGCGCCTGCCCGCCATTCTGCTCGGCGTACTCTACGATGAAGCGCAGCGTTTCCTTTTCCCCAGCCGTTTGCAAGTCGGACTCGCGTACGTTGTGCCTACGAAGTGCGGCTACGTCATTGTCATCCAATATACGGCTCAAAAGCATGTTGCCATATTCCATCGAAACACCTCCGTTTAGTTAGTCAGTTCGTTTGGGCAACCGCCCACTCTTTTACGCCGTCCTTCATTTCGAAGTACTTCGTTGCCATATTACGGAATATGTTCGCTTGTGGCGCGACTTCCTCCGCTGTCCAGTCCGTGCGGTCCTCGATTGCTAATTCGTTGAACATTTTTGCGACTAACGTGCATATTTCTCGTATTTCGTGATTCATTCGTTTACACCTCCGTTTAATCTAGTCGCCCGATTGTCAACGGGTTTTCCTGCGATACGACGAATTCTTCTACGCCTACCTTGTAATAGTACGCTAACTTCATGAGCATATCGTCTAGTTCAGCGTCGCTATAAATGCCGACTATATATCCGTCTAGTAGCACTGTATTTGTACGAATCATTTACGTTTCCCCCTTTTACTCTCGCCTGTAAATCCGTACTGCAACGTGAGGTCCCTAACGCGATCATAAAGCCGTCTGTCGTAAATCCTCTCGAGTTCCTCCATCGGAAAATTCGAAGTATAGACGGTCGGTAGTTGCTTCGATACCCGCGAATTAATCACCGTATGCAAGTCTGCGCGAAATGCATCGCTGGCATCGCGAACTCCGAGGTCATCCAAAACGGCGAACCCTGCCGTACTTGCTGCATTCATCCATCGATAGTACTTTGCGCTATTCTCCTCGGCAATCTCACGCGGTACATTTGGTCGGCTGAACGCATTATACATGGTTTGCCATTCGTTCACGTCAAGGAAAAACGCGGGCATTTGCGCTGGCTGTAAGCCCCGTTTAACGCTTCCGATGTAGTGTCGTATCAGCCATTCGTTTAATAGCGCCGTGGCTGTCGTAGTTTTCCCTGTGCCCGTTTCCTTCGACCATAAATAGACCGACTTAATTCGCTTCTCTGGCGGCGTGTTCGCGTCCACCTCGAACTGCCTATCGAATGTCTCCGCTATCTTCACAAGTTGCGTATACACCTTCCACTGCTCCTCGCCCGCCTTGCTCGTGTCTAGCGTGGTAAGCGCGTATTCGCGGGGCACTAGCGATGCCGCCACGCGTCCGCCGCTTCCGGAGAGGCCATGTAAGGCTATAAAAGCAGGACATGTACGGTTACACGACGAAGAGCCCGCAATATTACACGCCTGAGACAGTATACAATTCCTCTTATAATCAAATGGCATCAAGGGACCCTCCCTCTGTACTCGGATTATCTAAGTTAACTAAATCATCTATATTACGTTTATTACCCTCACACCAATAAACATACTCCTCGAATTCTTCTACGGTCATTCCTAATCTAGCGGATAGGTCAGGGACAAGTCTTTCGAAGAAGCGTTCTTGTATTTCTTTCTCTTGGCGCTTAATCCACTCAAAGGGATTCAGTGCGTTCTTGCTTAAATTCAAATCACTAGATATCCAGTAGCAGTTCTGAAGAGTAGTACCGCCGTGCCCCCAAGAAAGAGGTATGAAGTGCTCTAGGTGTAGACATTCACTACTTCTGGTAAGTAGACACAAGCCTGATTGGTCTTGTAACAAACCTAATGCCTCAGAGTTAGTGAGTGTCGCCGGCAGTAGTCTCTTATAAGCACGCTTTCTTTGCCCTTGAACCACTTGCTGCTCCTTGTTTACCTCCCGCCACTTCTTCACGGATTCTCGTTTGTATTCTCTGTTGTTTGCGCTCCACTCCCTATTCCTCTTTAAAATTTCTTCCTTTATGAAAGGGTACTTATCTCGCTTATTCTTGTTGTATATATCTCCTTTAACTTTTCTGCGATCGCGCATTTTTTGAAGTTGTTCATCCCTGTGCTGCTCATGATACATTTTGAAGTACTCTGGATTATTCTCTCTCCATAAGCGATCTTTCTCCCCTTTGCAAACTTTACACCTAGCTTCCTTCCCTGCAATACCAGTACTCCTATTTCTGAAGTTGTCTAACAAATAAACATTCTCACAATTACAACATTTCTTTGCTAATATTTCTTCATCCGAATTCACGTAATAAACAGATGCGTGCTTAGTGACTTTATTGACACGTACTCGCTCGTAAAGACCTATGAGGATTATTTCTTCTTTTGAAATTGCGTCAGACACAAAATCCCTCCTTATCGTTTATCGCTTATACAATAACGTATATTAACAGCAAAAATTAAGAGAACGTTCGTGTTTTTTCTGCGACGTTACTATATTCGTATAGCTATTCGACAACCCTCGTATTCTACCTCGTCAGCGCCGTCCGTCGTGTACTAGATACCTATGCGGAGAACCTTGCGCTTAGAACGCCTAGATTCGCCTGTACAAGCGTTGAAACTATCACTTGGCTACCTTAGTATTCGATTGCGCTAAAATTCAACAGCGAGGCTCACAGACGTCCCAAACGTATTCCTGCGATTTTCGACCGTTAAATCCAATCACTTAAATCCTCGTCGGCATCGTTTTTAACGTGCGTATAAGCCGCCTCACGCGCTTTCTCCGCCAGCACACGAGGTAGTACACGTTCTTTCATCCACGTTAACATAAACGTGAAATTAACGCCAGGATAATCTCGCTTTGGTTTGTAGTCGTCGAAACAGGCGTCAATAAACCGCTTTGTATCGTCTGCGCCATATTCGTTTAGAAAATTACGAATCATACCGGCCTCACGTTGTTTATTCCTCGTCGTGTATTTAATACCGTATAGCTCCGTATGACGATCGTATAGATACGAGATTACGATATTAGCGGTCCATCCGTCAACTGGCGTGTCTTGCCATTTCTTTTTTGTCGACATAAGTATTAATCTCCTTTCGACGCTATCTGTTAGAGCGCTGCAGTGCGTTAGCGCTGCTATCTTTAAGATCTTTAATTAATTATTTATTACTAAAGACCTTAAGATCTTAAAAAGAACTTAAAATAGCACAACGTAAAAACAATGTCAAGTTAAATTTTCGTTAATTTTTAAAAAAGATTGGTCGTCGTATCCGACGCCCTACGCTTCTACATCGAACCTTCCTCAACGTTTTTGACACTTTCGCGAAAATAAAAATAAGCGCCCTGCCATCGCGAGCGCCCTACGTTGCCACCGTTATTCTATTACGATAATATCATACGTTATACCATATCGAGTAAAATCCGAACATTCGCCGTTGGCGCTACCGCACGTATTTCGTCATGAACTCGTGGAAGTCAGCGACCTGCAGCACGCGAACACCTCGGCTGACATCGCCTAACTCATACGGTTTGGGAGCGACTAACAACACGTATGGAAACACAGGCTTATCCTTGCGTTGCCATTCGAGAGCCTTCCACGAGCCACCTACGTAATATTCCTCGTAGTCCTCGATTTTCCTCCGCACTTGCTTTGCCGTCCAGTTGCCGCGCACTTGCACCTCGACGAAGAACGGAGTGCCCCGCCATATCATGAACGCGTCGGGTATCACGCCGTCAGCCACCTTACGCTCGATCTCGAATACATCGGGCTCTATATACGAACACACATCGAGGTAAAAGTCGGCGATGGCCGCATGGTGCGGGAGCTTCGCGCTGTCTCGCTTCATCTTCGACCCCGAAGGGTAATATCGATATGGCCGCGCCTTCGTATCGACATCCACGCGCCCCTGCAGTTTCAGCCGATTCATGACCGTATTGCACCCCGATATAGGACTCCGATGCTGACGGAAGAACATGCGCACCAGCTGGTCGCGGTCCAGCACACGAAACTTTTCGATTGCACCAATTATCTCCTTGTCACGTTGTTTCACTTTCGTTTCCCTCCGTTTTTGTCGAGTGTATCGAGCAGTCCTAATTCAATCGGTTGCTGTTCGGGCTCCATTTCGACTACATTAGTCGGTACAATATCGATAGGCTTCGCGGTCTTAAACGGTTCGAGCAACTCCTCCGCTGGGTCCTTCTCGAGTTCGGGCGCTTGGATCTGCGTATACTTGTTGCCGACGCTCGCCCACATGAGGCCGCCTTGCGTTATTTTCGAGGCGTCTACATCCGTCGAACTCAAGATAATATTCGAGTCGATTTTCGAATTTACACGAAACGCCATGCGAATATTTAGGTTCGTTTTAATATCGCCATCCACTGCGTCAGCATCTGGCCTTTGAAGGCTGAGCACCATAAACACGCCAAGCGCACGGCCGAGCAGCGCAATGTCCGTTATAATGTTTTGTAGTTTTTTATCCTTACGTAGAACGCCGAATTCATCGATGAACAACACGATATACGGCACGCGGCACTCTTTCGGCAACTGGTCGATGTTAAATACTTCGTGTGCCTCGAGTAAGTCAGATCGTCGCTCACATTCCGCCCATAACGTCTTCACCATTACGACAAGCTCGTTGCGCCGTGTTACATAACCTTTTACGCATTCACAGCGACGGAATAAATGAAATTCAGACCGCTTCATATCTGCAAGGTATAATTCGATATTCTTCTTCGAGGTGATTAACGTCGTAATTACGGAACGGAGCTGCGTCGACTTTCCGCTACCGCTCGATCCCCCGATAAGCACATGCGGCAGATTGTCGCCCATCATATCGACGACTACATAACGACATTTCTCGTCTTTCCCGAGCAGAATCGGTACTTTGCATTTCCGAATAATCGGCGATATTTCCTCGACATTGTACGCGTATTGAGGGAATCGCACAGGATCCGTATGGTATATCGTCAAAACGAAATTCTTGGCGTTGGACACTTCGCTGAGCTCGAATTTTTTCCCGTATAATTGCGATACTATATACGAATGCTTCTCAACATTCGCTGGATTTACGCCCGTTGGTAGCGAAAAAACGTAGACGTCTCGCTCCTCGCTATAATCGGTGTTCACTACCACGGGAAACTGCTCGCCCTTGCTGCCGCGAAACACGACTTCCTTCGTGAGATTCATTAAACGGAAGGCCTCTCGTAGCTTACGGAGTTTCTTCGCGTTCTCGCGGCGCTGTTTTAATGCTTCGAACATGTCATCGCCTCCTTATAATCCGATACACTCGATAATGAACGAGAGACAATCCAAAACGCTGATTTCCGCCGCAAACTTGATGAAATCCACGCTATCATCGATAATCAATCGGAATATGTTCGACGGATCTTCCTGGGCGCACTGTCCCCAGCTTTTAATTATGTCAGCGAATTGGTACGTTTTTCCGCTCGCGAATTTATATACGGCGTCGGTGACCTCCGTCTTGCTCATTAGCGTGTATATTGTCCCGTCCATATGACACACGATATCATCTCCGCAGACCTTCCGTACTTTCTCGAACGTGTCTAATTTATTTTCGACTTGTCGCCAACCGCTTTCGGGGTCGAATCGAAATAATAACGATGACATTTTTGGTTCGCACATAATACCGCCTCCACTTCGTTATAGGAAATACGCAATGCTTCGGATTGTCAGGCG